>Ga0070725_10001741_pt1 | contig 11829 bp, 9 predicted proteins | sample tdDd002_FD_69781 | JGI IMG/M metagenome (GOLD analysis project Ga0070725, IMG submission 69781) | Marine sediment microbial communities from the Atlantic coast under amendment with organic carbon and nitrate - tdDd00.2 | ecosystem: Environmental > Aquatic > Marine > Coastal > Sediment | place... | reverse complement strand
TTGGTTTATTTAAAAATGGTGTTTCAACTTCTAAGAATCCTTCGCCAGCAAAGAAGTTTCTAAAAACTGATGCCACTTCAGATCTAAATCTTAAGTTTTTAAACATTTTTGGTTTTCTTAAATCTAAATATCTATACTTCAATCTTAATTGCTCACCAGCACCATCTTCATCATTGATGTGGATAGGTGGTACTTCAGATTGTGATAACACCTTAATTGTCTCAGCAAAAATCTCTACTTTACCAGTAGGTATTTCTTCATTAATGCTTTGTCTTAATTTAACTTCACCTTCAACAGCAATAACAAACTCACCACGAATCTCATCAGCTTTGTTGAATGCCTCTTCAGATACTGCAGTATCAAAAACAATTTGAGCAATACCTTCACGGTCTCTTAAGTCAACAAATAATAATCCACCTAAGTTTCTTCTTTTTTGAACCCAACCCATTAATACTACTTTTTCACCAATATGCTCTTCTCTTAAAAGACCAGCATAATGTGTTCTTTTTAGGCCATTTAATAATTCTGCCATAGTGCCTCCTATTTATACTTATCCCTACAAGCAAAAAAACTCGTCACTTGTATACGCTACAAGGGACGAGATTACTCCCGCGGTGCCACCCTAATTGGTCAAACCCACTTCATTCTTAGTACATCGATTCAAGTGTCTTTCAATTACTTTAGTTTACAGGCTTTCACCATCCCCTGTTCGCTTAAAAACTCTAGTGATTTACTCCTCTTGAGTACTCTATATTCATATAGAATTAGTATAATATAATCAAGTGGGTTTGTAAAGAAGGATATAAAATTTAGAACGATCTCGTATCAGTGATTTATTCCTTATTTTTTTACGTTAACAATAACAGTACCTTTCTTAGAAGCTGTTTCTACATAACGATGAGCCTCAGGCATTTCGTCAAAGTCATAAATTTTATCAATCAAAGGTTTAATTTTTTCCATATCAATAAGATATGATAGATCTATTAAATCACTTGAAGTCGATTTATCGATATCAAATAAAAATCTTTTATCCTTTTTCTTATAAAAGAAAATATCAAATCTAGCTATAGTCGTTGTATAAATACCACAAGGACTCAGTAGATTATTCACCTTTGGTAAAGATACTTGTCCAACTGTATCAAAAATTATATCGTATGTTTCATTATAATGATCTAAACTTTGACTTTTATAATCAATAACTTTTTCAGCCCCCAAAGACTTAACAAATTCTGTACTCTTATTGTTACAAACACCTGTAACTACAGCACCTAAAGCAGATGCATATTGAACGGCATATGAGCCAACCCCACCTGACGCTCCTATGACTAATACTGATTTTCCTTTTTGTATATCTGCTTTGTCTAAAAAATATTTACCAGATAAACCGCCAAATACAGTAGATACAGCTTCCTCAAATGTTAGCTGACTAGGTTTTTGCGCAATTATTGAATCTTCACTTACAACAATTTCCTCCATATATGCTCCAGATCGGCTACCTAATGATCCAAACACTTCATCTCCTAAGCTAAATGATTTTACATCTGGTCCGACTTGAATAACTTTTCCTGAATAAGTTGTACCTAATATTTTTTGTCTCGGTGTAATGGGACCAGCAAATAATCTGGCCATAAAGGGACGACCACTTCTCATATGGCAATCTCCGGAATTAACTGATGTTGAGTACACTTCTACTTTTATTTCATTTGCCTCAACTCTAGACTCTTCCATTTCAACAAGTTTTAATACTCCTGGATCACCAAATTTATAATACTTTACTGCTTTCATATAATACCTCCATTCAATTTATGAATTTATTATATAAAAATTTATAAGTTTTCTCATTGACTTAAGTCAATGGTTTAATCTTTTTTTGATTCTAGATAAGGATTCCGGTGTTAAACCTAAATATGAGGCAATTTGATGATGCGGTACCCTTTTAAAAAGACCTGGTCTTTCATTTAATAGAGTCTCTACTCTATCCTGAGGTGATTTTGCTGAAAATGAATAGATGGATTCATTCATTTCTCCAATTTTTTCTTCCAACATATTTGCTGTCATATGGCTTAACTCTGGAAATAAGCTAGTCTCTTCCTCTATACGGTTCTTGTGACTATATATGAGCAAGGCATCCTCTGAGCATATGATACTATATCTAGAAACAGGATCATCTTTGGATTCATTAAAAACGTTTATCCAATAGCCCTCTTCATAAAATTCACTTGTTACTTCTTTACCATCTTCATCAACTCTATACTGCCTTAAACAGCCTTCAATTACAAAAACACAGTATTCTGATTGCTGTCCTTGATACAATATCATCGACCCTTTTTTGAATGCTTTTATTGGAAGACTTTCAATAAATGCTTCTAGTTTTTCAGGTGCCATATCAACATAGGTATTCATATAATCAAATAAATATTTTTTTATATCTCTATCCATTTAAAATTCCCCCTATTGAAAGCCTTTAGCTCATCTAATGTTTTCTTGAATAATTCTTTTAATAAGTTTTCATCATCAAATTGCTTTGTATAAGGTATAAAACCTTTACTCTCAATAAGTTGTCCTGTCACATGATTATACTCACTAGACAAGGCGGTATCCACAATCACCTCAGAAGCTTCTAAGGCACTGATCATTTTACTCTTCTTTAAACGATAAACAATTTTCATCATAAGGGTATTACCTATCATTATACTTGTATCAACTGTACCTGGATGAACTGCATTAACTGTAATAGAATTATCTTTTAAATACTTAGATAAACTAACAGTAAACATCATCTCAGCTAATTTAGATTTAGAGTAGGCAGAAAAACCCTTATTAGATTTTGTAAAGATATCATCTGATAAAGATAAATTGGCAAACAAGCCAGCTCTCGACACTAGATTTATAACTCTTGCATGATCTGATCCAGATAAAATCTCTAGTAAACCAAGGGTTAGATATACGGTTCCTAAATAATTGGCTGCCATGGTAAGCTCATATCCATCTTTACTTCTTCTACGATGTTCCGAATATAGTCCTGCATTATTTATTAAAATATCAATCACTTGACCTGAAGCATATAGTGCATCTATAAAGTTATTAATCGATTCTAAGTCAGACAGATCCATGTGTATAGCTCTATAATCACCATTTCTGTTGATAGTCTTTAGTTCTTCTATAAGTTTATTTGCCTTGTCCATTTGTCTACATGCCAAAATTAAGCGATGGCCCTTCAATGCAAATTTTCTTGCCGCCTCATAACCTATTCCACTTGTTGGTCCAGTTAACACAATCGTCTTCATAAAGCCTCCTTCCGAGTCAATATATAACCCTATTTTTTCCTACTTATAGAAAAAGTACATTTACATATGTAAACGTACTTCTTATCTCTCAAAAAATGAGGTAGATTTTTTTATAACATCTTCTATTCTAGTAATATAATCTTCGATACCTTTTATATTAGCGATTCTATCAAATCTATCCTCTTCAGGATAACATTTTTTAGAAACAGCGCCAGCGCCTAACGCCAATATAGAATGTTGTTCTTCAATAATCCGTATATTATATAAAGACTCTTTACCAGGTTTGCAGTAACCTACGTTTTCAAAGTTCCCTACCATATTTTTTTGTCTATACATATAATAAGGTACATAACCATGAGCTCTAAGTGATTTATCAGCATATGCAAGCATTTCCTCGACAAGTTCACTATGAGTCATATTATACTTCTCAAGCGTCTCCTTTAACCTAGAAGATGTTTTAACAGCAAGTGTATGAATGGTTATATTATCTGGATTTAACTCTATTATGTGGTTTATTGTCGCTTTCACATCATCTATATCTTCATCTGGTAAACCCAGTATTAAATCCATGTTTATAGAGTTAAAACGATAGGTTTTAGCGAGTTTAAATTTTTCATCAACAGAAATAACTGAATGGTCTCTGCCTATGAGATTCAAGGTTTTATCATTCATACTTTGTGGATTTATACATATTCTAGAGACATGGTATTTTTCAAATACGCTTAATTTCTCAGGAGAAATTGTATCCGGCCTTCCAGCCTCAATGGTAAACTCTTTAAGAAATTTTAATTCAAATAAACCATCTAATTTAGATAAAAGGTTCTCAAATTGGTCTACACTTAAAATACTTGGTGTACCACCACCAATATATATACAATCTACCGACAAGTTATTCTCTTTAATTCGGTTTTTAGCCACATCGATTTCATGATGTAAACACTTAAGATATTCTTCAACTAAGTGTCCCTTTTGCCTCATATCATTTGATGGAAACGAACAATACAAACATCTAGTAGGGCAAAATGGTATGCAAATGTAAAGACTGATCTTTGAAAGGTCTAAACGATCCTCTAAAAACGGAGCTTCACGTTTACCAATTTCTATGAGTAAGTCTTGTTTCTCTTTTGAAATCCTATGAGTTTCATAAAGACTCTTATGCATCTCTTCTTCCGAGAAACCTTGTCTAAGCATCTCGTGAATAAGTTTCACTGGCCTAACCCCTACTAAGGTACCATAAGGACTTTCTTTCTTGAAAACATTGGATAAGACATCATACAATATTCTAGCATGGGCTCTTTTTATAACACGTCTATTATCCGATGTTATAACTTCCTCTAATCTTACACCTCTTAAGGCAACACTTATATGATGACCATCTTCCTTGGAATTAATTAAACTTGTCAGTTCAGGCGTTTCTGAAATCTCGATGTTCTGACCAAAAATCTTTAGTAGATGTCTTACATCATATTCAAAATCATGATTAAATTGAACTTTCATATCTACTCCTAGATAAAAGGGTTATTGTCTCTTTCAAATCCGATTGTCGTTTTAGGACCATGTCCAGGAAAAACGATTGTATTGTCCTCTAATTTTAATAACTTAAATGCAATTGACGCAATTAAAGTCTGGTGAGAACCGCTGAATAAGTCTGTTCTACCTACTGATCGGTTAAATAAAGTATCTCCTGAGAATAAGCAATCATCAATTAAAATACACATACCGCCTTTAGTGTGACCAGGTGTAGTAATAATCTTCATAAACTTATTTCCAAACTTAATCTCATCATTATCTCTTACATATTGATCCGAAGAAAACTCAATCGGTGCATCACAAATACGGCTTGATTCATTATAATCTGCATTTCTCAACATATCATCTTCATCTTCAGCAGCAATAACCGGCACATCATATATGGCTTTTAAATCTAATACACCACCGATATGATCACCATGACCATGTGTTAAAACAATATACTTTAGCGTTGCATTATGATTTTTCAAGGCCCTATCTATTAAGTTTGCCTGAGCACCTGGATCTATTACAATCGCTTCTTTAGTATCTTCACACATATACATATAACAATTTACAGCAAATTTTCCTACTACTATTTTTTCTACCATCTTAGAACCTCTTTTTACTATCTAACATTACAGTTACAGGACCATCATTACAAATATTTACTTCCATATCGGCTTGAAAAACACCTGTTGCTACAGGTACTGTTTGTCTCACATAATCCACTAGTGTCTCATAAAGACCATTAGCCTCATTCGGTCTAGCAGCTTCTGTAAAACTTGGTCTTCTTCCTTTTCTACAGTCGCCCATTAAAGTAAACTGAGAAACAATTAACATTTCACCATTAACATCTTGAATAGACAAGTTCATCTTTTCATCTTCATCTTCAAAGATTCGTAAACCCAATAACTTATCAGCAATATATGTCATGTCCTTGTCTGAGTCACCATTTTCGACACCTAAAAGGACCATAAAACCTTGTTTGATTTCACCAACAATTTTTTCATCAACTTTTACGTTTGCATGTTTTACTCTTTGTACTACAGCTCTCATATACATCCTCCTATAAAAAGCTGGCATCTGCCAGCTTATGATGTAACTCTTTTTACTTCAATGATATCTTCTAATGTCTTTAACCTATTTAACAGACTGTTTAACTTATTGATATCAGTCACTTCAATGCTCAGATTAATAACTGCAACACCTGATTTTAATAGTTTTGCACTTACACCTGTTACAACAAGATTTATTGCTGTAATAATAGATGTCACTTCTGATAATAAACCTTTTCTATCAGGTGCAATAACTTGAATCTCAGCTGTGAATGTTGCTGCTTCAGCAACCTGCCATTCAACAGCAATGAATCTAGATTTCATCTCATCAGTATTTTCAAAGTTTTTACAGTCAGCCCTGTGTATTGTAACACCTCTACCTCTAGTGATATAACCAATAATATCATCTCCAGGTACTGGATTACAACATTTAGCGAAACGAGTTAACATGTCGTCAACACCTTTTACAACTACTGATTGATTGGCCTTTTTATTGACACGTTCTTTTTCACGACGTTCTTCTTTCTTTTGCTCAAGAACTTTAATATCATCGTCTATTTTATGCTCTTTTTTATAGGCTTCTTTTAGCTTAGGTAGTACTTGATTCATCATAATACCACCATAACCAATTGTGGCATATAAATCATTAAGTGAATAAACACTCAACCTTGCCATCAATGGATCTAGCCATTTATTTTGCATTAAATCAGATACCTTGTATCCGGATTTCCTGATTTCTTTTTCAATCATATCGCGACCTTTTTCAATATTTTCTTCGCGACGTTCTTTCTTGAACCAGTGCTTTATTTTGTTTTTCGCTTGAGTAGATTTAACAAACGTCAACCAATCCCTTGAAGGACCATTGGAGTTCTTTTGTGTTAAAACCTCAACAATTTCACCTGTAGATAATTTAAAGTTCAGTGGTACGATTCTACCATTTACTTTAGCACCAACACATTTATTACCAACCTCAGTATGTATCTTATATGCAAAATCAACTGGTGTTGATCCTACAGGTAATTCTATCACCCTTGATTGTGGTGTAAAAACATAAACTTGGTTATTCAATATATCTATCTTAAGAGAATCAAGGAATTCTTCAGGGTTATCAATATCCCCTTGCCATTCCATCATCTGACGCAACCATACAAGTTTCTCATCTATAGCAGAAACATTTTTCTTTGATTCCTTGTAAGAGAAATGTGCAGCTATACCATATTCCGACACTCTGTGCATTTCATGTGTTCTTATTTGAACTTCAAACGGTTCACCTTCATTACCCATAACAGTAGTATGAAGAGATCTATACATGTTCTGTTTAGGCATTGCGATATAATCTTTAAATCGACCAGGTAACGGCTTCCACATAGAATGAACTGCACCTAGTGCTGCATAACAATCTTTAACTGTATCCACTAAAATTCTTACAGCTGTAATGTCATAAATTTCTTCAAACTCTTTATTTTGAAACTTGATTTTTTTATAAATAGAATAGAAATTCTTTGGTCGACCATAGATTTCATATTCCATATTGGTTTCATCTAAAGAATCAGAAATTTGTTTGATTACATTATCAATATATGATTTTCTTTCTGATAATTTTTTGTTTATCTTCTTCGATAAATCATAATAGATTTCTGGTTCTAAATAAAGTAAACATAAGTCTTCAAGTTCACCTTTTATTTTGAAAATACCTAGTCTATGTGCTATAGGCACATAAATTTCTAATGTTTCTAATGCTTTTTCGTGTTTTTTTGCTTCTGATTGATACTTCAGTGTACGCATATTATGCAATCTATCAACTAGTTTAATCAGGATCACACGAATATCTTTAGCCATTGCTAAGAACATTTTCCTAAGATTTTCTACTTGTATTTCTTGCTTAGTTTCATAGTGCATTTTTGTTAACTTAGTTACACCATCTACTAACTGGGCAACAGATGTACCGAATTCTCTTTCTACATCTTCAAAACTTGCCTCAGTGTCTTCAATCGTATCATGCAACAAACAGGCTACGATTGTGTCTGAATCCACTTCTAATTCCGCAACAATAAGAGACACAGCAAGCGGATGAATAAAGAATGGTTCTCCTGACTTTCTTAATTGTCCCTCGTGTGCTTTTTTAGAATAATGATAAGCTTTTTCTAACTTTTCTATATCAACATTTTTATTAATGGATTGAATCTTCTCGATATACTCATTAACGTCCATAAAACACCCTTTTCCTCAAAATGATTAATATAATTATTATATAACAAAACACCTTATCAAACAATACATTTCTAGTGGATAAAAGCTTTTAATTATATGCAAAAAGTCCACTTATAAGCGGACTTTATCTTAGTATTCTAATACGTTTCTTACTGTATAATCTTTTAATGTTTCTCTTCCATCTAAGAAAGATAACTCAATTAAAAATAATACAGCAGCAACTTCTGCACCTAACTTTTCGACTAGTTCACAAACAGCTTTAGTCGTACCACCTGTTGCAAGTAAATCATCAACTACTAGAACTTTATCACCTTTTTTTATTGCATCCTTATGGATTTCTAAAGCATCAGTACCATATTCTAACTCATACTCATGTTTAACAGTCTCAGAAGGTAATTTACCTGGTTTTCTTACTAAAACCATAGGTTTCTTTGCTTCATAAGCCATTGGAGCACTAAAAATAAAACCTCTTGCCTCAGGACCAATAATCACATCATAGTCATATTCATTTGCAATTTTCACTAGTTCATCAATTGCGTACTTAAACGCTTCAGGTTCTTGTAATAACGTTGTGATGTCCTTAAAACTGATACCTTCTTTAGGAAAGTTCTCAACAGTTCTAATCTTACTTTTTAAATTCATACTTCCTCCCGTAATCATTTAATGATTTCTTTGTAAATTTTTATATAATCGAAAAATTCATCTCGTATACATGAAATTTTCTGATATATGTCTGTTTGCTCCAAGTTAAGTTTTTCTTTAGGTCTCGGTAAGACCTCAATATGGTACACACCAGCTTCTACAATCTCAATCAACTTAAGATGTTCAAGAATTCTGAGTGATAACTCACACTTAATAACATCCATGTGGAGGACTTTAGAAAAATCCTCTAAATCAATAGTCAACTTACCCTCTTCAGCCATCAAAGCCTTGTAAATATCAACCAAATCTAATCGATGTGGAATCGCTGTATATAGCATTTCTGTTTCTGGCTTTTCATCTTCCGAAGGATTTGTAAAATACTTAACTCTAGACTTACTATAGTTTTCAACTAATCCAGCCCAATTCTCACTGTACAGGAAGTCATAAACGATAACTTCATCATAATGATCAAAATCAATGTATTTGAAAATAGGATTTACAACTATATCAACTTCAGAACGACTTGAAATATCATTAAAATGAATTTTTATCTTAGATTCATCTATATTTAAATCATCTAATCTAAAGTACAGTTCTATAAAACTATAAAAAGATTGTACCAATATTAGCTTTTTACCACTAGGAGAAGAACAATAATCAAGTCGATCAAAGTTTTCTCTATTAAAGTCTGTAAAAGCATAGGATGGCCTCTTAGGACCATCTAGTCCATTATAAAATAAAGCACGTGCCAATGTCTTTGTAAAACATTTACCAATTTCAGATTGTCTGTAGAAATCAGGCTCAAGACGTCTTATATCCTTAATCATAAACTGAATGGTTTCAACACCTCTGAAAACATTTTTATTTAAAGTCATAACCATATCCAGTTGATCACTAGACCTTAAATCAGAGAAGGTGTCTGCCATTCTAAAACCAATTGCATCGAATGTACGTTTACCGTCGTGAAGAATCAGTTTTAAATGATCTTTCTCCTGACCTAGAAAACGAACATTATCGACAGTAAGTCCATTGTAAACGAAACTCGGTTTAGGATTGCCTAATCCATGAGGTTCCAATAACTCCAAAGCATCTACAGTATCATGAGTGATTTCATGACTATGAATAATACCATCTATTTTTACTTTTGGAATCAAATCATCTTCTGTGATATGTTTTTTAGCATACTCATTAATTTCGTATCTAAGTTGCTCGACATCGGCCTCATTTAAAGATAAGCCAGCAGCTTGTTTATGACCACCAAAACCTATAAATAAGTGTTTGCAAGCGTTCAAGGCATCAAAAATACTGATATCACCTACACTTCTAGCAGACCCCTTTGCTATACCATCTTCCACAGATAATATGACTGAAGGACGGTGATACTTTTCTGTTATCCTTGAAGCCACTATGCCAATTACACCAGTATGCCAGTCAAGACCCTTAACTACAATAATCTTTTCTTTTTCTAAATCTACCTGTTCCGCTATTAAATCATCAATGGATTCGATAATGCTCTTTTCAATATCTTGTCTTTCTGTATTTAACTCATCTAAGGCTTTAGCAATATGAAGTGCTTCATTCTCATCTTTAGATGTTAGAAGCTTCACACCAAGCTCTGGTTTGCCAATACGTCCAGCCGCATTAATTTTAGGACCTAAGTTAAATCCAATATGACCTGTATTTATTTCTTTATCTTTTAAATTTGAAACTTCTAATAATGCTTTTAAACCAATATTCTTAGTACGACTTATAATATCAAGTCCAAGTTTTGTAATAGACCTATTTTCATCGACAATAGGTGCTATATCAGCTACTGTACCTAACATTACAACATCCATAAATAAATCATAATGACTTTCAAAACGATCTCTTAACAACCCTTGTACGATCTTCATCGCAATACCTACACCTGCAAGCATATCAAAAGGATATTGGCAATCAGACTGTTTAGGGTTTAATATTGCATATGCATCCGGTAGGTTCTCCTGACAATTATGATGGTCTGTAATTATGATGTCTTTTTTCTTTTTATTAACAAAGGCAACTTCATCAACTGAGGTGATACCACAATCCACACTGATAATTAAATCAGCACCTTGATCTATAACATTTTCAAGGCCAAACTCAGATAAACCATACCCTTCTTCTAACCTATTTGGAATATAATAACTTGCTGGTACACCTAATAAATCAAAACATAACATTAAAACAGATATAGACGTTATACCATCTACATCATAATCACCATAAACCCAAATAGATTCACCTTTTTCCATGGCATCTCTAATACGGTCTATAGCCTTGTCCATGCCTTTCATTTTGAAAGGATCATACAATTGATCCAAACTAGGATTCAGAAAATCCTTTACGTTTTCATCTGTGTAACCCCGATTTATAAGAATCTGTTTTACCACTGGATGTATTTCAGCATTTATTTCATGATTTAAAATTTTTTCAATCGCCCATTTTTTACTATGTAAACTCATAAATTCTCTTCTTTCTAATTTAATGATAGTGCAATTTCTTATACATGTAAAGAAAAGAAAAGCTTAGAGACGAGTCTCTAAGCATTTTACAACCGTTTTATGCATTCGTGTAATGCTTTTGCTTTTCAGCTCTACTTTTCTTCCATAATGCCCACAATGGTGATGCAATAAAGATAGAAGAATAGGTACCTGCAAGTACACCTGCTAATAATGGAAATGCTAATTCTTTAATTGCATCTACACCAAAGAAGTATAATGAACCAATAACTAATAATGTAGTTAATGAAGTATTAATCGAACGTACAATTGTTTGATTCAAACTCATATTTGCAACTTCAAAGTAGTCAGGACGCTTTTCAAACTTTACATTTTCTCTAATTCTATCAAATACAACAATTGTATCATTGATAGAGTAACCAACTACAGTTAATACCGCTGCAATAAACGCTGAATTAACAGGTACTTGGAATATAGCATATACAGCTAGTAAGATTAAAACGTCATGGATTAATGCAACTATTGCAGTTAAACCGAAAACAATTTCAAAACGAACTGTGATGTATAATAACATACCTACTGCTGCGATGATAACAGAGATGACTGCTCTAGTTTTTATTTCATCACCAATGCTTGCAC
>Ga0070725_10001740_pt1 | contig 11833 bp, 9 predicted proteins | sample tdDd002_FD_69781 | JGI IMG/M metagenome (GOLD analysis project Ga0070725, IMG submission 69781) | Marine sediment microbial communities from the Atlantic coast under amendment with organic carbon and nitrate - tdDd00.2 | ecosystem: Environmental > Aquatic > Marine > Coastal > Sediment | place... | reverse complement strand
GTTTCAAATTTTGAACAGCAGGAACTGCTGAGAATGGGGCCGGCGCAAGGCAAGATCGTTGCCGGCTATACCTTCGTGTACGAAGATACGGTCAAGGTCGATGAGAAGAGCTATACCGCTATTCAGGCAAATATTCGCGTGACCGATGCCGATGATAATTTTATCGGCTACATCACACCTCAGCGCCAGACTTTCAAGACCAATGCCATGGAAGTGTCCAAGGCCGGCATTATGCGTAATATCTTCCGGGATCTTTATGTCTCCAGTGGTCTACAACTCAGTGATACCGAATACCTCATTCGTATTAGCTACAAACCCCTTGCCTGCTGGATCTGGATAGGTGGACTCTTGATGATGCTGGGTGGAACCATAGCGGCTCTTACCGGCTTATACCGCCTGCGGGCACAAAAAGCGGTCTGTTCGAATACTAATCCCATTGCCACAAGAATAGAGGGGCTAGCATGATGCGTATCCAATTTTTGCTGCTATTACTCAGCCTGAGTATGAGCGCAATGGCCGCTACCACTACGACAGGTAAAAACAGCTATACCCAAGATCAGATCCGGGATATCGGCTTTGAAATTTCCCATGAGCTGCGCTGCCCCATGTCGATAAATCAAAATTTGTTTGACTCACAAGCCCCCATTGCCAATGAACTAAAGGCTCAGATTTTCCTTATGTTGGAGCAAGGCGAGTCTAAACAAGCCATTATCGAATTCCTGGTTCAACGCTACGGTGAAAAAATTAAGTATCAACCCAGTTTCTCCGCGGCAACGGCTATTCTCTGGTTTGGCCCCCTTTTTCTTCTGCTGGCAATTATCGCCACCGCCGCGATGCTTATCCGTGAGCAACACAAACATCAAAGAACTAATGGTAACTCCTATGAATAAGACACTTTTATTAACCTGCCTGTTGGCATTCTCCTCTGTATTCATCCCGGCAGAAGCTAAGTCCAATAAAGTCTACAACACCGGGGAGGCCATCATTAAGCCGATGATCATGTCTCGTTTTATTGAGATGCAATCGGCCAGAGAGGTACCCGATGTCACCTTTACCGATACCGAAGGAGGTGAGGTAAACCTCAAACAATATAAAGGCAAGGTGGTAATGGTCAACCTATGGGCAACCTGGTGCGCCCCCTGCATTAAAGAGATCCCTCAGATGGAGAATATCCGTCAGACCAATATCGACAAGGATCTGGTTGTACTGCCAATATCCATCGATGAGGAGAGTGAAAAAGTTAAACCATTCCTAACCCGTCATGGACTGGCCCATTATAAGACGTGGTTAGATCCCAATAAGGATATCGACCGGGTCATGCCGGCAGATGTTGTCCCAGCCACCTATGTGTTCGATGGTTCAGGAAATCTTATCGGTTTTCTGCGAGGATATTTAGATTGGGGAGATGAAGATGTGCAACCTTATCTGGAAAAACTGATCGCCAAGTACGCCAAACGATAACTCACGAGATAGAGGATAGAGAGAAGAAAGATAACTCACGTATAGAAGGTCTTACAAGGTTTTCATTGCTCCCGTCCGGCTGTTTCCCCTATTTTTACCGGACGGATTTTTTTACTGACATAGCCCCGAAGCTGCAGGTCACTCTTCAGCTTTTCGATACTCCAGAATATCTCCGGGCTGACACGATAAATAGTCACAGATACTCGCTAAGGTTTCGAAGCGCACCCCCTTTACCTTACCTCGCTTAAGCAAAGACAGATTAGCCTCGGTGATACCTATGGCCTTGGCCAGCTCCTTAGAGCTCACCTTACGCACCGCCATCATGACATCTAAATTTACAATAATATCCATAACTTAAATTTCCACGATCTAGATAAACTCTCTGTTTTCGGCTTCGATATCTTTTGCCGCTTTAAGCAAGTAAACGATTAAAAGCATTAATAAAATCGTGGTAATATCACCAAAATCTATTGTCAGTTCTATACTGGTATGTTCGAAGAATTGTTTATGGTAGTAGCCCGTCCCCAGATGCAGAATAATCTCTAATCCGAAGTCGAGCACCTTTATCCATAACAGCCACAGGTAGCAGCGCATCGCCTCGTGGCCGAAAAATTGCCCCTGTTGATAATGACTGAGCAGCTTCTGCAACCAATAAACACCAACGAATAACATGATAAACATAGGAGACTGGATCCCTAAGAGTACACCTCTGCTCGCTCGCTCATCCTGCCAGAGTTCATGAAATAGATGGCTTGTCCCAAAGCGAATATCGCCATTGACGAAGAAACTGTATCCCAGATACACCATCACGATTACTGTCGCCATCAAAACCAGCAACCTAAAAAAACCACTGATCTTCATCAGCTTCTGCATGTTGGCATTCATTGTTTCTGTTTTCCTCTCCCGTGAATGACAGCGATTATATCAGACAGAAACATTTAGTTGTGAATTAATATCAAATTATCGTTTTACAATAATTATTTTATGTAATAGGCTAATTAGCAATTCGTAACCCCGAGACTTTTAACCCACTAACTGGCTATGAGTTAATATAGAAAGGATGTCATTATGATCGCTAAGAAAATATTACCCACTCTATTGTGGACAGCCATTGCCGGCAGCTTATTGTTAACTGGCTGCTCACAGACTCCGGGGACAATTCCCCCAAATGAACAGGTTCATCAGGTACCGCTAATTCCGGTTGAGTCTTTTTTCGATGAACAAGATATCAGCCAGCTCAAGACCTCAAGTGACGGTAAATGGTTGGCGTTTTTCAAAGAATATCAGGGAGCCAGAAATATCTACCTGATGGCAGCCGGTTCCGGCCTCGAAAAAGCCTACCCGATAACGCACTCTAAAGAGCCAATTCACAGTTTTCGCTGGTCAACCGATGCCAGTGAGCTCTTCTTCCTCAAAGATAGCGGTGGCAATGAGAACACTCAGGTATATCGCCTTACCCTGTCGGAAAATGAGGTTAAACCTCAAGCAGATATTATGGCGCTAACCAGTGATGAAGAGGTGAGATATGACCTGCTAACCCAGCCTAAAGGTAACTCCAATACCTTAGTGTTGATGTCGAATCAGGATAATCGCCAGCAAATGGACCTCTATCGTCTCGACATTACCTCTGGGCTGATAACCAACATTTTTTCTAACACCTATGGTTTCTCAGATGTTGAGGTGAACAAGCAGGGCGAGCCCGTTATTGGTACCAGCAGCAATCCGGACAACACCTCAGATCTGTATGCCAAGATAGATGGAAAATGGACCAGTCTGCTCAAGACAGAGTTTGGTGAAGACATCGATATTCTTAGCTTCGATGAAGCTAACCAGTTGGCTTACATCAGGGCCAATATCGATGGCAGAGATAAGCTGGAGCTATTAAGTCTGAATATGACAACGGGTAAACTTGTCACGCTTCACAAAGACCCTCTCGATGAATCAGATGTCTTTGACGTGCTCTTCAACGACGAAGGCGCTCCCTTAGCCGTTTCTTACTACGGCGGGCGTCTGCGCACTTACCCACTTAACGACGTTTTTGCAAAACATTGGCAACAGATAAATAGTCATTTCACCCAAGATGTAGAGATCACCATCAGTGACAGAAACGAAGAAACGGGTCTTTGGCAACTGCATGTCGCCAGCGATGTCGATATGGGCAGCGACTATCAATATATTGCCAAGACAGGCGAAGTAGACGTGCTCCTTAAGCAGAAGCCAATTATAAAACCAGAGCTACTCTCTAAGCGTCAATCGATCACCTACAAGGCCAGAGATGGCATGAACATTCAAGCTTATCTGACCTTACCTAAAGGACAAACACAAAACCTGCCGACAATCATTCTTCCCCATGGTGGCCCCTGGGCCAGAGACTACTGGACCTTAAATTCGGGCTATTTCCATCCGATTGCTCAGCTGCTGGCCAACCGGGGTTATGCGGTATTGCAACCTAACTTCCGAGCATCGACCGGTTTTGGTAAACGCTTCCTCAATGCGGGCAACAAAAACTGGGGCACTGGTAGCATGCAGGAGGATCTGACCGATGGGGCAAATTACCTCATCAACGAAGGCATCGCCGATAAACAGCGCTTAGGGATCATGGGCGCATCTTATGGTGGCTATGCCGCACTTGCCGGTGCGACCTTCACTCCCGATCTGTATCAGGCAGTGGTCTCCTATGTCGGCCCTTCGAGTCTTATTACGCTACTGGAGTCATTCCCGCCTCACTTCCGTCCTTATCTGGGACAATTCTACAGTGCGGTAGGCGATCCTGAGATCGATACAGACAGAGTCGATATGAAGGCTCGCTCCCCTATCAACTTTGTCGATAACATCAAGGCCCCCCTGATGTTAGTTCAGGGAGCCAATGATCCCAGGGTGACTCAAATTGAATCCGATAATATTGCCCGGGTAATGTATAACCGCAGTCTGCCAGTTGAATACATCCTGGCAAAAGATGAGGGTCATGGCTTCCGTAAACGAGATAATAAATTGGCTTACATCGTAGCCATGGAGCAGTTCTTCGCTAAGCACCTGGGTGGCCGCGTTGATAATAGGGTGACTCCAGCCCTCAACGCCCATCTCGATACGCTAAAGGTTGATGTAAGCCGACTATAATTTAACAAGTTCCTGGAACCTAGCTCCCCAGGTTCCAGGAACACCCTCTTACGCAATCACCTCTTCTACCTCGGACACCTCTTCAAGCTTCTCTATCTTAAAGTTAAAGTAAGCATAACTTGCACTGATTAACGGACAGACTAGGTTAAAGAAGGCATAAGGCAGATAAGCAATCGTCGCAACCCCTAAAGTACTGGCCATATAAGCGCCACAGGTATTCCAGGGAACCAGAGGGCTGGTAATTGTCGCAGAATCTTCTAAGGCACGACTCAAATTAACGGGCGCTAAGCCTCGTTTGGTGTACTCCACCTTGAGCATGCGGCCCGGCAGTAAGATGGCGATAAACTGATCGCCGGTGATCAAGTTAGCCCCGATACAGCTGGCCAGAGTCGTGATAATTAAGCTGCTGCTCGATGTCACCACACCCAAGATGCTCTGTAAGATGCGCTTCAACAATCCGGTGCGTTCCATGACGCCACCAAAGGCCATGGCACAGAGGATTAACCACACGGTGTTGACCATGCTGCTCATACCACCCCGGCTGAGCAGACTATCAAGCACAGCATCGCCGGTATTCGCTGTATAGCCGTCGAACATGGCAATCCATATCCCTTTCACTAACGCAATTGCTGGCAGTAAATTGTTGTCACCGACAAATTCAATAATATTGTCAAACTGGAACAGGGCAGCACAGATAGCGCCGGCAAAGGTGCCTAAAATCACAGTGGGAAAAGCTGGCACCTTCTTATAAGCCAGCCCTAATACCACCAGCAGAGGCAAGAGCAGATGTATGCCCGGATTATATTGAGATTGTAAGATATTCAGGGTCGATTCGAGATCGCTGCTGCCTCCGGTGCCCTGAGTGCTGAAACCTAAGATAACGAAACCTATCAAGGCGATAATAATACTCGGCGTCGTCGTCCACACCATATGCCTGATATGACTGAAGAGATCCGTACCCGCCACCGCGGGTGCCAGGTTAGTCGTGTCAGACATAGGTGACATCTTATCGCCAAAATAGGCACCACTGATAATGGCGCCAGCGGTAATTTCGACACTCAGTCCCATGGCTCCGGCAATACCTATCAAGGCTATACCTAAGGTGCCCGCCACGGTCCATGAACTCCCGATACTGATCGCCACCACGGCGCAAAGTAAACAGGAAGCCGCATAGAAGTATTCGGGATTAAGTACCTTCATACCATAGAAGATCATCGTCGGTACCGTTCCGGCTAAGATCCAGGTACCGATTAAGGAACCTACCGAGAATAGAATCAGCAGTGCGCCCGTCGCCATAGAGACACTGTGAACTATGCCCGCCTCCATCTCCTTCCAGCTATAACCATTTTTGGCACCAACCACCAAGGCTATACAGGCCGCCATGATAAGGGCTATCTGGTTGGCCCCCGAAGAGCTATCCGATGAGAAGAGATACACCGCCGTCGTTAACATGGCGACCAAGGCAATGATGGGGGTTAACGCATCTAGCAGACTCGCGGGCTTATGTTGAGGTGCTTTTTCCGGTCCATCAGATGGCGATTGCAGAGGCTCATTGTTTGAGGGCATCACGTTTTCCTTATTATTGTTTTTATCTCGCTTTGGAGCGTAATTGACTTGCCGTAAGACCCACTCTTGCGGTGGCTGCTCTTAGGCTAAGATTTACCATATTTACATAAAATTAACATTGGCGTCCATTTCCATTACATCACCAGATTAGCCACGCAAGACTACAGGAGTGACCAAGCAGACTAAAAATTCAGTTTAAAAATGGAATAGCTAATAGTTATGCAGATAAACAAGATAAGACAATCGAATAGGGAGAGGAAAACAATTGCACCTTTTACTGCTAAATTCGTTAAAGAGCCTCACTTACCGCAAATAACAAGCATAAAGGATGGGCTTGGAAACTGAGCCAGCTATTCGCTCCCCCCTTTCCTTTATCCGCCCGGTAATTTAAAATTGCGCCACTCAAAATAACAGATATCAAAAGCTCAGGCTTCAAGGCATATTCAATGAAACTCACCGCACTCTCTCAGCCACTTTACGATCACCTTTACCGTGATATCCTCCAGTTCCGTTCAACCTTCGACCTACCGAGCGAAGATGAAACCACATTGGATGACAAGGCTGACACCCTGCATACCTCATTGGCTATCGAAGAGCTAACCGAACTTGCCGAAGCCGATAGCCGTATCGAGCAGGCCGATGCCATCGTCGACTCTGTTTATGTCCTTATGGGCCGCTTAGTTCATCTTGGTGCTACAGGGGTAAACGATCGCATCGAGATCAGCTACGTGATCGATCTGCTGTTACATGTCGCCAAGAACCGCGAAATCGATTTCGTTAGCTGTTGGGATGAAGTTCACTCGAGCAATATGAGTAAGGTGTGCCGCAACGAGCAGGAATTAACAGAAACTATCGAATTTTACGCCAAGCAAGGCGTCGAGATCGTCGGCAGCCAGAAAGGTGATTTCATCATCGCCAAGTGCGCCAAAGATGTCGACATGGCAGGTAAAGTCGTTCGTCAGGGTAAGGTATTGAAATCGGTTTACTACCGACCAGCGGATCTGACTAAGCTAGTGAAAGCTTAGGTTGTTCATTTCTTTGGCTGGTTGATGTCTGCTGAATTGTTGTTTAGATAGCACTTCACTGGTATTGGCTAGCCAAAAACTGAAAAAGCACTTCGTTTGAAGTGCTTTTTTGTTGCTCATTTCTACGATATTTCTATATGGTTGCAGAGTTAAAAGCCAAGGCTTCATTGTAATCTATTACCTGCGGTACACTTAAGTGCAAACTCCAGAGTTCAATTCCCGCAACTCTTCGGCCATAAGGTCATTATGGCCGCCTAACCTAGTAACTCGATGCTAGTAGCTAGTAGCCGTGATTCAAGAGGTCAACTCTGCCGGTATATCGGCATCGGCTTCGAAGCCCTGCTGTGAAATGCGCTCTTTTCTCGATGGGGTTAACTCTGCCCTGCGGACTTCAAGCTCTCTCTCATCGGAGATATCAAAAATAAGATCTGCTAACGCTTCGGGCGTATCGACGACCATGGCAATGGCTTTCACCTCTTCAGGTAGCCAACCTAAACCGCCAAAATAGGTCTGAGGATGCTTGAACTTGAGTATGATATTACTGCTCTCACCCTGTCCAAAATGAATGACTCCGGTGCGATTTTCGCATGGCGGCGGATTCACCATAACCCTTTGAATCTGATCGAACTTGATCAGGCTAAACCCCCATACACTATTGTTAATTATCAACTGGTCTCCCTGTCGATAAACTGAAAAGTGCCTGGAAACTCTATAATTTGCGGTAATGAGTATTAACCCATACAGGATAAAGCTTGCGACTATAACCGCCGTTATCTCACTCCAGGGCTGAATGGCAACATAACTCGCACCGGCCAACAGCACCGTTGCACAGGCAAGCAACAGCCAATGCCAACGGGAGGCGGATAATAAGTTGATATGTGCGGTTGAGGGGAGATGGTTGCGCGAGAATCGGGGAATAGCATAAAACCAACTCGCAGGCTCCATGGCTAGTGCCAGAGCCAGCGAGCGCTTACGTTCATCCTCTTGCCCAAATTGCCTTAGAATATTAATTCTCGGATCGCCCTTTAGGCTGCGCGCATGCCACAGGGCTTTGATAATACTCACCATCAAGAAAAGCTCTAACCCCAGCAAGACAGCAATAAGCGGGATCCTTAACCAGGTGATAAATTCGAAATAGCTGGCGATTTCAACCGGGAAGCTCAATCTTGCCATCAGGCAGCTAAGGCTGAAGATCAACAGTAACTTCCACAACTTCTGCTTACCCAATTTAATAATGCATAACCAGTAGAGCAGAGGAAGAAACACAAAATAGAGGAGTGCAAATGCTATCGATATCTCTTGTCCATTAGAGATCTCAAGTGTCTCGGGTAAAAATTGAAAGCCTGCAGTGTAACAAGCAATAGCTACACTCAAGAATATCAACCTGAACTTCACGACCTGCCTCATGAAAGGCTCCCTGTGAAATGTTGTATTTATGTTGCAATACAATATCCGATTTTTTGAGTTTACCCAAGTAAATTTCGATTTAAATTGGTATCGATGTATGACTAACTTATTGAAACTTTAGGTTTCAGCTAAAAGTATTACGGGAAAGGTGGGTGAGCGGTGAGCAAGAGAAGCCTGCCTATCAGGCCTCTTTGAATTTAGGTAAATCACAAATCAGATAAGGGAATCGATACCTAATACCCATCGCTATACGACAATAAAAGGAATAAACAGGCTTAAGCCAGCCCAGTTACTCCTGATAAATCATCATAATCAAACAAGATAATCGACACCAAGGGCAATAAATAGGGTTAAACCGGCCCAGTTGTTGTTGAGGAAGGCTTTAAAACAGGGGGCACGTTCACGTTCATGAATAAGCCTTTGTTGGTACACGCTAAATCCTACGAAGGTGATGATACCGAGTCCATAGACTAAGCCACGATCCGCCGCCCAGCCAGCGGTAACGAAACAAGCCAACGCCGCAAGTTGAAATAAGCCAATGATCTGCCTGTCATATTTGCCAAACAAGATAGCCGTCGATTTAATCCCTACCTTAAGGTCATCTTCTCTATCGACCATGGCATACATGGTGTCGTAGGCCACCGTCCAACACCAGTTCGCGGCAAACAACCACCAGGCCTCGGCCGGAACCTCACCGGTTTGCGCCGCATAGGCCATAGGAATAGACCAGCTCCATACCACACCAAGAAACATCTGCGGCATATTGGTAAAGCGTTTGGTGAAGGGGTAGATAATGGTCAAAATGATGCCAACGACAGAGAGCTTGACCACCAGCGGGTTGAGCATCAAGACCAGTCCAAAAGCAAATAGGCCCAGGACGGCAAACAAAATAAGCGCCTCTCTTCCCGTCACCTCGCCACTGGCAAGCGGCCTGGACTTAGTGCGATCGACATGCGCATCGAGATCGCGATCGGCGTAATCATTAATAATACAGCCACATGCCCGCATCACTACCACACCAAATATAAAGATCGTCAACACTTTCAGATCCGGCATGCCATCGGCGGCTAGCAGCAAAGCCATCAAGCATGGCCATAGCAACAATAAGGTGCCTATGGGGCGATCCATACGGGCCAAACGCAAGTAAACGTCTAATTTATCCCTTAAATTCATCTCTAGGCTCTCCTGATACCGCTTTGGCCTTTAATCAATTATCACGCCATTATGACTGACACGCGCCAGCATTCAAATGGTTTCTAGCAAGTTTCGAGCCGCGCATAGGCTACAACAAGCCATTTACTGCCAACATCGAGAAAGTTAACCTGCACCCGGGCCTGGGGACCGCTGCCTTCTGTACTCGTGACCTTACCCTCACCAAACTTAGGATGCATAACACCTTGTCCTATCTTAAAGCCGGTATCATTAACGACCGTACTTCGAGACAAAGAGGGTTTTGCCCTTTGTGGTGCGCTCACTTGCGTCTTAAGGCGGATCTCCTCAACATGCTCCGTTGGGATCTCTTTGATAAAACGTGATGGCCTGGCAAAGTTTTCACGGCCGTAAATACGGCGGGTTTCCGCATAGGTGATGTAGAGTTTCTCCATAGCACGGGTCATCCCCACGTAGCACAGGCGACGCTCCTCATCGAGTCTGTCCCCTTCATCCATGGCCATCTGACTCGGGAATATTCCCTCCTCGACTCCGGACATAAATACCACAGGGAACTCCAGCCCTTTGGCCGAATGCAGTGTCATCAGCTGAACAGCATCGGTAAAGGCGTCGGCCTGCCCTTCGCCCGCCTCAAGCGCTGCATGAGACAAGAAGGCATTGAGCTCGCCCATATCTTCACTGTCTTCGGGCATGATAAAGGTACGAGCGGCGGTCACGAGTTCGTCCAGGTTTTCGACACGCGAGCGCGCCTTCTCACCTTTCTCCGCTTCATACATCGCCTTAAGGCCCGATTCCCTGATCACATGATCTGTGGTGCGATGCAATGTCATCTCATCTGTGTCTTGCTGCATCTCAACAATGAGATCCATAAAGCCACGTACCGCATTGGCTGCCCGGCCACTCAATAGCTTCTCTTCAAGAGCACGCAAACAGGTCTGCCACAGGGTTAACTCCTGCTGACGAGCCGTTGATCGCAGGATATCGAGCGTCCTGCCACCTATGCCACGCGCGGGAGTATTAACCACACGCTCAAAGGCAGCATCATCGTCTTTGTTATTGATAAGCCTCAGGTAGCTCATCGCATCTTTAATCTCTTGGCGCTCGAAGAAACGTAGACCACCATAGATCCGATACGCGATGCCTTTATGAAGCAAGGCCTCCTCGAGCACACGAGATTGAGCATTGGAGCGATAGAGGATCGCGCAACTACTGAGATCGCCTCCCATATCATGCCAGTCGTTAATTCTGCCGACAATAAAGCGCGCCTCGTCCATCTCATTGAATGCACAATACAGAGAGATCTGTTCACCATCTTTGTCTTCGGTCCACAGCTTCTTCCCCAATCTCTCAGGGTTGTTGGCAATGAGTTCGTTGGACGCTTTCAGGATGTGACCCGTCGAACGATAGTTTTGCTCCAGGCGTATGGTCTCAGCCTTAGGGAAGTCTTCCAGGAACTTATGCAAGTTCTCTACCTGAGCCCCACGCCAGCCATAGATGGACTGATCATCATCACCGACTATCATCACATTGGCGCCATCACCGGCGAGCACGCGGATCCAGGCATACTGGATGGCGTTGGTGTCCTGGAACTCGTCGACGAGAATATTCTTAAATCTGTCTTGATAATGCTGTAGCACATGGGGCTTATTGAGCCATAGCTCATGGGCGCGCAATAAGATCTCGGCAAAATCGACTAACCCGGCTCGGTCGCAAGACTCTTGATAGACCTGATAGATCTGCAGCAAGTTTTGCTCGATTGGAAAACCGCCGGCATCGATATGCTTAGGACGTAACCCCTGATCTTTCTTGCCATTGATATAGCCCTGAGCCTGACGAGGCGGATACTGCTTCTCATCTAAGTGCAAGCTTTTTAGAATACGTTTAATTAGCCTTAGCTGATCGTCAGAGTCGATGATCTGAAAAGTTTGAGGCAAGTTGGCATCTTGATAATGGGTACGTAGCAGGCGATGAGCCAAACCGTGAAAGGTACCAATCCACATGCGTCCCATGTTACTGCCGCTGACTTTTTCCACACGTTCACGCATTTCGGCGGCCGCTTTATTGGTAAAAGTCACCGCTAAAATAGA
>Ga0070725_10001739_pt1 | contig 11844 bp, 16 predicted proteins | sample tdDd002_FD_69781 | JGI IMG/M metagenome (GOLD analysis project Ga0070725, IMG submission 69781) | Marine sediment microbial communities from the Atlantic coast under amendment with organic carbon and nitrate - tdDd00.2 | ecosystem: Environmental > Aquatic > Marine > Coastal > Sediment | place... | reverse complement strand
ACATTAAAAGGACATTCGGTATATTTAAAGAGACTTGATGTTGATATGATAGATGAACTATCGGATGCGTTTATGGACATGAGTTTCGAAACAAAAGTCTTAACAACCACTGCAGTAGTATTTAACAGGAGTGGTATAAGGAACTTTGTTGAAAGTATTATTAAAGATAGTTCAAGAATTGATTTTGCAATCTATTCAGTCGAAACAAATGAATTAATTGGCGATATCGCCTTGAATGACATTGATAGCAGAAACATGTATTGCAATATCCGTGTGGCCATAGACAATAGGAAAAATTACAGTAAAGGCTATGGTCGTGAAGCGATGAAACTGGCTATGAATTATGGTTTTGGAATGCTGAACTTGAACAGAATTGAACTTGATGTATTAGAAGTCAATTCAAGAGCAATCAACGTGTACGAAAAACTTGGATTTGAAAGAGAAGGTTTAAAAAGAAAGGCCTGCTATTACAATTATAAGTACCATAATTTGGTGTCGATGGCGTGTTTAAGGGAAGATTTTATAAACATTCATGAGGATTGTCTTGCCGATGACTTGTTGAACAAGGAGAATAACTAATGACAATTTAAAACCATTGCTGTATACGAAGTTTCGGATGAGCTTATACAAAGGGTTTGGTTTATATTTGAATAGGGTATATTTATTGTAGAAAGAGAGGTGCTTTAAATGTCAGAGCTAATTCATCTTGATCATAGATCATTAATGCAATTCTCGTTTCTTATGATGCTGTCAGTCAGTTTTATTATATCGGGCTACATATTAACCGGTAATAGAACGAGAAATATACTCTTGCTGAATCTAGGGAATTTTGTCTACACGCTATTTTTCTTTACCGTGTCTGTTGATATTGCCATTCCCTTAAGGCGCCTACCTGAAGTGGTCGCCTTCTTAGATTTGTCAGCAGTGATACTATGGATTTCTAGCTTACGTGAAACAATAAATGAAAAAAATCCTGTTAAATCCTATATTGTGCTAAGTGTTGCACATGTATTTGTGATAGGCTTTTTAGCCAGAACAGTAAACACGGTATCGCTATTAAGAATGACAACCTCATTGACGATCGCACTTCTACTGTTTGTAAGCATGTATAGAATTATGGGCAGCAGTGGATTTGTAAAATTGGACTCCTATAAGTTTACCGGTTTTACACTACTCTTATATATAGTTTTTAAGATTATCATGAGTGGCTATAGACTATTTACTTCTAATTTTGAGAGCACGATCATCAGCATTGAAACGTCTATTAACATATTCACTTTCTTATCTTTGGTATTCGCTGTCTGGATTAATTTTTCAATAATGTTTCTTAATGACGACGTAAAGAGAAAAGAAGTGGAAAGTTATAGTTTGCATGATTATTTAACGAAATTGCCAAATAGAAAATTGCTATTGAAACAATATAAGGATTTCAAGTATCAGGCGGAGATGTTTGATCAGAATTTTGCTTTGGCAATCATAGATATTGATGACTTCAAGAAAATTAACGATAACTTCGGTCACAATATTGGTGACGAGGTGCTCGTCGATTTTGCTAAACACATGACAAAAGTAATGCGGGCGTCTGATTTTATATCTAGGTATGGTGGAGAGGAATTTCTCATCCTGCTATCGACAAATTCACCAGAGGAAATGACTATAGTGATTGATCGTATTTTAGACGAGATAAGGCAGCAAAGGTACTCTTCAGTAGAAGCGGCTATCACTGTTAGCATAGGTGCAACATTTGTCAGTCATAGAGTGACAGAGATAGAGTTCAATGAATTGGCTGCAGCTGCAGACGAGAATCTGTACGAGGCTAAGGGCTTAGGTAAAAATAGAGCTTCAAATAGTATATTTAAGCGAAAAAAATGAGATCGTAATTCAAAATGATTACAAACTCAGAGTATATAGACAGGCCACTTATGGTTTCTAAGTGGCTTGTTTCTACGAGTGGATAGAACCTATAGAAGGCTATCAAAAGGTTTTTCGATTGCTTAAAAGTGGTGGTACGATCGCCTTGTTTTGGAATAAGCTGGTTTTGACGAGTAGCCAGTATCTTGAGCTGCTGGACACTTATTCAGACCATATTGCTCTTAATAAAGAGGTGAAAGAGGCCTTGTATTCGGAGATAGGAACTGCTATAAAAAACAGCAATGATGAAATCGTCATTGAGGATACTATAGAACTGTATTTAGCTAAGAAACCATCGCTTGCATAGCTATATTTTACATAAGGAGAGAAATGAAATTACTAGAAATAATCAAGGAAACGGATGTAGAAGAGTATAAGGATAACTTGTTGAAATTGAAACTAGATGATGAGACCTTTTACAAAAGCATCTCTTCCGGAATGATAGACTTGTTTCCTCATGTCTTAACACTAGAGGAAATGGAGGAGCACTCATTTGAATTCAAGGATTTAAACTTACGAAACGAGTACAAGTACATGCAACTGTTTGAGGTATTATATAAACGTAATAGTCTTTCGGAACTGATTGTGTTATTTGATTATAAGACATTAGAGGATTATGAACACCTGAACATCATTGAGGAATTGGACCGATACGAAAAGCATTTGTGGGTCAATCAAATGATACATCTCAACAAGGATGAAGTGACGGATTACTTCTTAGTGAAGGATTTAGAACTTTTGAAAATGCTTGTTCAGATTAATATCAGGGAACGTGCATTTATGGAGTTTCATTTTGAAGCCTTGGATGTGGTTCTTAGAGGATCCTTTGATTGTAGCATGTCGATATTCAGTAGAAATAGCGACTCCTTAGAAAATCTAAGATCTCTTGTTGAACAGTGTGGGCTTTTTATTAGAAGTTTCGAAATCGGCGAAGATACTTAGAATTATAGAATACGCATCGAAGGAGAAGTCATGAAAATATTTAGAAAAGATTTTTTACAAAAAGATTATGGGCGCGTTAGAGATTTCATTCAAGATACTTATAGCGCCACTTCGAGCAATTGGACTATTGAACGGTGGGCTTGGAGCAGGTATTTTAACGGTTACTGGCTGGAAATATTTGATGTTTGGCCATCAACAGTCGGTATGTGGGTAGATGAAAATGATGCTATCGTCGCTGTGGTCTCTAATGAAGGTGAAAAGGATGGGGATGTGTTCTTTCAGTTGCGAGAGGTTGACTATAGTGAAGAAAACATTCATGAATTGATAGATTTCGCAGAGGAGAATTTTGCTGTTTCCTGTGATGGTAGGGAACAGCTTTATCCAAGGGTAAACAATACAAGTAAAAATGCATTTATAAAAGTTTTGAAGGATCGAGGTTACGTCTATACTGGCAGAAAGGAATCAGATGCTATAAAGGCAATTGATGGGGAACTTGAAGTGAAATTGCCGGAAGGATTTCATATAAAAGGGGCACGTGACTTTTCTGCAGGATTGAGAGCACTTGCCCACGGTGGGGCTTTTAGTGAGGCGTCAGAGGAGATAGAAGCGTTGATGGGTGCACGTACAAGGGCTTTTACAGGGCTTGTTAAATCTCCAGATTATGATGAACGTCTAGACCTATGCGTAGTTGACAAAGATGGCGCAATTGCTGCTTTTGCAACATTTTGGTATGACTCGACAAACCGTATAGGTGCCTTAGAACCCTTGGGGACTATGCCAATGTACCGCAGACGTGGGCTAGGACAAGCATTAGTGTACGAAGGCATCAACAGACTTAGAGCTTTAGGTGCAAGAAAGTTACATGTTGGTTCTAGTCAGCTTTTTTATAAAGGGATTGGATTCAATATAGAGTTGGAAACTGAGATTTGGGAGAAGTTAAGTTTTATTGAATAGAAGGGGGAAGTTTAATGAATCAAGAGGCATGTTACACGTCAATTAACGGGGTGGTTAGTCAATATATAGAACTAGAAAACAATTTAAACAAGAGAAATATTGAGTTTCAATTCTGCGAAAGCAGACAAGCTGTCATAGAGACTATCGATCTATTAACGAAGGATTATCAAACGATAGGTATTGGAAATTCTCAAACGTTAAAAAGTATGAACATTAGTGGGCATCTAGTTAAGAATGAAAAAACTGTATATGACAAAACATATGCAAGGGAAAAAACGGAAATCAGAAAGCTGAAGAAATTGGCTTTGACTTCGGAGTGTTATATCACAAGTACAAATGCGATTTCACTGAGTGGGGAAATTGTAAATGTAGATCATAGTGGAAATCGTGTTGCTGCGATGACCTACGGGCCAGATAAAGTGATTATAGTTGCCACAACTAATAAAATTGTTGAAAATGAAAAAGCTGCCGTTGCAAGAGCACTAACGGTTGCCACACCGCTCAATGCACGGAGGGCTAAAATAGAGTCCCCTTGTAGTAAAGGCAACCCCTGTACAGAATGTAGCCAGGATGTGAGGGTTTGCAATTATATATCGATTATACGTGGGCAGCATGAAAAAAATCGTATGATTGTACTATTAATTGATGAGGCACTTGGTTTCTAAACATATGGAGAGTATATAGTAAGGAAGGGGAAGCATATGGTAAAAGAACTATCAGAGTTGACATTAGAAGAACTGTGGCAACTATTTCCCATCGTGTTGGAGGGTTACAACGAAGAATATCCTTCTTGGTATGCGGAGGCAAAAGAAGGTCTTATTGAATGCCTTGGGTGTGAAAAGATTGAACGCATTAGCCACATAGGAAGTACTGCAGTTGTGGGCCTTATTTCAAAACCAACAATTGATATATTGTTGGAAATAGATGCCTCGGTAGATATAGAGACCATCAAATCGATATTGGAGAATAAGGGCTGGCTCTTAATGAATGGCAAAGACCAACCGTATCTAAACTATGTATTTAACAAGGGGTACACAAAGTATGGATTTGCTGACAAAGTCTTTCACCTTCATGTAAGGAATCTGGATGATTGGGATGTGCTTTATTTCCGTGATTACTTGAGAGCACATGAAGATGTGGCTATTGCGTACAGCCAGTTGAAGATGAATTTGTTAGAAAAATATAAGAATGATAGAGATGGGTATACTGAAGCGAAGACAGAATTTATCAAGAAATATACAGCGTTGGCAAAAGGCCATTTAAAATAATTGGGAGGGAAATATATGGGGAGAATTATTAGACATGACATAAACGAGGAATGGGCGCATACAGGAATTGTTGAAGCTGGCGACTTTGCATACGTTAGCTACTGTGTTGGGAATATTGGACAATCTATAGAACAACAAATACACGGTGCGGTAGATCATTTAGAGAAAAGGTTGGAGTCAATCGGATTAACATTAGATGCTGTCATTCAGATGGATTGTCTATTTAGAGATATTTGGGACATACCAACAATGGAAGTGGTCATAAAGGAACGATTTAACGGGAAATATCCTGTTAGAAAGTCTATACAAACTGAGTTTGCCCATCGTGGTGGCCAACAAGGTCTGCTGTTTCAATTAGATGCAGTTGCATATCGAGAGAAGTAAATCTTCATTTTGATGGAAAAGACACTACAAATCGTTACGTATACATTTCAATAGCCTTAAGGATGGTGTGGATGAAAAATAAAAAGATGATTTATGCAACAATACTAATAACTTTATTGTTATTATGGATTGTTGCATTGAACATGACAATAAAGAATAAGAATGCCCAAATAACTAGTATTATCGATGAAAATACTAGTTTGAAAGAGAAAGTCAAAGGTGTTATAACAGCCAACGATGAACTTGTCAAAGTGAATGACATTTTGAGTAAAGCTACCGTGACTAATGACGCAAAAATGTTGGTATTGGAAAACGAACTGAACATAATTAAAAATGATAAAATCGCTACAGACAGCTGTGACTACATAGAAAATGGACCCTATTTAGTTGAGTTTAAGACACTTTATGAAAAACCGAATTGGACTCAAGAAGACAGGAGTAAGCTGATAGACTTATTTGTGCTCATTATGACAGATGATAAAAGTAGATTTGCCTATTACGATTACTTGTATGAGTCACCGGATATGACCATTTACAACTTAATTGAAAGTGGCGTAGAGGGCTCTGTTACGTATTCACATTTGTTTAGACTGGTTGAAATATCTGATGGGGCATTGGCTGATATGACGTATGGATCTATTTACAATCAGTTTCTTGAGGATGCAGAAGGCTTGTTCAAGGCTAATTACTATGGACAGAGAAAGCACGGCACCTTAAGCAGACAACTATTCCCTTATGACACAGATGCCTATCCAGTGGACTATCAGAATAAAATCTTATCAATTTACGAGGATATACTGATGGATAACGAACTTGAGAACGCTTTTAAAGTTTATATTCAAGAGGAGAAGAAAGAAGCAGAGAATGCATTCGGTAGATGACGGTAACGAATAATTTTGGAGAAAGTTAGGAAAATGATAACGAATAAAGTGAAAAAAATAATATTGATAATATCGCTAAGTTTACTCATTTTATTGGGACTAGCGGCTTATGGCTTTTATGATTTTGTGACCAATCCGCCAGATATAGGAATCGATGAAATTGGTAAGCAATATACAATCGTAATAGATGAAGAGGACATAAACGACTACAAACGTCTGGATTGCGATGATTTTGATTTGTTAAAAGACGATGAAGTAAAAAAACTCAAAGACCACATGGTTGAAAATGAGTTAACCATCAAGCCAGGTGAATATCTCGTGAATCAGATTTATGTGTTTGATGACTTTATTAACACTTTTGAATTTGAAGAAAGTCGTTAAGCCACTTCATAATACGGAGGGAGAAAATTGAGAAAAATACATACAGTTACAACTTTAGCTTTGTTAATTGCGCTCGTTATGCTGGGAAGTCGTGCAAAAAATATAGATCGATATATTGGAATTAATAAGATCCTCTTATTACATGGATGATGGAAACCTTTTGACAGAGATGAAATTACCAAGCTTTGCTACAGAATATATTAAGGCGCTAGATGCTATTGCAGACAGCTTATAGCAAATAAAGCTTAAGAAATTATGAGTAATGTTACAACTAGGTTTCAATTGATATAAGTTGAATCAAAGAATGCTTGTTTGTGATAAAATTTATTATAAGTTATACATTTATTCTGACATCTTTGTTGGGAAATCTAAAGAAGTTATTAATCACATAATGGCAACAAGAAACAAGCCCATGATCTTATGGGCTTTAATAATATATTGAAGTATATAATTTCAATCAGGTAAATGTTGATAAGAACAAAAGGAGCATACAATGAAAAAAATAACCCCATTGATTCTGATTGTTGTGGTTATTGCCATGGTCCTACTATGGCAACAAAACAGCAGAATGCAATCTCAACTTGAGGATCAGTCTGCACAACTAAAGGACCTGCAAGAGGATGTTGAGAATCTGCCTACAGAATCAGAAACTCCTGATACAACAAGCGTCCAAGAGCCAACGTCACAGGAATCAACAACCGAAGACTCGGCTAAAGAAGAGGAAGCACTTTTTGATAAAGAGGATACACCTTCTGATGAAGAGGAAACACCCTCCGAAGAAACCTTCGTCAATTATGATACAGCCCTTACCAATGCTGAGACATTGGAAAGTGTTGTTGCACTTTACAGACTTGATTTAAGTGAGACGCAGTTTGCTGCTTACGGGTACAAGGTTCATGAGTTTTACAAGGAACTTGGAACTGAAGCCTTTATTGTCAGGTTGGCGGCTACAGGCAACACCACAATAAATGAAGCTGTCATAGAAACATTGGTTGCGGACATGATTTTGAATGACCAAATGGAATGGCCGTTGGATTTGGAAACGTATAAAAGTGAATTGGATCAATTTATAAGAGACAAGGAACGCACCGTTGAAGAACTGCGTATCGCATATAATTTACGTGCACAAATAAATAGAATTTGATTGTGACGTATTAAGGTTGGAAGGCGTTATTGAATTAGAGGATAGAGTAAAGCAGGTCAATCAATGTTATTCTTAAAGAACAAGAGCAACATATCATGACGAATGAAGAGATAATAGCGGAGGGCTAAAGATGAACTTAATAGAATTACACCAGTCGATAGATGAATTGTTCGATACGACAGCGAATGACTCTTATCGTAAGGAGTCAGGCATAACTGTAATGACGAACAGAGATATAAAACATATTGGATACTGCGTGAATTTGACCCTGAAAACAGTCGACGAGGCTATAAAAAATAATGTTGATCTAATGATTACACATCATGATGCTTGGGATTTTATCAGCGGTATGAAAGAGGCATGTAAAAAAGAACTGGAAAAACATAATATTGGTCATTATTATAACCATTTACCTTTAGATGATTGCAAATTTGGAACAAACGAGAAATTGTCTAAGGCTCTTGGCTTAGAAAAGATTCAAAAGGATTATGACTACGAAGGCTTTTATTGTGGTCGGACTGGTGACTATGAAAGACCTATTCCATTTGAACAGCTCGTTCAGAAAATGGAAACGATACTGGATGAGCCGGTAAAGTCATGGAAATTCAATGAACGACCAATTAAGAAAATTGGGATTGTTTGTGGCGGTGGCGATGACACTGGACTTGTCAAAAAAACATATGAAAATGATTGCGACGTTTATATCACAGGTGAAAAAAACCTGTATACAGTGCAGTATGCTCAGTTTTTAAACATGAATCTAATTGTAGGTAGTCACACCTTTATAGAATTACTGGGTGTTGAAGGCTTGGCACTGGAAATTAGAAATAAACATTCTGGGATTGAGACTGTAAACTTAATAGAGGAACATATTGAGTAACGAGAAGTTGTTATTCGGTTATGAGTTTAAAAAGAATTTGATTTATGTTCAACAGGCAATTATTCTGTATTGTTTGGGCATAGACTTGGCATAAACTTGGATATAAAAGTAATGGAGACTTACAATGAGACTATGCACTTATAACATTTGGAACCATGACAGTCATTATGATCAAAGAATGGATCAATTGACTGAGTTGTTGAAGACAGAGGCCATAGATGTTCTACTTCTGCAGGAAGTGCGGGATGAAGCGCTTGTAATGAGGGTGAGGGAGGCCTGTGATTTTGATCATTACTACTGGAAAGAGTATTTTGATTGCAAAGAAGGCTTAGCGATTTTATCAAGACATCCAATATCAGCGCCCTGGACAAATTGGGATGACAATGAAGATGTACATAACAGTGGCTCAATGTGTGTGAATGTCCTGTATAAGGATTTGAGTGTATCAATCATGAATGTGCATTTGGATTATAAACTTGCAGCGAACAGGGAAGTAGAGTTGCTGAAAGCATTGACCTATCTTGAGAAACAAGACGCGGATTATCGCGTAATTGCAGGTGATTTCAATACTTATCCTGCGTCTAAACTCTATGGTTTTGTTACAGGACTTATGTCATTAAATGGTGAAAGTAAGCGATACATTGATTTGCCGGAAGCCTATTCTATTAGGAATAACACGGAGTTGGACGTTACCATTGATTTCATCAATAATCCTCGCTGGGCAAATGACCCATGTCTTGAAAAACCGGGAAGATTTGATTGGGTGATGCTAGAAAATCCTTACCCTAGACAATATCCTAAAGTTGCTGATTACGCTTTATTAGGTAAGGAAGTCATCAGTGGTGTGACACCAAGTGATCATTATGGTGTGGTGATAGAATTAGCGTTTTAATAATGAATTCTACAGAGTGTTAAATTGTCCTTTCTTTAATTGTGTTGGCTGGGGCAATCAAGGCAATAGCTCAATTTGTAAGGTGTTGGCGCTGGCATAAAGACAGCGTTCATGTTGTTTACAGTGATACGTTTGATCTGCTGGTATCACTTTTAGCGATAGTTGGCCTAAGCAATGCCGCGTTTTTTCAGGGTGTGCTTTCTGACATCCCAGTAGAAAGTGGTCATGCCTGGATCAATAAATCACTTGTATTGGTCATATCTGCGGCATTGTTATTTGGTGTCCAAATGGCATTTATACTACTACGAAAAAGTGACTTTATAAAAAACTGCCGTGATCAAATGGAGAAATAGATGAACAAGGAGTATACATATATATTAAGAGAAATAGAGGAAGAGGATTATACAAGAATTGTTGAAAGGTAGAAAGAATGAAGTCGTTATTTAAAAGTCAATTTGAGAAACATGGAAAAGCAAAATTTCTGGTAGGGTACTCATTCCTATTTGCAATCATATTAACGTCTGCTGTTTGGGCTATGACGCCCTTCTTAACAGGGATCAAATTGTCGTCAAAAATGATACCGGTGTATATGAGTGTGTATTTGCTAGTAGGCTTTATGAGTGCGCTGATGGAGATAAAGAGAATTACAAAATCAAAGTAGGTTTAGTTAAATATAGGGAGTAATGATGAAAAAAGATAAGCAAAAATACTTCATAAAGTTCAGCACATTCTGGTTTATGACGGTATTCTTTATGGTAGGTATACCAATGGATTTTGAATTTAAATACTATCCATATGCGATTATTGTGCTTATAATCCTGCCTTATCTCATAATGAATATCAAGCTGTACAGGGTTCTACAAGTCCATATGGAAAGTAAAGTTATAGAGAACAAGGTCACTTACTTTAATTCTGTTAAAAAGTCGAATCAGCTTGGGCTACAATCGGAATACTGTACAACAGCAAAGTTTTGGCTGAATATTTCATGGGTTGCCTTGTTCGCCAATATGCTGATTAACTTTACGAACTATACAAGGTGGAACTGGTAATTCGTTAATGTAATGATCCGAAAAATCTGGAGGTAATTTATGCATTACACTTTTAAAGAGGAAGATAAAGTAAAAATTATAGAGCGTTTTGGCAATGACTATTGTAGGAATGTTGAAGGATTGATAGAGCCATTGACACAGAAATGGCAGGTGGATGCATTGGAACTGATAAGTTCATTTTCATCAAACCTGGTTTTTAAGGGGCACTCAACTGTCCATGGATCTGTTGTAATAAAATTTGGAAGACAAGATCATGAATTTATTGGTGAAGTAAATGCCTTAAACTATTTCGATGGTGCAGGTACTTGTAAATTGATTGATGTGGATCTGGCTAACTGTGTGTTACTGGAGGAATCCATTTGTCCAGGCGATGAATTGGTATTAGAAAAGTCCTTAGAGAGCAGATTGGAAATATTCTGTGATCTGTTTCAACAGTTACATGGTAATGGAAAGAGCGTTGGAACATCGAATGAGCAAAGCCTTGGATCAGGTTATAAATCCTATGAGCAATGGCTATTCAGAATAGCCGACTACATGGAACATCAGGAGGCATGGCAAGAAGTCACCGCCCATATAAAAAATGCAAAAGCGTTGTTTATCGATTTGTCTGCTCAGTATCCAGAAATGTCTCTATTACATGGAGATTTCCATTACTATAATATATTGAAAGGTGAAAGGGATTACAAGATTATCGATCCTAAAGGAGTATTGGGGCATCCTATTTTCGATACACCTAGGTATATTCTAAATGAATTTTGGGATGAAGCAGATAAGAAAAATGTTGACGAGACCATTCGAAGAGTATTCGTTGTCTTTAACAAACGATTGAATATACCGAAAAATGTATTAAGCAAGCTTCTTTATATTGAAGGGGCAATGGCAATATCTTGGTGTGTGGAAGATGGTGCAAGTACTGATGAAAAAGCACAGTTTCTGCAAACTCTTGATAAATTATATGGGTATATAGAGAATCTATAGTCATCGACCGAATGGTAGGTTGGTAGCATTATGAATGGATATGCGAGGTATAATCCTTTTTACATTTTAGAAGAGTAGGAGGTAGAATATGATTAAAAATAAGCGTTTTATTAGAGTAGTCATTATAATTACTTCGATTCTGATAGCAATAATTCTATATATAAGTGCCTTTGATATAGA
>Ga0070725_10001738_pt1 | contig 11851 bp, 9 predicted proteins | sample tdDd002_FD_69781 | JGI IMG/M metagenome (GOLD analysis project Ga0070725, IMG submission 69781) | Marine sediment microbial communities from the Atlantic coast under amendment with organic carbon and nitrate - tdDd00.2 | ecosystem: Environmental > Aquatic > Marine > Coastal > Sediment | place... | reverse complement strand
GGTGTCCCAAAAGAGAATTTTGATTTTATCTCGACCACGATTACAAAAGATAAACCATGCGCTGCTCAATGGATCCATTTCTAACACATCTGCGACAATGAGGGAGAGACCATCAATCGATTTTCTCATGTCGGTAATACCCGAGACGAGGTAAACAGCACCACTTGGGATCATTGCAGCGCCTTAAGCCAAGTTTGAATTTGTGTCAGTGATAATGAGGTCGGCAGCTCCGCTCTAACTCCATTTGGGAGATGAACAACAACCGCCTCCAGACCTAAAGATGGGCGATCACTCATTACCACTTGGTGGGCGATTGGTTCATCATCAGTTTGTTTGAGTTTCTTCAGCCAGTAGTGAAAAGTGGCGTAATTGATGTCGTGCTCTTTGCAAAAGCTCGGAATGGAAAGGCCGCTTTCTTGCTGCTTGGAAACGATGGTAGTCCAATGTTGGTGTTTTTCAGATTGAGTCATAGTTCCTCCGTTACGTTGAAAGAACTATGACAAAGGTAGAGTGGGATTAGAACGTGCGGTTAATTAGACGCTTACAGATCAACTATCCAAACCAAGAGACATTTGAAATGGCAAAACGGCGCACCAACCAAGAATGGCAAACTCTTATCGAGCGCTAGAATGGGGCATTTTGGTGTTTCATGCCCCGTCAGCAGACATCTGGACATGAATGAGCTAGGTTACCCATCTAGTTTAGTTGCGTTAGATTAGGAAAAGTAAGTCAAAATCTCGGGCGGTAAAACGCAAGATCTGCTCCTAAGCTTTGTTCTATTAGTTACAATTCACACCTTAGATAACATCAAGTGTCAGAAATATCAGGTAATCTTCTAATTGCAGATAAGAAGAATAGGCTAACTAGTTTTAGATGAACATCACAGAAACCAGAAGCATTAAATGCTATCAAGCTCATATTACTCATTGATTGATACAACGACTTATGGCCCAAGATCCTCAGAAAAGCTTTGTTTTTAAAAAACATATGAATATCGGTGAAGCCGATGCCGAACATGACAAACTTTATCTTGAAGAATGCTTCGAAGATATTGGTGACTATGATGTGCTACAAAACTCTCTCTCTCCTCAGGCTATTATTGTTGGGCGCACAGGTATCGGCAAAAGCGCTCTCTTAGAACAATTAGAAAAAAGCGAGCAAAAAATCATCAGATTAGAACCAGAGGAACTGGCACTACGTCATGTTTCAAACTCTAGTGTTCTGCGTTTCTTTGAAGATTCTGGTGTCAACTTGGATGTTTTTTACAACTTATTATGGCAACACGTGTTTGCTGTCGAGCTAATAAAAAACCGATACAACATAGAGTCTGAAATTGCTAAAGAGAGTTTTTTCGAAAACCTGAAAAATAGACTTTCAGGTAATAGTTCAAAGCAAAAAGCAATAAGTTATATAGAAGAATGGGGAGGAAAATTCTGGCTTGATACCGAGGCAAGAGTTAAGGAAATAACGGAAAAACTAGAAGATAGCTTACAAAGCACTATTGGATCAAATGTTCCATCGCTAAAATTTGGTATAGGAGGAACATCTAAGTTATCAGAGGAGCAGAAAACAGAAGTAGTTCATTATGGAAAACAAGTTGTCAGTTCCATTCAAATAAAGAAACTATCGAAGATAATCGACCTTTTAGCAGAGGACATATTTGACGATCCACAAAATAAAACATACATAATAATTGACAGATTAGATGAAAACTGGGTTGATGACCAATTGAGGTATAAACTAATTAGAGCACTAATAGAGACAATAAAAAAATTCAGAACAATTGAAAATATCAAAATAATATTCACCCTAAGAAAAGACTTATTAAATCGAGTCATAGAAAATACGAAGGATGCTGGTTTTCAGTTGGAAAAATATTCTAGTTTATTCTTGGAACTAGGGTGGAATAAAGTTCAACTACTTTCATTATTAGATAAAAGAGTTAACCACCTATTAAAACACCAATACACTAAAAATGAAGTAACATTTAGCGACATATTCCCACATAAAATAGATAAGGTAACTTCAGCAGAGTATATTCTAGATAGAACACTCCTAAGACCAAGAGATGCCATCATGTTTGTCAATGAATGCCTTATTGAATCTCAAGGAAAAACACAAATAACTCCTACAATAATCAAATTAGCAGAAAAAGCATACTCGACTAAAAGAATTGAGTCTCTAAAGTACGAGTGGTTTGTAGAACATCCTGCACTTGAACATTATATCGATATGCTAAACAAAAAGACTTCGAGGTTTAAAGTTAATAGCATTACTAATGATGATATAGATGATTTTATTATAAGAATAACTGAATCTAAATATTCTCATGAGGACTCTGTTATAAAGAGTGCAACGAGTTATGTAAAATCTCAATACCCTCAGACGGAAACATATAGAAATCAGTTAATTCAAAACTTGCTATTTACTCTATATAAAGTTGGTGTAATTGGTATAAAAGTTGATGGAACCTCTAGTGTTAAATGGATTCATGACCGAACACAAGACTTAACACCACAAAAAATCATGAACACTTCAATCGTATATATTCACAAGGTACTTTGGAGACCTTTAGCTATTGATAAGAGAGCGTAATTGATAGTGAAACATATTTATTAACCCCATAAGGTTAATTTTATTCATATACTTTACCGTCATCTTCTTTGAATGATAAATCTAGCTTCAGACTATGAAAGTATTTATTGTAGCTTCCACTATATGGAATCCACCAGGGTGATTGTCTTTGACGTAATAACGTTTTGGAGAAGTTCTAACGCTCAATCAACAATAATGCATTAGAGAAGTCAAACTAACTCGCTTTTGTCCTCAATAATGAGGTCAAGTCTTGCATTTTGCTAGCAAAACCTTCAACTTGGCAGTGAAATCGCGCTCCTACCTACGAGGTTTTCTTTGGTATTTGATACTTCTGTCTTGACAGGTAAAAAGCAAGAGCTAACTCCAATAGCATCGACTAAGGCATGTGGGCTGTCTGTTTGCCTCATGTTAACCTGCTACAGCCAGCAAAATTTGAGACATAAACACGTTAGAACTAGAACGATAGCTCTAACGCGTTTATACCAGATTAGAAAAATTATATTGAAACCTTAAACGCTTATTAGGCGGTTGTTTCCTCTAGCGAAGATGCTTCTTCTTGGTTCCCAACTTCACTACTCTCGATACCAAGCATTAAATTAATCATTCGAACAAGAGAATGGGCTTGTTGTCCATCTTGCCACGCTAGTTCTAACGCATATGATACCGCTAATGGATTTTTTAATAAGCCTTTGGCTTGTCCATATTTAGTTGAAGCTGAGTCCCGGTGTCCCTTCCACTTGTCACCTAACTCCTCCTCTAGCAAACCGGTTATATTCGTTTTCCAAACGGTTACGTTAGGTAGAATAACATGATCTTCTGTCGGCCACTTAAGTGCGTCCGGCTGTCCGCAAAGTTTTAAAATTGAACCATTATCTTTTTTATGCTTAGTAATTTCTCCATTGAGGAAATTTGCCATCTTAGCTTTTTCCGGTTCATCTTTAACGGCATCATATTCCGCTTGTTTATTTGTATCGCCATCAATTAAGACAAATGTTGGAATATCTAGCAACCTAGCTATACAAAGCGGCCGCAAAATCTCACTTTTTCCATGAACAGGAACAATATGCCCACCTTGTCGCCTGAACTCACCATAGACGTCCATTAAATGCATATAAGTTGTTAATATCGAGACATCTTCAACGCCTTCAACAAAAATGACTTTTTGTGAAAAGAACATTTCATTTAATTCTGGACTTAGTGTTGGTGACACCTTAGCTACTAAAGCTGACGGATTGGTTGGTTTTGATTCGACAGTGTTTAACTTTTCAGCGATATCTTGGTACGTAACTTGTGAAATAATAGATTCGCTTGGGTTGCCAATTTCTCGAACCATACGGATACTGGAAACATCATTTGATGGCACAAAGTAAGGACTATGGGAACATAGCAATACTTGTGCTGTATCCTCTGATAACTTAAAAAGGGTTTCAGCCAGATACCTGACTTGAGGAGGATGTTGATACAACTCTGGCTCCTCGATCGCCATCAATAACTTGGGACTATTTGAACTGTCAATATTTACAAGTTCTTGTAACAACGCAAAAATGTATGAGCGCTGCATTCCGTGTCCAAAACGTGCTAGTTCACCTTCATACCCGTTATCTCCTATTACAACTTGCGCTACAGGCTCCTCGACTTTGATTGTTTTTTGTTCTTCATAGTTCCATTTAACGTGAGCTTGTATATCAGGCTTTGACCATACTTTTAGACGTTGCTCTATTGAGGTTGAAACTGAGTTAAGCACACTTTGTTGAGCAGCTAACATTTTATTGTAAGCATCTCTCGCATCGTCATAAATTTTTGCTAGTTCATCATCAAACGTAATCTGAGAGCGGACTGTTCGATCTAGTAGTATACCCAATGCAGAATTCTTAGACTCTTCTGCCTCTTTTGAAATATCCTTGGTCGCAGGGATAAATACCCATTGTATGTGAGCTGCAAGTCGGTTGCCTCCTTTAGAGGCACCATAAAACTGATCTTCACTAGGTACATATGTACAAAGTGCAGCATTTGCCTCTTCAAATTCTCGAAGTGAGCTTTCCATATCAGCTTTAGTTCTAACACTCGCTAGAGTGCTATATTGCGGCTGTGCTTTAATACCTTCATATATAGTTTTTAAATCCGCAACTTTGGCGCCAGATTTTAGGGCAGAAAACCAAGCCGTGAAGTCAGAAATTACCTTTCTTTGACCATACTGCTTTACTACAGCACTACCACTATTGAAATCATAAGTAGCTTCAGCAGTAATTGTTAGCTCATCTTGACGGACATAAGCAGCAAGATCCTCTTTAGCTTGCTGAGATAGTTCACCAAATGTAACGGTGATCCTGATAGGTTCACTTGTATTTTTATGGTGAAAATCATCTTCTGACAGTTTAATCAAGTCCGTTTGTGAGTTTTTATTTTCTCTAAAAAATAAATTTAGAGCATTAATTACTGTTGACTTACCAGAGCTATTTGCCCCTATAAAACAACTATAATCAGATACATTCATTTCCTGTTCTTTATAAGATCTGAAGTTTTCAATTTTAAGTTTTGTTATTTTCATAAATATTTCCCAACCAAGATTGTGAGCCTTATAAAACCGCCTACCCCTGTTAAGGTGTGAACAACGCAATGCCGCTGCATACCACCTTAATCACTAAAATCACGCATAGAAAAAATACCAAGCGTTGCGAATCATTTTAAACAGATTTTATGAATTTTTATTCCTCATGAAATACTCATAGTTTAACAGGCACTTAATTAACTGATTTAAAGAATGCATCAAACGATACGAATCTAGTATTTTCCGTGTAAAACCTAAAAAATAAATTTCGTTTGGCTTCTCCTGCTTCATCCCCTCTTGTCTAGGGAAGTACGTTACTTTTTGCAAAACTTCGTCATATTCAGCTTTGTAGTGTGCAACCGCATTTCTCAACTGATTATCAGCTACGCTCTTTGAGATTGGTAGCCAAGTATCATCAATATATTCTAGTTTCTTACCAAATGGCTTATTAGCAAAGTCGTTTAGATTTTTGATTTTCTCATCTTGGAATTTATTGTGGTCACTACGTTTTAATAAATTATTAACACCTGCGACGAGCACAATTTGTCTAGATATTATCTCTGAAATATCTTTATAAAGATCCTTATAGTTCTTAAATTCACGTGAAGACACACGGTAAGGAACTTGTTCACTTCCATCGACATAATCTTTATCGTAGTCCAAAAATAGTGCAGGTCTTAGGGCTAATTCTAGCTCCAATATTCTAGGATAAATCTCAAAGCAATCCTCTTGAAGATTGAAAATAAATTTAGACTCAACTATTTCTTTAATGAATGAGTCCATGATATTTTTGTCCCTTTTGACAATATCATCGAACTTAGTAAGGTACAGGCTGACATCTTCAGCATTAGATGTTGGAGTTGAAAACGGGTAAAAAACCTTCGCAATAACACAATACATCATCATATTAGTGTCACAGTCTTTAAATGATTTAGCAGGCTCAGCAAACTCTTTCGCTGCAAGGTCAGAAAGCACTTTGTTTCTTTTTCTCTTATATAAGTTAACCAGGCGTTCAATGATTTCATGTTTCTTGTACAACTGGTTTAACGAATCCAATCTAAAGTTGTGGATTTGAAAATTTTCACGCCCAATACGACCAATAGCTCTAAGAAAAGGAGTCTGTCCCATTACATAAGGCTCAAATGACACTGGAAAATCAATATGCAAGTCAATAAACGGGTTTTCACCAGTAAAATGCCCATCCAGCGGATGGCTTTCTGCGCCGTGCATCTTGGGCTGTTTCCCCTGTTCAACAGTTACTTCTATTCCAGAGCCACAAGATGGGCAAGCAAACCTAAAAGGCTGAACATCTCGGTTAGACATACCAAAACGGCAATCAACTAACCCTCCACAGGTTGTACATTTTAATCTTTCATTAAAGTTCACTAATTACACCTTACCTAAAAATTTCATAACGCTTATTAGCCGACTAATTGTCGTCTTTTGCTCTTACATAATGCACCCTTAGTCATATATCTTCAATTAGCTATCAATAGGTTAAAGTACTTAAATGGATACTAAGCTGAAAATTTTCGCTTAAAAACGGAAACACTAAGTTATCAACTCAATCGGATAAATTTGATTAGGGCAATTTCAGATTAACAAGATATGAATGAGTAAAAGATCTAACAAGGAAAGGGGCATAAATGAGTTACCAAACCCACCTGACTTTTCGAATTCATCACCCATACAGTGAGCGCTTCAAGTCCGGTATGCTTTCCCACGCGGAGCATGGGAACGAGGGGGACTTGGAAGAAGAGGCAGTATTTAATTCAGGCAAAACTGAAACGGCGCAGCCACGTTTGCAACAAAAAAGCGCACCATCACTAGTGCGCTTTTATTAAACCTTTCTACAACCTACGGCTTCAACTTCAAAACCTTATCAATATCCTCAGCCGAATGGCGCTCTAACACTTGCTCCCACTCTTCCCCAAATGGGCGGTTAACAATGCGGCCGCGTTGAACCGCTTCGCGAGAATCAATCTGCTTAGCCCAGCGTACGACGTTTTCGTAGCTTTGAACCTGTAGGAACTCGGCGGCGTCGTATAGTTTGCCGAGAACCAAATTGCCGTACCAAGGCCAAATGGCCATATCGGCGATGGTGTATTCCTCACCGGCGACAAAGGTGTTGTTGGCTAATTGCTTGTCTAACACGTCGAGTTGGCGTTTGGCTTCCATGGCAAAACGGTTTATTGGGTATTCTTGTTTTTCATCGGCGTAAGCGTAGAAATGGCCAAAGCCACCGCCAAGGAACGGGGCAGAGCCTTGCGCCCAGAATAGCCAGTTGAAGGTTTGCGTTCTTGCTGCGCCGCTTTCTGGTAGGAACTTGCCAAACTTCTCGGCAAGATGAACGAGGATCGAGGCCGATTCAAACACGTTTACCGCTTCACTGCCCGACTTGTCGACCAATGCCGGAATTTTCGAGTTGGGGTTAACACCAACAAATCCAGACGAAAACTGGTCGGATTCGCCAATCTTAATCAGGTGGGCATCGTATTCCGCTTCTTTTATTCCTAGCGCTAACAGCTCTTCGAAAAGAATCGTCACTTTTTGGCCATTAGGTGTGCCTAGCGAATACAATTGGAAAGGGTGCTCGCCTACTGGCAAGTCTCTATCAAATCTTGCGCCTGACTCGGGGCTGTTTATGTTCGCCCACTGGTTGCCAGAGCTTACTTCGTTTTTCCAAACTTTTGGTGGAACGTATTGATTTGTCATTGATGTGTTCCTTATTTTATCCCTAGCTAACTAGGTTATTTTTGATTGCTGACATCAAAAGATATTTGGTCATTTTAGTCAGTTAAAAGCCCTTACGCGCGTTTTAGTTAGAACCTTTGGTTATGGATTGCGCCGCAGAGATATAAGTCGGTTATTTATGGTGGCAATTTTAGCCAGTGGCGCTAATATGTTCGCTCTTTTGCAATCTGATCGCCTGCCGTTATCCATTGCCAACCAAACCGCTTTACGAGAACTTCTTGATGTCACTACAGAATATTAAATTCATAGCCGCCGACATGGATGGCACCCTACTCGATGAAAACAGCCAACTAAACCCAGAGTTTTTCGAACTCTACCCGCGCCTTAAACAGCAAGGCATCATCTTTGCTGCGGCATCGGGTCGTCAGTATTACAGCTTGATGGAAACTTTTGCGCCGCTGAAAGATGAGATGATGTTTATTGCCGAAAATGGCACCATGGTGATGCATAAGGGCCAAGAGCTTTATAGCTGTACCATCGAGAAAGCCGTGATCCACGAGATTTTGCAGCAAGCAAGGCAAGTTGAAGGGGCGCACATCGTATTGTGTGGCAAGAAATCGGCCTACATCGAAACCCAAGATCCACAAGCGCTGGCAGAATTTAAAAAGTACTACCACCGCTGCGAATATGTGGATGATCTGCTCTTAGTCGACGATGAGTTTGTGAAAGTGGCGATATGTCATTTCGGCGGCTCTGCCGAGCATGTTCATCCATCCATCAACCAGAAATTCGGCGCAGAGCAACAGGTGGTGATCAGCGCCAAGATCTGGCTGGATGTGATGCACGCCGAGGCTTCAAAAGGGGCTGCAATTAAGCACCTGCAAGACGAGTTGGGCTTTAGTGTTGAACAAACCATGAGCTTTGGTGACTACTTCAACGACATCGAAATGCTGCAAGCCAGCTACCACTCTTACGCGATGGAAAATGCCCACGAAGAAGTAAAGAAGTTCGCCCGCTTTAGCGCGCCAAGCAACCGTGAAGCTGGGGTGTTACAGGTGATTAAGTCGCTATTAGATTAATCCAATAGGCGCATTCAGCGCTGAGTTGTAGACTCAGTTTAACTGCGCCAACCCAGAGTAGTCACTCTCATAACGGGTCGCCCTAAAGATCTCCGAGCCATAGTTATATTCCCACACCACTTGATGGCTCGGGTTGTATTCAAATAGGCGACCTTCGGTGCCTTCGCACACTAAGGTGTTGCCGTTTTCGAGCCGATGCGCGCCAGAGATATGGTCGGCGTAAAACTCCCCTGATACCCCTTCGCTATAACTGGCGACCATCGCCCCTAGGGTACAACCACCGCTTTGGTGGCAGAACTCATCTACCGATGAGAAGTCCCCTTCTGGGCGGTTTTGGCCGTTGTTAAACACCATGATGTTGCCCGCACCAGAAAAACCCTTTTCTATCCACTGCGCATCGTGTTGGGCGTAAAGGGTTTGTTCGCCCGTGCCGTTATAAGCAGCCGGATTCCCCACTCGGGTCACAATGCCTTGGCTGGCATCGCTGTGGTCAATGATCCAGTATTCGCTAAAACTGCGTACGCTGAGCACGATTTGGTCGGTCGTAGCGTTGTAATCCACCGAGTTGATGTGAGTCCAGTCCGAGCTGGCTTTGCCTGTGGTGTAGTTTAAGTTCACTTTGTCGGGATGGGCGCTAATGTCGGTAACATAAGTGGTAGCGATGGTGTTGTCGGTATCTTGAATAACATGCTCCCAAGTGCTCCAGCGCCATACGATGTCGCCATCGGTGCAGTTATTGCTGGCGCTTGCTCGGCATATTTCATACACCGCGCCCGCCCAGAGGGTGTCGCCCGACACACTGGTGCGCCCTAGCGCTTGGGCTTCTGCGGCGGTTTTGGCCTCCCAAACTACGGCGAGGATGTTGCCATTCGGCAGTGGCTCTACATCGTGGTGGCTTAGGTAGGTTTCGGTGGCGAGGGTTTTGCTCCACACCACGTTGCTCTGCCAGTCCAGCACTTCGATCACCCCAGCGCTGCCGCCAAACTGACCTTGAAAAGTGCTTGGAGTATTAGCTGCGATGCCTGTCCTTAGAAGCTCGCCGTTTTCCAGAAGGTAAACCGAAAGGCCTGGGCGCGTATTGCTGCTCCAAGTGTGGACGGTGTTTCCGCCCTCATCAATCAAGAATGTCTCGGTTGATTTCATTGGGGCAAATAAGGTATAGCCGTTATTGGTGGTGGCTTCTTCGCTGATGTCGCGCACGCAGCGTACCTTGTTGTCGTCGCGTAGAATGTCACCTTGTGGGCCTTTGTAGTAAAAGGTGCCTGTCGCGCCCGTTGCCGACTGCGCGCCGGGGGTGCTGGCGACATCGGTCTTATCGTTGCTTCGCTGTGCGCCCGCGCCGTGAACGTCAATCACGTTGCCATTCATGTAACCTAGAGCTCGGCCAAATGACACGTAACTGCCACTGCTGCCGTTGTCTGTGATGCCGTCGATATAGTTGGCATGGGTGGTCGATGCCCAGTATGCGCCCCAATCTATCACGCCTGCTTCATTGGTGAACGAGGTAGCGTTAAACATCGGGTCAATCGCAGCGCTACTGTGCATATCGGGTGAGCGCGAGTAATCTAAAATGCTGTGCAGCTCTTTCACATTCGGCAAGCGCCAATCGGTGTGAGAAGCGGTGGTCGCAGCTTCGCATTGGGCGATGGCGTCGTCCCAGTTGCTCGAAGCGCTGTCGTTTTGTTGCCACATTAGCCCTGTCGCATTGTCGCTAATGGTTTGATCTTGGTTATCAACAAAGTTATTGATGCCATAAGTGCTCGCCCCAGCCACGCAGCGGGTGTAATACTTTTTGTTGTATTGAGGGTAGCCTTTGATGCGCCCATCGACATAGTTCATACCAAACATGGTATCGCTGCCATTCATGGTGGTGCTTGTGTACAAAGTGCTTGTGGCGTATTGGCCATCAATGATGCGGCTGTCGCCATTGTCGAGATCGCCAAAGGCCCAATCAAACACAGGATGCAAGAACGCGGTTAGTTGAGAGGTGTCTGTCCCGGTATAACCGCTTGGGTCTTGGCCGCTAAACATGATGATGGAAAAGGCTTCTTTGATGTTCGGTAAGCGCCAATCGGAGCGACCAGCAAAGGTCAACTGCTCGCAATAGCTTACCGCTTCGCTTTGGTAAAACTTATCGTCGTAGTTAACTTTTCCATCACCGTTGGTATCGCTCGATTGTCGCCACACCAACCCTGTCACATTGTCGGTCACCACAGTGCCACCGCTGCTTACGCTGTAGTTCGGTTGGTTTCCAGCATAATCCGCATCGTAGCCTTTTCCTGTGCAGGTTTCTTGTTGGCCGCTGGCCGAGTTATAGCAAAGGCTTTGATTGGTATCGACAATGGCATAGCTTCTTGTTGTGCTTGCGCCGCTCGATGAGCTGCTGACGACGATTGAGTCCACCAAACTGTTCGATTCACTATCACTGACCACCAGCGATAACACGTACTCGCCATCAACATCGGGGATAAAGCTAGGCGCGGCAGTATTGGCACTATTCAAACTTACACTGCTGCCATTAGGAGAAGAGTAGAGAGTCCACTGGTAGCTCAAGCTATCGCCATCACTGTCGCTGCTACCACTACCGTCAAGCGTGACACTCGAGCCCGTGGTGACCACTTGATCTTGCCCAGCATCCGCTACGGGAGAGGTATTGGTTTCAGGCGCGCTGCCACCAGAGTCTCCACCGCCACACCCACTTAGCAGTGTTAGTAATATCGCGAGACTCATGCTCGATACTGGCCTTTGAGTTAACCCTTTCATGTCCTTTCTCCTTATCTTTCGCCGTCGCTTTATTGGCTTGGTTGTATTAACTCTAAGCAACGAATGTGCAGGAAATGTGGAGAAAATGTGGAATGTGTTTTTAAGCCTTAAAGGCTGAAATTAATATGACAGCCTGAGCTATGGTTCGCACATCAAGTCCATTTTAAATGCG
>Ga0070725_10001736_pt1 | contig 11858 bp, 9 predicted proteins | sample tdDd002_FD_69781 | JGI IMG/M metagenome (GOLD analysis project Ga0070725, IMG submission 69781) | Marine sediment microbial communities from the Atlantic coast under amendment with organic carbon and nitrate - tdDd00.2 | ecosystem: Environmental > Aquatic > Marine > Coastal > Sediment | place... | reverse complement strand
ATCGACTCCATGACCCTTGCAGGCGGAGCGCTTCGTGAAGGGCTCGCTTATGAAATGATCGCGGAAATGCGCCAAGATGATATTCGAAGCCGCACGATCAAAAGCGTTCAGTGCCGCTATCAACTTGATGTGGAATATGGTCAACTGGTTGCAAAACTGGCCCTTGAACTTCTGGATCAGTGTGGCAATGAGAATTGGATAGCAGAGCCGCAAGCGCACTACCTGCTGTCTACCATTGCGCAACTGCATGAAGTGGGGCTCACGATCGATTTCAAGCAAGGCGGAGAACACAGCGCTTACTTGCTACAACATTTAGACCTACCCGGTTACACCCGAGCGCAAAAACACTTACTTGGTGAATGGACTCGCCGCTATAAAGAGCAGCTAACCTCATTGCCCGAGCAACATGCCCTGTCTGGCTCCAGTGCGAAGCGCGTTTTACGCCTATTGCGCCTTGCGGTACTGCTGACCCACAGACGGTCATCAACGTTGCAGCCACGCGTCTCTCTCAATGCCGACGGTGACAATCTCTCGCTTTGCGTATCAAAGGAGTGGTTAGAACATAACCCTCTGACACGGGCAGAGTTAGAAATTGAAGCCCACCGACAATCGGACATGGGTTGGCCATTGCTTATTAAGGCCTGCTAACCTGAACCGGTAGCGATAAACAGCAAAAAGCCTCGCATTCGCGAGGCTTTTCTATATACCCTTCACCTATCAAGCCAGTTACACGTTAATGCCTTGCGCTTTAAACTCAGGGTTGGCTGCGGTGAGTTTATTAATTAAGTAATTAAGCAAAACGCCATACATAGGCACAAATAGCCCCAAACTGATGATCAGCTTAAAGCCATAATCCACCAGCGCAATCTCGGTCCAGTGCTCGGCCATAAACGGATCAGGGCTATGGTAAAACGCGATCGCGAAGAAGGCTAAGGTATCAAGCGCATTACCAAACAAAGTCGAACAGGTTGGCGCAACCCACCACGCTTTCATCTGGCGCAGGCGGTTAAACACATGAACATCTAAGATCTGACCAAGTAAGTAGGCCATAAAACTCGCGATCGCAATACGAGCGACAAACAAGTTAAATTCACCGAGGTGAGCAAACCCTTGAAATTGACCTTCGAAAAACAGCACCGACAGCAGATAAGAAACCGCCAAGGCTGGCAACATCACAACGAAAATGATTTTTCGCGCCATTTTTGCGCCAAAAATTCGAACCGTCAGGTCAGTCGCGAGAAAAATAAAAGGGAAAGTGAAAGCGCCCCAAGTGGTATGGAAACCAAAAATGGTAAATGGCAGTTGAACCAAGTAATTGCTTGATGCAATGATGATAAGATGAAACGCGGCCAAAAATGTTAGGGCATTGCGCTGTTGCGCAGGGGTAAAGTTACTCATATTGTACCTTTTTGGTTTGTTTTGGGGGCGAGGGAACCCAAATCGAAGCCCTTGGCTTCTTGGTTGAACACAAATTGTTTGCTCATCAGAGCGGCGGCTGATTATACATTAATCAATTGGGCTGACAATGGCCCCGAAAAAAGCAAACGTTTAACCTCGGCGAATTAACCCAATCTGCCGCAGGCAAGGAGCTAAAAGCCGGCGTCAAATAACTGAGCTAAATAACGGAGCTCTTGCTGGCTCGCGGCCACTTCAAGCGCTTCTAGCCACATAGATTCACTGTAATGCTCGGCTTTTAGAAACAGTTGGCAACCTTCAAAATCAATCAGCCAAGAGTGAATATCCGCGTCACACTGCTTTTCAACAATGCTTGCCGACAATAAAGCAACCAACCGCTCTCCCAGCTGAGGAAAGCTATCAAAATCGAACTCTGGCGTCGTTAAGATCAGGCGGCCAGCCGCCATTTGGTATTCCTGCAAGCCAAAATCAGCCATAGTTGGTCAAGTGCTCCTGAATCAGGTTAAGAAACGGATCGGCATACTTATCTAACTTGCGCTGGCCGACGCCGTTAACGGCCAACATCTCGCCATTGGTGGTGGGTAGAATATCGGCCATTTCAATTAAAGTGGCATCACTGAACACCACATAAGGTGGCAGCCCGTCTTCATCGGCGATCGATTTGCGTAATTTGCGTAACTTGGCAAACAGCTTTTTGTCATACTGGCGATTAATCAGCTTTTCGGCCTTAGCACTGCGCACTGTGGTATCCAATCGCGGCACCGCTAGTTGAATCGGCAACTCCCCTCTTAGGACCGGACGCGCCTCTTCGGTTAACTGTAAGGTGGAATTACGGGTAATGTTTTGACTGAGTAAACCTTTATGGATCAATTGACGCACGATACTGACCCAGTAATCATGGCTGTGTTCGCGGCCAATACCATAAGTGGTAAGTTGGTCGTGGCCATTTTCGCGAATGCGAATATTCTGCATCCCACGCAGCACTTCCACCACATAGCCCATACCGTAACTTTGCTCGACCCGATAGACGCAAGAGAGTGCTTTTTGCGCCGCTTCTACGCCATCAAAGTGTTTGGGGGGATCTAAGCATATGTCGCAGTTACCGCATGGCTTTTCGCTGTACTCACCAAAGTAATTTAGCAAAACTTGGCGGCGACAGGTTTGCGCCTCGGCAAAAGCGCTCATCGCATTGAGCTTGTGGCTTTCCACTTGTTTTTGCGGGCCATCTTCTTTTTCATCGACCATACGCCTTAACCATGCCATGTCAGCAGGGTCATATAACATCATGGCTTCAGCAGGCAAGCCGTCTCGGCCTGCTCGGCCCGTTTCTTGGTAATAAGATTCAATGTTTCTTGGTATATCAAAGTGAAGCACAAAACGCACATTAGACTTATTGATCCCCATACCAAAGGCGACCGTAGCCACCACAATTTGAATATCATCGCGCTGAAAAGCCTCTTGCACATAAGCACGCTCATCATGGTCCATGCCCGCGTGATAGCCAGCGGCACGAATGTGGTTGTTGCACAGCTTTTCAGTCAGCATTTCGACTTTTTTACGGCTGCCACAATAAATGATGCCGCATTGCCCTTGCTGAGTGGCTAAAAAGCGGATCACTTGTGACACGGGTTTGTGCTTTTCCACCAAGGTGTACTGAATATTAGGCCGATCAAAGCTGCCCAAGTATTCAAACGGAGCCGCTAACTGCAAACGGGAAATGATGTCTTTGCGCGTCGCGTCGTCCGCGGTCGCGGTCAACGCCATCATTGGCGCATAAGGAAAACGCTCTTTCAGCTCACCAAGGGCAGCGTACTCACGCCTAAAGTCATGCCCCCACTGAGAAATACAATGCGCTTCATCAATAGCAATGAGTGCCAGTTGAATATGTTCTAATCGCTCTAAGAAGTCTCTGTTCAGCGCTCGCTCTGGAGAAACATACACCAGCTTTAGTTGGCCACTGTTCATTCGGTTATAAACCGAGATCAGAGCATCGCGCTCCATGGTCGAATTAATACATTCCGCCGCTACACCATTGGCCTTTAACTGATCCACTTGGTCTTTCATTAAAGAGATCAAAGGAGAAACCACTAAGGTTAACCCCTCCTTCACTAAAGCGGGTATTTGATAGCAGAGTGACTTTCCACCACCGGTCGGCATGATCACGACGCTATCTTGCCCTTCAACCGCCGCCTCAATGACCTCCTGCTGACCAACACGAAACTCCTGATAACCAAACACCTCACTTAGCACGTTCTCGGCGCTTGGCGCTTGGGTATCGATATTTTCAGCTAACACAGTGTTCGTCATGGGGCTCTCTATATTGAGTGGTGGCTAAATTACTCTTGCCAAGGCGCCACATTGTAGTGGGGTTTGATGGTGAATAAAACCGCAAATTATTAGGCGATATCGGCTATCCGCCGATATACTAACTTTTTGTTAACTAATCCAACGACTCAGTGTCGAATAAGTGATCACATTTCATGACAGACGAACAACAGCAGTCCCGCCAAGGGGTGCTACTGGCGGTCGGCGCCTACACCATGTGGGGCATTGCTCCCATTTACTTCAAAGCATTAGAGGGGGTCTCAGCCCTTGAGATCCTCAGCCACCGCGTGGTTTGGTCATTTGTCTTTCTAGCGGCTTTACTCTTTATCGGCCGCCGTTGGCGTGATGTGGCCAAAACTCTCGCCAACAAAAAGAAGCTGCTTTTTTTGCTCTGTACAAGCTTATTAGTGGGAAGCAATTGGCTCATTTTTATTTGGGCGGTCAACGCTAACCACATGCTTGATGCCAGCTTAGGTTATTACATTAACCCATTACTGAATGTATTACTCGGCATGCTCTTTTTAGGCGAGCGGCTAAGAAAGTTGCAGTGGTTTGCCGTTGCGCTTGCTGCTGCTGGTGTGCTGGTACAATTGATGGTGTTTGGCTCGGTCCCCATTGTCGCTATCGCCCTTGCGTGCACCTTTGGTTTGTATGGCCTACTGCGTAAAAAAGTCAGCTTAGACGCCCAAACCGGTTTGTTTATTGAAACCTTGGTACTGCTGCCTGCAGCGGCCATTTATCTGGCTTTTATTGCCGATACCCCAACGTCTGATCTGTCCGCTAATAGTGGTCAACTCAACATACTGCTGTTATCTGCTGGGATCATTACAACACTGCCGCTATTGTGCTTTACGGGAGCCGCCACCCGCTTGAAACTCTCCACATTAGGTTTCTTCCAGTACATCGGTCCAAGCTTAATGTTTTTACTGGCGGTACTGATTTACGGTGAAGCGTTCACCGCAGATAAGGCATTAACTTTCGCGTTTATCTGGGGCGCATTAATCGTGTTTAGCTTTGATGGCTTGCGCTATAGCCGCAGGAAAAATCGCTAGGCTGGGCTGTCAGTTTTTTACAAGACAAACTAACTTGGTTATGTTGTAGTCAACATAACCATTTTTTTTAATTAGCACTGCTGTGGAAAACGTTAAGTACTATCAAAGCCAATATGATGGAATTCAGCTGATCCAAGCTCATTACCACGAGTTTGCTTTTCAGCGTCATTACCATCTTGATTTTCACTTAGGCCTTATTTGCCAAGGCAGTCAGGATTTTGTCTATAAAGGCACTCAGCACCATGCTCAGCAAGGTCAACTGGTGATCATCCCTCCCGATGAACTGCACGATGGCCACACCAAGCTCAATCAGGGTTATCAAACCAAAGTCTTTAGCATTGATCCTAACTGGTTTCATGATCATCTCGATCGCCCCACTTTAGCCACAACTCCCCACTTTCAGCAATTGATCGTCGATGATCCTGAGCTATTCTCTCGTTTATGCTTTCTCCATCACCAGCTGATCTATGGTGATCACAGTCAGCTCACCCAAGACTGCTTACCCCTTGAGACTTTTGGTCTGATTGTCGACCGATATGCCACAGGGGAGACCAAGGTTTCCCCGTCATTGGGTCGTCGCTCTGTTAGCCAACTGCGTGATTACATTTATGCCAACCTCGATCAACCAATCCGTCTGGACGAGCTCGCGGCACTCTGTGACTTAAGCCCTTCCCAGTTCCAACGTCAATTTAAAGCGAAAATGGCCATGCCCCCCTACGCGTGGTTAAGCCGATTACGCATGGAGCAAGCGCTTCACTTGTTGCTCCAAGGAAAAAGTAGCACTCAGGTTGCGATGCAAGTCGGTTTCTACGATCAAGCGCATTTCGTAAAGGCATTTAAAACCTGTTATGGCATTACACCTTCACAAATTTAGCCGGTGTCATAAATTTACAATCCAGCAGCTTCCTCTCTTGGCACAATCGACATTTCGTTTTCTTAATATGGTAAGTAACATGAATGAAACCGCGATCTTGGCAACCCTTGCCAGTGTTCACTTTATTGCCTTAATGAGCCCAGGGCCAGACGTAGCCCTTGTGGTTCAAAATGCAGGACGACATGGCCGAACCACAGGCCTCGCCATTGCCGCTGGTTTATCGGTTGGCATCTTAATCCATGCGCTATTAAGCCTAACCGGGATAAGCTTCATCGTTCACCAGCACCCGACCTTGTTTACCTTGCTACAAGTGGCTGGGGGAAGCTACTTGTTGTATTTAGGGGTAGGGGCGCTCGCCTCACTACGCAAGCAACGCAGCCATCCCCTTAACCAACCTCAAGCGCTACTGACCAATAAACGTCAGGCCTTTGTGCGCGGTTTCACCACCAATATTTTAAACCCCAAAGCGGTGGTATTTTTTATTAGCTTAATGTCTAGCCTCGTGCCCGCAAGCATGTCGCTACCAGGAAAAGGCATGGCGCTATTGATCCTGTGGGGAATTTCACTCGCGTGGTTCAGCGCCTTGGCTTGGGCGCTCTCTACCGCCAGATTGCAGGCCAAAATGGCGCAAGCAGCCATTTATATTGATGGCCTATGTGGCGCAATTTTCTGCCTTATTGGCAGTGGCATTCTTTACTCCGCACTTAATTGAGTTTTCGCTAAACAGCTATTTGACCAAGACCTTGTAAGAGATCTCTCACAAAGCTGTAAGCCACAGCGCTTTCTAGTGACGTACTTTGACTCACATTAAGCGCAACAAATTGAAATTAAACAGAAATATTCCCCATTAGCAAGGTGGGCTTATTTGTAATCCATTGCACCTCATTGTGATTAGGGCCAATGAGAGTAATATTTATCTTGTCGACAGGATGAAGACACGGATTAGGAAGCTAACGGATTTTAGCTCTTCTGGACGAAGAAATGATTGCTCAGGATGAACAATCGCAAGGATGAAAAGGACATTGCAAGGACTCTTTCGTTACTAGGATGGTAGCGACAACGGATTGACAATGGACACCTCTAGGAAGAGGTATGGAATAAACATCAGGATGATGTAATGGACACCGCTCATGGAACAAGTGATGCGCGCTAACGAGGATTGTTAGCAAGTTAGGATGACTAGGACACCGCTAGGATAGCGACGAACGGAATAGCTGAAGGATTCGGCTCACTATCATGGATTTGATGCATGGAGCATTTTTGTAGCCGGATTGCTGCGAGTAAGACTATGGCCCCGATACGCAAGTATCGGGGCTTTTCTTATTTGCCCGCACTCACCATCAGTGATGGCAGAAATGGTTGCCCAGATTCTGTTGGACGTTCAACGTTACTGCTCCACTCATACCAACCGCCATCAAACACACTGATCGATGGCCAGCCCATCACATGAGCATAAAAAAACACTTCTGAAGCCCGCCACCCTGTACCACAATAAAAAGCCACATCTTGCTTTGAGTCTATCGACCAAGGTCGCCAATATTCCTCAATGATCGCAGGGTCAATCATGGTATGGTCGAGATTACGAAAAGCTTCCAAGCTATTAGCGCCTAAACCTGAGCGGCCCCACTTAGATCCCGTTATGCGTCCTTTTGCTTCAATGTAGCTATAGCCACTTGTCTCACCGATATATTCATCCCAAGTTCTAATGCTCACCAAAGACGCGTCATCGGGCTGAGCCAACATAGCTTGAGCCTGAGTCAGGCTGGAGATAAGTTCCGGCCTCTGAGGAACCGTGACATCAAACGTTACTGCGGTGGGGGAGTTCAACATCGATTCGGACGGGTAATCTTGCCACGCCGACCAACCACCATTGATAAGCCGAACATCACGCACGCCCGCGTACATCATAATATTGGCCGCTCGTGCCGCCGCCATGTTATTACGTCCGTAAAGGATCACGGAGGTATCAGAGCGGATCCCTAGCTCACCCAATAGGTTATGCAGTTGCTTATCACTCACCACATTCCACAACGGGGCTTCTTCTAATGAATTGGTATCGAGATAAATCGCACCGGGGATATGTGCCATCAAGTATTGCTTTGGCATCCCCCAAGCCACCTCGACAATTTTATAGTTTGCCGATGGTGGATGACTAACGGCTTTACCCTGATTTAAATCGTTTACCCACCAGCTTGGCACTAGCTTATCGTAGTTTGCTAAAGAAACCCGTTTTCCCGAGTAGGCGTTGATATCCCCAGTGATGACCTCAACATGCTGAAATCCAACGGAGCTGAGGCGACTTTGCAGTGCTGCTGTCGCTTGCTCTTCCCCATATAGATAAGTCGTGACGCTTTTATCTAACTTGAGCAGCTTAAGCTTGGCTTCAAGCGCTTGATCGCTCGCCAGTTGAGTTAGCCAACGACTATCAAAGCTTTTGGCGCCAGGAAGGTGGCCACCCTGTTTATCTTTTGCTGACGACCAACCATTAAAATAATTACTGTCGCGGCAATCGATGAACTGTGAGGAAGTGAGCAAATTATTATCAACTTGTTCAAATGAAATGGCGTGTACTGTGTTGCTCGAGGCAACCCATAATGCAGCAACAGCGAAAGCTTTACTCTTAGAAGTGAAAAAGCGAGGGGGACTAACGTGCATCCGTGACTCCTTAATTAGTAGGTAGACTAATACCAACCGATATAAGTATTCGATCACTGTTGCTGATTAAAAATCACCTATCACGTTATTGTGCGCTTTCTAATTGATGTCGCTGTTTTCCGACAACTTATGTTCAGATCTTTATGATGTTTCCGATGCGTTTGACCCACTACCTACTGTGATTGATATTGGCTATTTTACGACCGTATCGTGGTTACTTGATGATAAATTCACCTCCATTACCTTACACTAAGCAAGGAAACGAAGCGTATCAATATTCACCAAAACTGTGACAAGACAGCTTGTTCCCTTGTCGCAAAAATCGCTTAGACGAGCCATCAACAATGAACACGGCTGATAAAAAAAGCCCAACCATATGGTTGAGCTCTATGCGAATTATCTTAGTACTAAGCTATTGATTAACCGCCAACTGCGATACGCTTCATGTCGGTCATGTAACCGCGTAGCTCTTCACCAATGTACTCTACTGGGTGATTGCGGATCACATCGTTCACTTCGATTAACTTCGCGTTGTCGACGTGATTAGACGTTTCTGCCAGACCCTTACCAATCACGTCCGTGCCGACTGAAGGCATGAATTTTTCACGTAGAAGTGGTGTCGCTACATTCGCAAACAGGTAGTTACCGTATTCTGCGGTATCAGAAATAACCACGTTCATTTCGTACAAACGCTTACGGGCAATCGTGTTCGCGATTAACGGCAGCTCATGCAGAGACTCATAGTATGCCGATTCATCAATGATACCTGATGCCGTCATTGCTTCGAAGGCTAACTCGACACCAGCGCGAACCATCGCGACCATGAGAATGCCATTATCGAAGTACTCTTGCTCGCAGATGTCGACATCCGACGCTGGGTAGTTTTCAAATGCCGTTTCACCCGTCTCTTCACGCCAGCCGAGTAGGTTCACATCATCATTTGCCCAGTCAGCCATCATGGTGCTAGAGAAGTGACCCGAGATAATGTCATCCATGTGCTTGTTGTACAGTGGACGCATCAGATCTTTAAGCTCTTCAGAAAGGTCGAACGCTTTTACTTTCGCAGGGTTAGACAGGCGATCCATCATGTGTGTGATACCACCGAACTTCAATGCTTCCGTTACGGTTTCCCAGCCATACTGCAGCAATTTGCCCGCGTAACCCGCATCGATGCCATCAGCGATCATTTTCTCGTAACAAACAATCGAGCCCGCTTGAAGCATGCCACAAAGGATGGTTTGTTCACCCATTAGGTCAGACTTTACTTCGGCAACAAACGAGGACTCAAGGCAACCAGCACGGTGACCACCAGTGCCCGCCGCCCACGCTTTCGCGATATCCCAACCTTCGCCTTTCGGATCATTTTCTGGGTGAACCGCAATCAAGGTCGGAACCCCAAAGCCACGCTTGTACTCTTCACGTACTTCCGTACCCGGACACTTAGGAGCCACCATAACAACCGTAAGATCTGGGCGAATTTGCATGCCTTCTTCAACCACATTAAAACCATGTGAGTAACCCAGTGCAGCGCCCTCTTTCATTAGAGGCATGACCGTTTCAACCACATTGGTGTGCTGCTTATCAGGCGTAAGGTTAACAACCAGATCCGCTTGTGGGATAAGTGTTTCGTAACTGCCTACTTCAAAACCATTCTCTTTTGCATTCTTGAATGACTGGCGCTGCTCATCAATGGCCGCCTGGCGAAGTGCATACGCCACGTCTAGGCCAGAATCACGCATGTTCAAGCCTTGGTTAAGACCTTGAGCACCACAACCCACGATGACAACTTTCTTGCCTTTTAGGTAATCTGCTTCTGTTGCAAATTCTTCACGATCCATAAAACGACAGCGACCCAATTGGTCTAGTTGTTCACGTAAGTTTAAAGTGTTGAAGTAGTTAGCCATTTTTAGCTCCTTGGGTGATCTTTCCATTAGGTCGGTAGTGAATACCGAATGACTTCATACTAATCCAGACAGTTACTTGCGAAAAGTGATATATTCACAAGTAGTTATTGCGTAATTTGCAACAAGGCCCAGATACGATGAACATTAAAGGTTTACAGCTTTTCATCCATTTATGTAACAGCAAAAGCTTCAGTAAAACGGCTTCTGCCATGCACATCAGCCCCTCAGCGTTAAGCCGCCAAATTCAAAAGCTCGAACAGGAAGTGGGGCAAGGTTTGTTCGTTCGCGACAACCGCAGCGTTGACTTAACCCCCGCAGGGAAGAAGTTACTGCCTGTTGCCCTGAATATGACCAGCGAGTGGCAACAGTTTCATAACAGTTTATCTGGCCGTGAAGAGAAATTATGTGGTGAACTGCGCCTTTTTTGCTCTGTAACCGCAGCCTATAGTCATTTACCGGATCTTTTAAGTGACTTTAGATTGCTCTATCCTCAAATTGAACTCAAATTGTCGACCGGGGATCCCGCCCAAGCGATTGAGCGCATTTTGCAAGATAAAGCCGATATTGCTATTTCTGCCAAACCAGATCAGCTACCGGCAAGATTGGCCTTTGAAACCATCAGTGACATTCCATTAAGCGTAATAGCCCCGGTGGGCGTCTACAGCTTTGCTCAATCTCTTCATCTCGATCCACCAAACTGGGATCAAATCCCTTTTATCGTACCGGAAGCCGGCACCGCCAGAGATCGCGCCAACACTTGGTTTAAAGCAATGAAGATAAAACCGAATATTTACGCTCAAGTTTCCGGCCACGAAGCCATCGTCAGTATGGTGGCGTTAGGTTGTGGTGTGGGTATTGCCCCAGATGTGGTGATAGATAACAGCCCGGTGAGAGAAAAGATCACCCGCTTAGATACTGCTGCGATAAAACCTTTCAAGCTCGGGATCTGTTGTCAGCAAGCGCAGCTCCATAACCCCTTGGTTAACGCGTTATGGGAATTAGCCGAAAGTAAGTTTATTTAAAAGGCCAAGCCTATAAAAAAGGGCGCTGATCATTCAGCGCCCTTTTTAAGGTAAAAACCAGAGAAAAAACACACCGTATGCTTTCAGCTTAACGGCCATTCTCCAGACGAAAAAAAGCCGCTAACGAATTAGCGGTTTTTTTAATGTGGCGGAGAGATAGGGATTGACTGCTCGCAAGCTCGCGCCCTACGGGCCGTTGCTTTAAAACGCCTTCGGCTAGCAACGTTGTCTCGCTGCGCTCGGCTGAACCCTAAATCTAGGCTTCGGCATCCCTATCTTATCAGAAACCGAAATGCAAAAAGGGCGCTGATAAATCAGCGCCCTTCTTAATGTGGCGGAGAGATAGGGATTTGAACCCTAGGTACGCTACAAACGTACGCCGGTTTTCAAGACCGGTGCTTTCAACCACTCAGCCATCTCTCCACAATTTGTTACTAAATAAAGTCTTACTTGGGTGCTTTAGTTAGTTTTATTGCTAGATAAATCTAACAATGTAATTAAAGCCTGGCGATGTCCTACTCTCACATGGGGAAGCCCCACACTACCATCGGCGCTACTGTGTTTCACTTCTGAGTTCGGCATGGGATCAGGTGGGTCCACAACGCTATGG
>Ga0070725_10001735_pt1 | contig 11859 bp, 15 predicted proteins | sample tdDd002_FD_69781 | JGI IMG/M metagenome (GOLD analysis project Ga0070725, IMG submission 69781) | Marine sediment microbial communities from the Atlantic coast under amendment with organic carbon and nitrate - tdDd00.2 | ecosystem: Environmental > Aquatic > Marine > Coastal > Sediment | place... | reverse complement strand
TCTAAAATTTAGAAATATGAAAAAGAAGAAAATCTTTTTGGGATTAATTCTATTTGGATTCGGCTTAATAGGAATTCTATCTACGCTTACAATGGATATTCCTCTACCTCCAGAAGCAGAAGCTATTCTAAAAGATAAATTTACCCCTTTACAAATAAAGCTACTGACCTTAATCAATCCAACCATACTGGTTATGTTTATGGTAATTATAGGAAGTATTCTTTATGAAAAAGTCAATCTTAAAGTTCCACTAATTGAAAAAATAGTGGGCATAAAGCATAATGAATACAACTTCTCGAATATCTTAAAATACGGTGTTATTGGAGGTATTTTATCAGGGATTTTATTAAGTCTTCTTGGTTTTATATTTAAACCGATGCTACCTACAGAATTTATTGAGTTAGGAGAATCATTACAACTGACTTTAGTTGCCAGGTTTTTATATGGAGGGTTAACAGAAGAAATTCTCATGCGATTTGGACTAATGACATTGATCGTTTGGATCGCATCTAAAATATTTAAAGGAACAAAACCAATTGTTTATTGGATTGGGATACTACTTGCGTCACTAATTTTTGCCATTGGGCATTTCCCAATTGCCTATCAGTCCATTGCAAACCCATCAACAGGTTTATTGACTTTCATTTTAATTGGAAACTCAATTGGTGGATTAATATTTGGATGGCTTTATTGGAAGAAAGGATTGGAATGTGCATTTATCGCTCACCTATTTACTCACGTAATTCTAGTATTGGCAGAACCAATGTTAAATTAAAAATAAAACCATTGCCTAAAGGATTTTTATAAGGAAACACCTATAAATGAGTTTGTTTTGCTCAAAAACACTTTGATATAAATAGAATATGCTTGCCCAACAGTGTTCAAAAAGCATCGCTCTATGGAACTGTCTATACCACAAAACAAGGCTGAGGAACTCAAGTAATAAAAACAGTAGATATGAATAAAACAACAAAAGTACTCATAAGTACCATAATCGCATTTGGAGTGTATTTTATGCTTCACAACTTATTTTTTAAACAACTAATAAATATTCTGAATGATATTTTCCAAGTTTATACACTAAGTTATATTATAGCATATCTCCTAATTGGGATTCCAATATTTGTTGCAATTCCAATAATTCACCAACCAAAAGATTTTTTCCAATCTATAGGACTAAGTAAAAAAATAAGTACGGGCTTACTATTTTCCTTACTATGCACCCTACCCATGTTGATAGGTTACTCTTTGGTTTTCAAGTTTAATTTTGAAATAAGTTTGAAACAAATAATAGTGGGAGCATTAGCAGCGGCATTTTTTGAAGAAGTATATTTTAGAGGCTACTTTTTTGGTCAGATCTTTAGGTTTACAAGATTTGGTTTTATTCTTTCACTTATCATACCTTCATTAATATTTGCTTCAGCGCATTTGTATCAAAGTCAAGAAATATCAACGGTAATTGGTATTTTCTCCACAACCTTCTTAGGTTCAGCATTATTTGGCTGGACATATATAGAATGGAATAATAATTTATGGGTTCCAATATTCTTGCATTTGTTTATGAATCTACTTTGGATGCTATTCTCTGCAGGTGATAATGCATTTGGGGGTTTTTACTCTAATATTTTTCGTTTTTCAACTATCGCTATTGTTGTTATTGGAACAATTGTTTACAAGAAGCAAAAAGGATATACATTAACAATAAACAAAAATACCATTTGGATGAAAAACAATCAATGGTCTAACCCTCAATAGCAGGAGCGCATGCAAGCAAAGCTAGCGCGGACCTTTCGCTCCTGCACTGTGAATACGGAGTAAATATTTAAAAGAGTTCCACTATTGGTAAACAATTCTATCCTCTCCTTTACTTACACAGAAGCACAGGAGAGGATTGATTTCATCGAATTGCATTTCGTGCAGTTGCAAGGTGGTTATGTATACACATTAAGTTTCATACCATATGATTGAAAATTATTGACAAAAAATCAACATATTTAACGAAATTTTTAACAAGAGATAAATAAATGGAAGCAAGAATTACAACAGTATTGCTAATACTATTAGTAACATTTAGCTGTACAACTAGCGAAAAAAAATCAGCAGCTAATGACAATAGCTCAAATAAGTTAAAAACCAACAATGAAATAAAACAAGAACTTATTAGTTTAAACTGCGACAATGCTTATACCATTCGATATTCAAATATAGATAAGGATGGTTTGTACATTGAAGTTACAAAAGACAATTTAACAGAAAAGCATCAGATGAAACTTGTACCTTCTGCTAGTGGTGCAAAATACCAAACTAATGATGGTAACTTTGTCTTTTGGTCACATCATGGAGATTTTACTTATTATAAAGGTGATGAGAAAATTTGCTCGTATGTAGCACCTGTAAAAATTGCTTCAACAAGTTTGGGTCCTTTGTATACTGTGACATATAAATCTGGAAAAACACTGGAAATAGAAGTGGACAATTCAGAATCTGCTAGTATTAATAAAGTAAAGATCACTTCGAAAGATTTTAAAGAAGATGTTTCGATAAACTTGGAAACTGAACCAATTACAGATGTTTTTCTGGCTGATCTGGACAAAAATGGATACCAAGAACTGTACCTTATAACTACAAGTGCAGGTTCTGGAAGTTATGGAGAAGTATATGCTTTTATTTCGGATAGCAATGTTAAAATAATTCAATGCTCACTACCGGAAATTTCAGAAAGTGATATTAGAAATAAAGCTGAATTCGAAGGATATATGGGGCACGATACTTTTTATATTGAAAATGCCCTTCTGGTAAGAGAGTTTCCCATATATCAAGAGAATGATTCCAATGCAAATCCAACCGGAGGAACCAAAAAAATATTCTATACTCTCGAAAATCATAAATTTAAAATTTTAAGCAAGAAGAAATAGCGCTAGTACAAAAGCAAACATATTGCTATAAGTAATGGGAAACTAAGCACTAAACAATAAGGTATAAAATCTGCTCAAACTACCTCACTGATTCACAATTCCATCGCGCTTAATTCTTAAGTAGAACCACACAAGAGGACTAGTGCAGTAGTGAGGGCAAGTAATTCTAAAAATAGAATTCATAAAATAAACCGGTTTGAAAAAAAGATATACGATATTATACATTTTTATATTTCTAAGCATTGTGATTGGTGCATTTGATCCAATCACACATGAGATTACAGAATCATTTATGATTTTTGCATTAATACCTGCTTGGGTTGTCGTTCTTGCAATGATAATTTCTGTGATTTTAGGAATATTCTACTCCGTGAGTTTATTATCTCATAAAACAGTAAAATACTTATCAAATGGAGCTAAAATGATTCGACTTATTTTTTGGATTCCTATTTTAAGTTTCGGGATGATTGCAATGATTTACGGACTTTTATCGGGTGCAACTTTGCTTACCAATAGATTGTTTGGAGATCAAAAAGAGATTACAGTTTCGGGAAAGGTAATAGACTCAAGAAAGAATATTACAAAATATGGAACGACTTATCAGGTTACAATTCTAACTGAAAACTTGAACGTTAATAGAAAAATTGAATTCAAAGTTCCGAATAGAATACAAGAAGGTGAAGTATTTAAGCACAAAATGATGATGGGTACACTTGGACTTTTATATAAAAAATGACATTAGTTTGAAAATGAATAATTGCATAATTAAAACACGTACTGATTCACGATTCCATCGCGCTTAATTCTTAAATAGTAGCACACGAGAGGATTGATTTCTCCGAATTGCATTTCCTGCATTGGAGAGAGATTATATATACTTTGGTAGTAATTGGCGTGAAGTTCGAGTTGAAGCCATGTACATTAATAAAAGATTAGAAAATAATGAATAAAAATATTTTTGCCCTACTGATAATTTTAGTCACCCTTAGCTGCACGAAAAACAAGGAGTTTATAAAATCAGAAGTTAAATATTACTATGTTGTTGGAAAAATTAATGGACCTGTAAAGTCTATTCACTTGACATCTTCAAACGACTACAATGATGACAAAATGGATTACACTTATTTAATTGACACAGTCAAGAACCAATTGTTAAGCTACTTTAAAGATAGATTAGACAATAGAGTTTATTTTGATTCAAAGTGTAGAGTGGATTCTAATATTTGGTATAAGGATAATGTAAGAATGAAGACCTTATATCATAAATCAAACTTTCATAATTTATATCACATTTGTACTATGAATGGAGACAGCATTATTCATGATTCCAATTATGAGCTTGATACTCTAAAAAATACTTGTACCTATTATTCCGATAAAGGGACATTAACGCGAATTGACTCATTTGATACAAGTGGCAAAATGATTCTTTCAATTTTCGACAAAATATCAGTTCACTATGATTATAATGAACAGGGTGATTTAATATATGAAACTAAAGATTTTAATGGCTCCAATGAAAAATTTAAAAGTCAGATAATTGAATATGAATATGACCATTACGGGAATTGGACAGAAAAAGTAATTGAAAGATATTATCGTGGACAGAAAAATCCAGAATATACAATGACGATTAAAAGAGAGATTAAATACTATTAACAACAGCTATCTGCAATGTATAAAAACAATAGATAAGATAAGAGCTTGTATCTCGATTCATTTTTTTTGTAACTGACAAGGATCTAGCCTGCAGTCTGTCACTATTCATACAATTTAGCCTTCGCGTTCAATATTAAAAGAAACACCAAATAAATAAACACATAAAAATGAATAAAAAAGTAGTAAGAATCATTGGAATTATTGTATCGATAATTGTGATTGTCATCTTTCTTGATGCTGTTTTAGGGGAATTTTTAAGCGGCTGGAATAACCCAAAGTAATTGTTCAAAAAATGAAAAGAAACAGAATTCATTATCTAATTTTTAGTGTAGCAACGATCATCATTGGTTTGACATCACGATTCTACTCAGAATACCTTCCTGACGTTGTTAATTTAGGACTAGGTGATAGCTTATGGGCATTGATGATGTATTGGATGATGGCTTTCCTCTTTCCCCGGATTCCTATTGTACGATTGACAATTTTAAGCCTAAGTATCTGTTTTCTTGTCGAGTTTAGTCAGTTGATACAAGTAGATTGGTTGAATGCAATTCGAAACCATTTTCTCGGTGCATTGGTATTAGGAAAAGGTTTTTTATGGAGCGATTTACTAGCTTACTCAATTGGAGTAGGACTAGGCATGGGGATTGAAAAATACAATAAGTTAAAAAAAAATAAACTTTACGAGTGTTAATTCTTAAACGAATAAACAGAAACATAGTAAAACCAAAACAACAGTAAACACAACACATTTATGCTTGAAAGATTAGCCTATTTTAGTTATTGGATAAATATATTATTCGTACCCTTTATTTTTATTGGCATGCCAATACTAATGATAACGATCCCGATTTCAACCAACATGCTATTTGATAGAGGAATGAATATCTATAAGTTTATTTATCTATTTTTTAATGCATTAACCTTCTTTCATTGGTGCTATTGTATTCGATTCTTATTCAAATACGACAGGTATTCTAAATCAATATTTCCACTCTTTTTTTTCAGTGTTTTGTACGCCCCAATATATTACTACCGGGTAAAAATTAAAAAGAGACCCTTGAGAAATGAAATAAAGACGGAAGAAAAAATCGAATCCGAAGACAACAGTATTGAGGATTCGGAATTTCTCGAATTCACACGCAATAGCATTGTTAGCATTCTAAAATTATGGTCTTCAAAAAAAGAACAGCTAGAGTATCAAGAAAGTGACCCGTCAATAAATGTTTCATCAGAATTATTTGAACAGTGGAACGATTTTTACACTTCCGATTCTGAAGTCTTAACAGAAGCTTTTACTCCTAAGCAATTAAATCAATTGGAAAAATTTGATACTGAGCTAACGATTCGCTCCAATCCATCGAACAATGCACTACCAAACATTATCGAATACATGAAGAAAGAGGATTGGAAAGTATTAAATTCACTTTCAATTGAACTATTGTCCGACTTTGAAAAGAGGTAAGGAAGTGGCTAAGGAAAACGAAATATGGCCAAGAGTTTTCAAAATTTGAAATATTCAATTCTCAGAGACTTTAGAATAGTAAATAGAAACTCAAGAAAATAAAATTTTTTATGGATAAAATCATTGTAAAATATCAATCATTATCAAAAAAGAAAAAATCAATTGTAAATTTAGGTATTGGTGGAATCTTAATTTTCTTGATAATTGGTAAAATGTATAATGCCGGAGAAGCTATTGGAGAATTTTTGTACAATATTAACCATTAGATTCTACAAAATTTTAAAACCGTATTACCTGCAAAATTCAGGAAGTTGATGCATTGCTTACCGAATTTACTCAAACCTTGAATAATGGAATTTAGTCTGATAATTTAAACACTGAAAAAATACTCCCCTACTGCTGTACGATTCCATCGCCATCTTTCTAAAATAGAAGCACAGGAGAGGATTGAATTTATCGAAGTGCGTTTCGTTCAATAAGAAAGAGTTCACTACAATAAGAATTACCCACTTAAATACAATAGAATGAAAAATTACCTCTTAGTATTCGGATTGATATTTATCAATTTTACCGTTCAAAGTCAGGAAACTTTTTGGATTTTGTCCAAGACCATTTCTAGCAAATCATCAAAAGAAGATTATAGAAAACACAACCAGATGCTTGTTAAAATAAGTAAAGATTCCATCGGATTTTTTACTACCAAAGATCTATCCGCAAATCAAAACTATGGTTTCTCTTACCATACCAAAGGATCGAATTTGATTATAAAGAACAGCGATTCCAATACCCATGGTTTAGGTTATTACATTAACGATTCGATATTTGAATTCACAAGCTTTAATCGAACAATGATTTTTCAAAAGGTAAAGCCATCTAGCGTTCAAATGACGCAAACTGACATCCAAAACTTAATCAGGAAAAACTATTATAGCTTTTCTGATTGGGAAAGGAATAAGGTCGATACTGTAGCCTTTGCATCAAATTGTAAAATGGGTGTGGTTCGAAACATTCCTCTGGAAACTGTTAAGTTAGAGAACAATATCTTTTTTATTCTATACGATAAGATTCTCCCTCTTAGCGCAATTGATAAGAAACAACTTGATTTTCTTGTATACGATGAAGATCAACAAGATTTGATTTTCCAAAAAATAAAATTATCCAAAAAAGAACTTAAAAATCTGGCTGATCAAAAAAGCAAGGTGGCTATTGAAATGCAATAAGCCTCAATAGCTCATTATTGGGTGAGCAATACTATCGCCTTCTTTTCTTAAATAGAATCATAGAAGATGAATGAATTTGACTAAAACTATCGCCCACATATTTTCAGTAAGACCATTAGACACAAGGCGGTACGTTCAAAACACATATCAGACAAGACGTTTCGATAAAATTTAATTTGAATGAAATTCATCAATTACCTTTTACAGTACACTTTTATACTTTTATTTACTTATGTTGTACTTTTTCAATTTGGTCCGTCCTTAATAAAAAAGGGGATTAAAAAAGAAAATATAGACTACCTGCCGGTTAACATTCAACAAATCAGTTTAGATTATTTAAATCAAAGTACAACCTCTTATTTAGCCTTAGATATTATTCTTAACAACCAACCATACAGACTTGTTTTTCAAGCTAATCAGAATAACCATAGGGGAATCTTAGATTTCTTTTATGAAAACAACTATTTGCAACCAGGCTCAATAAAGTATAAATTAAGCACCAAAGATTTGCCTATAGCTATATTTAAAGATGATTTGCCAAAGGATATTCGCGCATCAATGATTTTAAGCGAATCTGGCGTATTGGATGGTCTGATAATAAATGACAAATTTGTTATAGGTGAAAAAACAGGTGTCATTACTAAAGTATTAGCTATTGTTTTTGGTGTAATTTCAATGATAGTAGTTTCTATTTTACTTCTAATTACACTACTAATACTCCTGAAAAACTTAGATATTTATAAAGAAACTGGAAAAATCCCCGATTTGCCAAACTCAATAGATGAAAGTATAAAGGGATGGAAAATCATTCTGACGAAGAAAAAGAAACTATAAAATATCCCTGATAGTCCGAGTATATACAAACCAAAGCTAGCGCAAGCCTTTCGCTCCTACTCTGCAAATACAGAATATATATTTACAACACCTCTCCTGTTGGTACGCGATTTTATCGTGTTCCTTTCTTAAATAGAACCACACGAGAGGACTCGTGCGGTAAGGATGGTGATTTCAAATTTTCACTTACTGATTTAAGCTTGTTGTTTGTAAGGGGTATTCTTTTAGATTTCGAAATACAAACCAAGTTATTGCTGATAATATAAGTAACATCATGCCAAAAAATGGAGCGATGAAAGAGACTTTTAAACCTCCAGCGAGAATTCGTGGGTTGATACTGGAACTATCCATAATCTGAATAGTATCAAAAGCTTGAATAAGACCAACCATTTGCCCGGTAATCCCAACTAAGAATGCTAAACTGCCAAAAAACAAAATGCTATTGTTTGTTTTTATAAGTTTCTGAGGGGCTTTATTAGCACGATACAAAAAAATAAAACGGATAGCTTGAGTAATTACAATGATCCACATTAGGTAAACAAGAGACATAAAAGTGGGACCGCCTTCATAAAAGAATCTAATTATCATGACTTTAAATTTAAAAATTAGTAATGGAACAATAGTAAATATTCATGATAAGCTTTAAAAACATATTATAGGAACAACACAAATGCCACCTTCAACAACAAATTTAAAACAATAAATAGCAATTTTGTTATTCAGGGTGCGTTTCGTGCTGTTGGCATAAAATAAGTACTGTATTTAATAAAAAACCTATTTTCGTTTTATATTTGTTCGTTATGACTCTTACCAAAAACATAAAATCGATACACAATCGCTTTCCAATTTGGGAAATCATTTATTGGTTAATAGCATCCTTCTTCATGTTTTTTGTTTTTAGCAACAGGCATTACGATATTCATATCCGTACCAATCTATCTATTTTACTTTTAATTATAAGCTTTGCAAGTGCCCGGGTAACCAATAAAATTTTAATTCCTAAATTTTTATTTAAGGGTAAACAAGCCTTGTTTTTATACTTGCTCCTTTTCCTAATTGTTATATCCTTATGGCTGATTAGCTTTGCTCTTTTTATTATCACTTTGTATAGCAGCATTGCCCTTCCCAATACAATTTTGCCTTCTCTCGAAGATGTTATTATTCTACTCACAGGAACCTATTTAATTTCCTTACTGTCATCTGTTTTTTATTTTACGAAAGAATCCTATCAATCAAAAGAAGAAAAATTAATTATTGAAAAGGAAAAAAACACCCTGGAATTAAAATTTAAAGAAGTGCAACTGGAACTTCTTAAGGAGCAAATCCATCCTCATTTTATCTTCAACATGATGAATAACCTTTATGCCCTGGTAAATGAGAGCACTGCTCTTTCAAGAGAAGTTATTGTACGTTTATCAGATTTACTGGAATATATGCTTTACGAATGCAATACAGAAAAAGTGGAGTTAAGCAAAGAAATCCAATTCATCAACAATTATATTGAACTTGAAAAAATAAGACACGACAAACATTTTAATGTTACAACCGATTTTCCTAAAAACATATCCGGGATAAAAATTGCCCCATTGGTTTTATTTCCCTTTGTCGAAAATGCTTTCAAGCACGGACTAAAACAAAGCAACAAGGATTTTATTGCCATGAAATTAGAAATTAGTCTGCCCAGAATACAGTTCAGTATAAACAATTATAAGCATGATACCACACTAGCAGAATATAAAACTAAAAAGAGTAAAGGTTTAGGTCTCAAAAATGTGCGCGAAAGACTTGATCTCTTGTATCAAAATAGATATGATTTACAAATATCAACAGACAACAATACATTTGACGTTAAACTGAAAATTATACGATAATGACTGGTAAAAAAAAATATACTTGTCTGATTATTGACGATGAACCATTGGCAATAAAAGTGATACAGGAACACCTTGAAAATTTCAAAGATCAGTTTGAATGTGTTGGAACCTATACGAAACCCATTGAAGCAATGCCTCTTTTACACAAAGGAGAAATTGACATCTTGTTTTTAGATATTAATATGCCATCCATTTCGGGCATAGAATTTTTAAAAGCCATTCCCAATCAACCCTATGTGATTTTTACAACTGCTTACAGAGAATATGCTGTTGATGCTTTTGATCTTAACGCTCTCGATTACCTTGTAAAGCCTATTTCTACCGGAAGGTTTTTAAAGACGATCAATAAATTTCTTTCACTGGAACAAACACACCTCTCAAAGCCAAAAGAAATTGTTCATATTAAGGCAGATAAAAAGAATTATAATATTGCCGCAGAAAATATACTATATGTTGAAGGTGTAGATAACTACATCAAAATTAAAACTACTACCAATAATCTTATCTGTTACGAATCATTATCTGGTATGGAAAAGAAATTACCTGCCCGGCTATTTATACGCATCCACCGTTCTTTTATTATTAATATCGAGCAAATAGATCATTATACATCATCGTATATTAAGCTAAACAATAAACAATTTACCATTGGCAGAAATTATAAAGAGCAGGTATTAAGTCGCCTTGAAAAGCAATAAGGCATTTTAATAACCTCTGATAAATGAAAATGGATGAAGATGGCAAATACTTTTTAGTAGCACATAGAGCCATTGCATAAATCCTGCTCAGACCTTAACCAACTAAAAAGCCATTAAACACCTACCTAAAGAACCTCCTTAAGAAGCCCAAATTATCTGAGTAGATGCAAACCAAAGCTAGAGCAAACCTTTCGCTCCTACTCTGCAAATACAGAGTAAATATTTAAAAGAGTTCACTGCTGGTATGCGATTCTATCGTCTTCTTTCTTAATTGCAATACCTGCAATAGCGCAGGTGCAAGCATTCCCCATACCATGCCCTTAAAATATATTATGTAGACAGTTTCTAATTTAGTAGCTAGTCTGCATTTTTTATTTCGATTACATATTATGTCTTGTCAGTATTTGTAATTTTAGTTTCGATACGATTCTAAAAGGTATTGTTCTACACCCAAATTGGAGGGATAACACACTTTTACCTTGTGCGCAATATTAATGAACCGAATACATGAAAAATATGAGAACATTATTGATGATTATTTTGACTTTATTCATCGGAATAAATGTTTTTGCAACAGCACAGTATCCTGACAAAATAATTTATAATGGAAAAAAGCATGATTTATATAGCAATCCATTAGAGACGTATTTTGAGAAAAACCCTGACAAACGACCTCAAGGTGGGATAATGTCAACTGCCTTATGGCGTGGATATGTTGCTACTTTTAAAGTAAAGGACAATCAATTGTACCTGAAAGACATTGAAATTCAATACCGAGATACTTCTTCAAATAAGAGTCACAACTATAAATGGAGAAGTGTAATTGATGAAGTATTTCCAGATCAAAAAAATATTAAGATTGATTGGTTAACAGGCTTATTGGTTATACCGCATGGAAAACTCGTGAACTATGTTCACATGGGCTATGCTTCAACATACAAGAAATATATCCTATTAGAAATTAACAAGGGAGATTTAATAAAGGAAAAGAACTTTAAATACAAAGAGTATGAAAAGTTTAAAGAAAGACAGTTTCAAGTTTTCAAACAGACAAAAGAATACAAAAAAGTAAAAACTGAGTTGCAAAAAAATGGAAATGCAGATGATTTCATAGACTCATTCCTAAGAAGTTTTGTTACTCAATACACATCAAAAATATTAACGGAATAAAAAATACTACATCAGATGGTCCCA
>Ga0070725_10001734_pt1 | contig 11859 bp, 11 predicted proteins | sample tdDd002_FD_69781 | JGI IMG/M metagenome (GOLD analysis project Ga0070725, IMG submission 69781) | Marine sediment microbial communities from the Atlantic coast under amendment with organic carbon and nitrate - tdDd00.2 | ecosystem: Environmental > Aquatic > Marine > Coastal > Sediment | place... | reverse complement strand
CAAAGATATGTCGTACTTTGCCGAGATGAATGCGGTATGGGATGCCTGGGTACCCGAAGGCCATGCGCCTGCACGCGCCTGCGTAGCGGCAAAGATGGCAAGAGAAGCCTTGCTGGTTGAGATCTCTGTGGTTGCGGCTGAGAAGACGCTCTAGGTTTTAGCTACGGGCTACGGGCTACGGGCTACGGGCTTGATATGATCTCGATAAGAGTTGAATAACTCCAACCCACTCATATCATCATGTCGAATAGATTAATGTCACCCTGAGCTCTTATTTTTTTAAAGTTCAGGGGCCATTATCGGTAGGTATAATCAATTAACCTTATTCATTTCAGTCGACTCCTTGTTACCGGCTTAGCGGTTAACTAACCATTCAGTAAGTGGGTGTATTGCAGGCGCTTCAAGATTAACTTCCTTAATTGGTACAAGGTTTGGTACATCCATCTTCGCAATAAGGCCTATCATTTCCGCTTTAAGATCCCTTCTAGATTTTGTCGCTATCATCATAGCGGTAAGGTTTCTCGACCTTAAAAAAATACACTCAATTATATTTTCAGAAACAACTTGAAGGTTCGTGATTGACCATTCTGGCGCCTATACTGACCATGTAAGTTTTATCCATTTTGATTATTATTCGCTCACTTTAACAAGAGGTAATAATCATGAAAAAAGGTATATCGGCTGTTTTAGCCACAACAGTTTTAGTGTGCGCGGCATGCACAAGTCAAGTTACAACTGAGGACAATACAATGAGTCTATCTAACAAAGAAAAAGCCGTTGCTCTTCTTAACAGCATTGAAACGGGAGACCAGCAGGCTGTAACTTATGTAAATCCAAACAAATACACTCAACACAACCTGGCAGTGGGTGATGGCCTTGCTGGGTTTGGTGAAGTACTTCAGGCACTTCCTGAAGGCAGCGCAAAGGTTGATGTAAAACGTGCTTTCCAAGATGGTGATTACGTATTTACCCATACTGGTTACAATTTCTTCGGCCCTAAAGTTGGTTTTGATGTCTTTCGTTTTGAAGATGGTCTAATTGTCGAGCACTGGGATAATCTGGCAGAAAAAAGTGCACCAAACCCAAGTGGTCGCACTCAGCTAGATGGCCCAAAAGCAGTGAACGATTTAGACAAGACAGAGGAAAATAAAGCACTCGTTGCTGACTTTGTTGATTCGATTCTTGTTAAAGGCGATTTCGCGCAACTTGGTCGTTTTATTGATGACGGTGATGCCAACTATCTACAGCACAATTCAGCGATTGCTGATGGCCTCTCAGGTTTAGGCAAAGCGCTGGAAGAGATGGCGAAACAAGGCATTAAAATGGTGTATACACAAAACCATATTGTATTGGGTGAAGGTAACTTTGTACTGAGTATCAGTGAGGGGAGCTTTGCAGGCGAACACGTTTCTTTCTATGATTTATTCCGCATTGAAAACAGCAAAATTGTAGAGCACTGGGACACTATTGAGCCCATTCCAGCGAAAGAAGCATGGAAAAACAACAACGGCAAATTTGGTTTCTAAGCTAAATCAATCTTCCGGTAAACCGTGGCTGCCGTATCGCCACGGTTTTTCTTTTTTGTTAAATAATACTTATCTCTCTCATTGCTTCTATCTATTAGGGGATTTTGTGAATATTCATCAATATCAAAATAAAATAGCGTTGCTTGAGCCTTATACATGTCAGGCCGTTGTACTCAGTTCGGTAGAAAAAGAAGATATTGTCGATTTACTCTTGGTAGAACTTCAATCAGTTATTCATGAGTTTGGTGTGGTTCAGACAAATGGATATCCGCAGAAAAGGGAACTTCTTCATGCGGCATTAAACGTATTAGCACCACACTCTTTATCTGAAAAAGGAATTCATCACTTAAACTTTCTACTGCAAGCAGAGCTGAGCGAAAGTGGGCTTGTTGTTGGAGAACGGCTAGCTCAGAAACCATTTTTCACCATTAATAATACAAAAGTGGTGCTTTGGCAGGGGGATATAACAAGCTTAAAAATAGATGCAATAGTGAATGCTGCCAATAGCCAATTGTTAGGCTGCTTTCAGCCACTGCATGGATGTATAGATAATGCGATTCATTCTAAAGCGGGTGTTCAGCTTAGAGATGATTGTCATACCATTATGGAAAAACAAAATAAGCAGGAAGAAACCGGTTGTGCAAAGGTCACGCGAGCATACAATTTGCCTTCTCAGTTTGTTATCCACACCGTTGGTCCTATAGTGCAAGGCGAACTCACCAAGGCTCATCATCAGGGGTTGGCAAAGAGCTATCAAAGCTGTTTGGAAGTATGTGCACTGGTTGAGCCAATTCGTAGCATCGCCTTTTGCTCAATTTCAACTGGGGTGTTTGGGTATCCGATAGAAGAGGCTACTGAGACTGCAGTTACCACAGTTTGTGAGTGGCTAAAAAATAATCAGGAACAGCTAGATTATGTCGTATTTAATGTTTTTTCTGATAGAGACCACCATTGCTACCAACTTTTTATTGAGGAGATGCTATGTCGAATTTAATGCAATCATCAGTAGTCAAACAGTGTGCTGAATTCATTCAATCTGCTGAAGCAGTAATAATAGGTGCCGGTGCTGGTTTGACCGCAGCGGCAGGCATCAATTATACAGATACTAAGAAGTTTGCTGACATTTTCCCCGGCTGGGTGAAAAAAGGGTTCAGCATGCAGTATCAGTTAATGGGTTACCCTTACTGGACTCAAGTTGAGCAGTGGGGTTATTACACTGTCCACTTGGATTACGTGTACTACCAACAAAAGATCAATATGTTGTACCAGCAGTTAAGGCGACTGATTGGAGATAAAGACTATTTCGTTATGACCTCTAATGTAGACCAGATGTTTCATAAAAATGGGTTTGATAGATCGCGGATCTACAGTCCACAGGGCAGCTATGGCAAGATCCAATGTACGGAACCTTGCACTAATGAGGTGTGGGACATAGAGCCATTTTTTCACAAAATGCAGCAGTCGCTAGATACCGAAGAACAAGTATTAACGGATGAAGATGCCGTTCCACACTGTCCTAATTGTGGTGGTACTATGTTTCTCAATGTGCGTATAGATGGCTCTTTTATTGAGGCACCGTATAAAAATGAGTATCAGCGATTGATGAAATGGCTGGGGAAAAACAGTAACAAGAAGATCGTATTACTTGAAACAGGCGCAGGTTATAGCACACCGTCAGTCATCCGTATGCCGATGGAGAATTTTGCTTCAGTGTTACCTAATTCGACATTAATCCGAGTCAATATGGATCATGCGGAAGTACCTAAAGAGATCGAACATAAAAGTATCTCTATACAGGGTGATATAAAGTCGTTCATTGAAGGAGTAAGCGTATTCTGAGCAATGGTAAGTTCAGCTCCGAACTGCATTTTAAATTCGATTTTCAATTAATGGTTAGTATTTATCCCAATAGGGAGAGGGGCCAAAGTAGTCTCCGATGAAATCGATAAAGCAACGCACTTTGCTTGCTAAATGGTGTCGGTGAGCATAAACAATATAAAGCCCTAAAGGAGTGGGTTCATACTCTTCCAGAATCGTCGTTAACTTTCCTTCGGATGTAGGTTTGCCAGTGATAAATGTTGGCTGAATGGTGATACCACCACCCTGAATTGCGGCATTAACTAACACATCGCCATTATTTGCGACGAAGTGACTTTTAAACTTAATCTCAGATGCTTTTAGATTAAACTGAGAAAAGCTCGTACTGTTATCGGTATAGCTATAGCGCAAGAAACAATGATCGGCTAAGTCGCTTGGGGTATTTGGTGTTCCATTGGATATTAGATAATCCGGAGAAGCGCAGATGACTATGCGAATTGGGGCAATTTTTTTCGCAATCAAAGATGAACTTTTCAACTCCCCGATTCGTAATGCCATGTCAATGCCATCTTCAATAATATCGACTTTTCTGTCTGTTAGCTCTAAGTCTACTTCGACTAGTGGGTATTGCTTTTGAAAATCAACCAACGCTTTAGATAAATGGTGCATTCCAAAGGACATGGGGGCGCTGATCCTCAGTGTCCCTGAAGGGTTTTGCTGCAGGGCACCAAGCGAGTTTTCCATCTCTTTTATATCAATAAGCACTTGCTGACATCGCTCAAAATAAGCGAGACCTGCTTCTGTTGTACTGACTCGACGTGTAGTGCGATTGAGTAGTCGTGTTTGTAAGTGGTGCTCTAGCTGAGAGACGTATTTACTCACTAATTGTGGTGAAAGTTTCAGTCTTTCTGCCGCCTTAGAAAAAGAGCCTTCTTGCACTACCGCCGCGAAGGCTTGCATGGTGTCGATCTTATCCATTATTAACAATAATTTGTTGATAGTTATTCAATAAATATAGCATTTATTAAGTTTCTAATGATAGTTAAATTAGACTTATACAAGGAGCTGAGTTAACCCAATGACCTTGGGGGCAATATTAATAGGCTAACTCGGTTGAACATATTTATTACTGAAAAGAGGAAACATAATTATGCGTTATTTCAAAAGATTATCTTTAGTATTGCTTACTATGATAGCGACACTTTCTACCGCTTTTGCATCAGACACTGAAGTCATTGAAGTTGTTACGCTAAAGTTGAAAGAGGGAGTCACATACACTGAGTTTGCTCCAATTGATAAAGCGGTTGAAGACCAACATGTTGCTCAACAGCCAGGGTTTATATCACGCGAATCAGCCGCTGGGGAGAATGGAGAGTGGCTTGTAATTGTACATTGGGAATCTTCGAAGGAAGCAGATGCTTCTATGGCTTCATTTATGAGTGCCCCAGCGGCGAAAGAATTTGTCGATAATATTGACGGTTCCACTATGGTCATGAAGCGCTATTCAAAGGGGTTTAAATAACCTTCAAATATGCCCCTTACAATATCAGCCCTACACGTTTTGAAAGCGGTAGGGCTTTTTGCTTTGTTAAACCCCCTCACCGAACACTACCAGGCTCGCACCAATCATTTTTATTTATATTGTGCACGCCCTAATTCGCAATGTTGTGTTGATAGTTATTCAATGAAAGCGTTATTTATCATTTATTCGTTGTCAATTATATTATGAATATGCAAAGCAAACGGGTGATGCATACGTCAAAAAATTAACTGAAATAGGGTAATGGCAATGAAATATAAAATGATTATCTCAGCATTAAACACAACAAAGAGTATTGCACCACTGACCATTCGTATTCCTTTAGGAATTGTTTTAGCCGCTCACGGTGCGCAAAAGTTATTCGGCTGGTTTGGTGGCTATGGTCTAGAGGGAACAGGTCAATGGATGGCAAGTATTGGTTTTGAGCCCGGTATGCTAATGGCCTTCTTGGCTGGCTTTAGTGAGTTTGTTGGCGGTATTGCGCTAATGTTTGGGTTGTTAACACGTCCGGCAGCCATCGTGACAGCCTTTACCATGCTTATGGCAATGACTGTGCATTGGGGAAATGGGCTTTTCCTAGCCAACAATGGTTATGAATTTGCGATCATACTACTCTTCTCATCTGTATCTCTGGCAATTCAAGGCGGAGGCCGTTATTCACTGGATAACTTAATTAAGTCTTGGTTACTAAACCATTCTGATAATGGTACAGGTTCAGCCGTATAAATTATTTTCTTGAACTTACTTTTATCTGCGAAATATCAAATGAGGATGATGAATATGTTAGTAAATGGCGTGTGGACTGAAAACTGGCAGCCTGTTCAGGCAAAAGATAACGAGGGGCGGTTTATTCGACAAACTTCCAGCTTCAGAAACTGGATCACTAAAGAGGGTCAGCCGGGGCCAACAGGTACTGGAGGTTTTAAAGCGGAAAAAGATCGCTATCATTTATATGTTGCATATATCTGCCCATGGGCATCACGTACGTTAATGGTTAGAGAGCTTAAACAGCTAACCAGCTATATCACTGTTAGTGCTGTTAATCCGGTACTAACTGAGCAAGGTTGGCAGTTTGGCGGCTATCCCGGCTCAGACCTAGACACTCTTAACGACTATCAATACCTGCATGAGCTATATACCGCGGCAGATTCAACCTTTACAGGTCGCGCAACAGTCCCAGTACTTTGGGATAAAGTGAATAAGGTGGTGGTTAATAATGAATCAGCAGACATCATTCGTATGTTAAGTACTGCCTTCGATGATTTAACTGGATCAACGTTGGAGCTGTACCCTGATGAATTTGCAATAGATATCAATATCTTAAATAGGCGAATTTATGAAAATCTCAATAACGGTGTGTATCAAGCGGGTTTTTCAAGTTCGCAGTTAGCCTACGAAGAGGCTTACCATAAAGTATTTAGCATGCTGGATGAGCTTGAAGATCGCTTGGAGGGTGGTCACAAATTTTTATTTGGTGACATGATTTCTGAAAGTGATATCAGAGTATTTGTTACCTTGATTCGTTTTGATGTTGCTTATTATGGGTTGTTTAAATGTAACCGAAATCTCATTCAGCAAATGCCAAATCTGTCTGGTTATATCAATAGAATCCTCGCGATACCTGGAATCGGTAAAACGGTGAACATTGACCATATAAAACAGGGGTATTATTCGGTGAAGGCGTTAAATCCTAATGGTATTGTGCCAGTGGGTCCTAGGGATATTGCGTGATGATAAATAACCAACCCGCACTGTTTGTTTCCCACGGTTCACCTATGATGGCTGTTGAAAATAGCAAGACATCAAGGTTTTTAAAGGTTCTGGGGCAGTCTCTGCCCAGACCTAAAGCAATCATCGTATTTTCGGCACACTTAGATTTACCTGAAGATATTGTTATTACGGCAGGGCGGAACCCTAAAACCATTCACGATTTCTATGGTTTTCCTGACGCCTTGTATCAAATTCAGTATGACGCCCCAGGTTCTCCTGAATTGGCTCAGGATATTGCAGGTCGATTTGAGCAAGCGGGTTTGACCCCAAAATTAAATCGCCGGCAAAGCTGGGATCACGGGGTGTGGATCCCTTTACGCTTGATGTATCCTGCGGCAGATATTCCCATTGTTCAGGTCTCCATTAACAGTAGACTCGGTGCGAGTCATCATTATATTTATGGAAAATTGCTGGCGTCTTTGCGTGCTGAAAACATCATGATAATGGGCTCCGGAGGCATCAGCCATAACCTGGGTGAGGTATTTAGTCCTCTGCCAACACCTAATCGAAGCAATATGGTGAAAGAGTTTACCGCCTGGGTTGAAGATAAACTCATGACAAATGATGTTGATGGTTTACTTGATTATATGGAAGAAGCGCCGCATGTCATGTTTAACCACCCGACTCAGGAACACTTTTTGCCATTGATTGCGGTCTTGGGAAGCTGTGATACGGATACTGTCGAAAAGATACATTCTGACATCGAATACGATGTATTAGCTTTGGATGCTTATCTGTTCAGTTAATGAGAGAGCCTAAAATAAAATGCTTAAAAGGGTAAGTTGAAATAAGCAGTTAAGTTATGAATGCTAATGAGTTGCTTTATAAAAAGCCCCTAAGCTTAGGGGCTTTGTCATGATAGTGGGATGTGTAGGTGATAGCTTAAAAAGATTTCGTGAAAGTCAGAGTAACTCCTTCACCTTCGGCTGTGTTTTTTGCATCGAACTCGGTTAAATATCGTAGATTGGCTTGCAACAGCCAAGGTAAGTACATAACGTTAACTTCTGCGCCGAGTCCAAATACCTGCTTGCGCTCATCCGCAACGGTTCCTGGGCCGTCTTTACTGTCGTCGGTGACTTGCCAAGATGCGGCATAGTTAATCCCTGGACGAACCAACCAATGGTCATTGAGCATCATGTTTTTGCCTATCCCCCCCTCAATGGCAAACTCAACGCCCGGACGTACACCTGTATCGTCCTGATGGCCGTGCCAAAGGGTACGTGTTAGCGCACTGAAGCTCCAGCTGCGACCTTCATCGAAGAAGTAAGTACCGCCTGCCGTTATAAGACCTGACCAGTAGCCAAGACCGACAGATTGAGGCTTATCTACCGAGTAGTCACCTGTCGGTGCAACAGCGGCCAAGGCTAAGATCCCATCAAATTGTTTGTTGTACCAAAACAACGCTAAAGGCTCGATAATAATGTCGGCGACTTCGAAATCAGAAGACTCATCAAAGGCACCACCGATAGCGATGTCTTTTTTCACTAAGGGCACAATCATATTGTAGGCAACATGAGCACCAAATAGCTTAGTATCAGTCACGTTCACAAAGCGGTGTGCTTGGGCGTAAACACTGATATCAAAATCGACAGGCAATTTGTCGCCATTATCATCAGTCAACTTGTCGGCATCATACCAAGTGTTATACATCCGATAATGCATGCCTGGTGGTGGCGGTGTACCCGCTTCAACACCCTCAGTGCCGATGGAGTAGTGAGTGCCTGAGGTGGCAGCCATTGCACAACTGCTTGCAACTAAAGCACAGGTTAGTGCCATTGCTGAGACGGAATTTTTTAACTTAATGTTCATCGTTATAATCTCCTGCGTAGCACGCTTTATAAGTTTGCTGCTACGTGATAACGAGAGTTTGAGGAGCAACTCATCATTTGTTATTACCAAGGTGTAGCACCTTGGTTTTGGGTTTAATTTTTTAGGATCCAGCCTTCAGGCAGTCGCTCGTTCCAATCGGCAATATGGCATTCGGCACAAACAACAGTAGAAGGAGTGTGGGATTTATGGCATTGGTTACAATCAGGCTCTAGATGAGAGTGATGAGGGTTGATCCCCCACAACTTTTCCAGATGTTTGGTCTCTTTCGCGAGGGATTCATATTCATCATGGCAGCGTAGGCAAAAGTCGTTATCAAACTCCCTGGTGTACATGGGGTCATCATATTCACCTTTAGCATACGCATCAGCTTCCATCGTGCGAGTCTCTGCGGTCTGCTCATGACAATCAGTGCATTCTAAACCCGCCTGAATGTGCTTTGATGACAGCAGGGTTTTGTTCTTAATGCCTTGTTCATAAGGCTTGATGATGTGGCATGCCCCTGCACAGCTATCTTCAGCTTGAATAGGTGTTGAGAGAATCAGCAAGAATGGCAACGCCATCCAGCCCAGTTGAGTTACTTTTTTCACGATTACAACCTCTAACGTCGATGCGTTGTCTAGCGGCTAAGAGAGGAGGACCGCTAGACAACGTAAAGGGTTATTTAGATATCAATAGAAGGCATTAACTTATCGACGTCGCCACCAGCGGCAATAATACCCGCCATACGACCGTAAGTTAGGCAGCGACCATGACCGATACCTGGGCAGATTGTTGGGTAGTCATTGGCAAAGAAGTCACCTTGAGCGGCACCAACTACATATAGACCTGGGATAGGCTTATCGTTTTTGTCTTTGACGAGTAGGTCGGAACCGGTACTTAGGCCGCCACACATAGTCAATACCGTACTGTACAATTTACCCGCGTAGAACGGAGGCTTGATAATAGGCGTCAGTAGCTCCTTACGCTTACCGAAGTCTGGATCGTTTTGCATTTTGTGAAGGTCGTTGTAGCGTGCAATGGTTTTTTCTAGGTCAACCTTAGGTACACCCATCTTGACAGCGAGTTCATCGATGGTGTTAGCAACCATGATCTTGCCATCTTTGATGTGAGCTTCCTGGGTCATGAGTTCAATTTCTTTATTCCACCCCTTACCCCATGGTTGCCACATTTGACCATAGAACAGACCACCGGCAATATTGGCATCTACCTGTGCTTTTACCTGATCGGCCCAATCTTTGTCGTAGATAGTCCATGCAACGCCGTCTGGTTCTAACTCTTTAGTACAACTCTTAGATTGGGTGTTCACATCTTCATTTTTGAAGCGATTACCATGTGCATTGACGTGTAAGAAGCCGTAGCTTGCTGCACCGGCCTCTAAGTGAATAACTGCTGCGTGGGGCTCATGCTTCTGCATAGCACCACCAGCTTGCATCGCTTGGATCATGCCGTCACCGGTATTACACTTATTAGGGAAGTAAATTTGTGCATCGGCCTTAAGTGCAAATGGCGAGAAGCGCTGCATCATTTCGCGGTTAGACGCATAGTCGCCAGTCGCGATGATAACGTTCTTGGCATTGAACTGGGTGTAGTGACCACGCTTGCCAGCAATCACGCCAACAGCTTTACCGGTTTCATCTCTGAGGATCTGTGCCGAAGGTGTCTGGTAATTAACCTTGACGCCTTTTGATACCGCCTCTTTTTCCATTGCAGGTACCAGCGTTGCGTTACCGATACCGTTTGAGTGACCATAAACGTAAGAAAGGTCAGCATCTTTTTCATGAAAGAAGTGAGTTACCGGGTATTCCGTGTAATCAGGGCCCTTGTAGTAGCCTTCCCACATAGTGACCTCAAGATCGTGTTTCTTACCAATCTCTGTAGCCCAATCCATCGCCGCGCCACTCTTGCGGAAGAATTGCCAAAGTAACTCTTCATCCACACGGCCTTGTGCCCAAGCCACTAGCTCACGGATGATCTGGCGCGTGTCGTTTTTGATCCCCATTGCTTGCTGAACTTGACTGTTCAGTGCCGTGATATGGCCCCCACGGAAAGCTGGCATTTTGTTCTTTTCAACAATTTCAACTTTGGCGCCTAGCTCAGCCGCTGAGATAGCGGCTGCGAGACCTGCAATGCCTGCGCCGATAACGACTATGTCAGTATCGACCACTTTTTTGATATGTCTTTTAGCAATTGGCTTAGCGGGCTCTTCCCAGCTCCATTTATGGGTATCCGCAACTTCTTGACCAATATTCATACCCCCGGTCATAGCGCTGGCAGGAAGGGCCGTACCGACTACAGCTACAGCACTGGCTGCAGCGCCCCCTTTTAAAAAACTACGACGTGATACGTCAGCGATATTGGTATTTTTTTCTTCTTTCATTTCAATTATCTCCATTATTTTTATCGGCCTAAAACGTGGACCTTAGCCAGTAATGGCAAGGAGCGTGCCAAAAAAAAATAAGCAAAATTTGTTGAGCAAAGTCTCAAATGGAAGATTTTTATGAGGCTGCTGTTATCACTTTGATAGTATTATTATCAAGATGATAATGATTGTATGGATCTGTAATGAAAACGACTGAGTTAACCTTGAAAGAACTGCTGACCTTTTCACCCACAGATTCAATCGTTCGTTTTATGCAGCAGAGAGTGCTAATTTTCGATGCTTTGGCACTTGGCTTGTTGAGAAAGGAGCTTATTGAAACACTTGGGAAAAATGGTGCCAGAAAAGTTCTCACAAGGTTTGGTTATGTTCACGGATGGCGCACCGCAGAGCTTTTACATGAAGAGTTTCCTGATGTGGTTTCTGACGGCCATGGAGGTGAGCACTTACATCGGTTATTCGGTCTAGTGAACACTGTAGACATCAAGTTCAGTGATGGTTTCGGTGATCTACCCATTATCGAATCTACCCTGGTTAACTCCTATGAAGCGGAGCAGCACCTGAAGTTAATCGGGCACTCTGATGAAGGGGTATGCTGGACACTCGTTGGATTTGCCAGTGGTTACGAAACCTATAAAACAGGACGTGAAGTCTATTTTATCGAAGACCGTTGTTGCGCATCAGGTGCTGAAACCTGTCATATTATCGGCCGTTTCAAAGAAAACTGGGGAGATGCTCTATTACCGCACTTGCCCTACTTCGAAACCGCAGATACGGATAGCTTACTCACTAGACTCAGTTCGGAATATGAGGATTTAGAAAGAAGATTAGAGAAGAAAAAGATAGAACTGGAGTTAATAAACGGCGATGTCGATCCTATTCCCGGCTTTATAGTCCGCAGTAAGCCCATGCTTAAGTTGATGGATATGGCGCGTCGGGTGGCTCAAGTCGACTCTTCTATTCTTGTTTCTGGTGACAGCGGTGTGGGTAAAGAGCAT
>Ga0070725_10001728_pt1 | contig 11886 bp, 12 predicted proteins | sample tdDd002_FD_69781 | JGI IMG/M metagenome (GOLD analysis project Ga0070725, IMG submission 69781) | Marine sediment microbial communities from the Atlantic coast under amendment with organic carbon and nitrate - tdDd00.2 | ecosystem: Environmental > Aquatic > Marine > Coastal > Sediment | place... | reverse complement strand
AAGGCCAGTGAGGGGATATGTTATAAGTACCCCTTGTCGATAAAATTCTTAAAAACCAGCCAGTAAGCTTCTATCATTTGAGTGTGCAGAATTTTCTTAAGTTCTTAAGTTCTTAAGTTCTTAAGTTCTTAAGTTCTTAAGTTCTTAAGTTCTTAAGTTCTTAAGTTCTTAAGTTCCTAGGTTCTAGAACCTAGGAACTTAAGCTTGTGAACTAAAACTATTCTATACCTTAAAGCCCGCCACCAAAGTATCCAGGCGATGAGCAAGTTGGTTGAGTGATTGGCTCGCTTGAGCAACAGCTTCAGAGGTGTCAGCAGTTCTTTGTGTTATGTCACTGATCTCGGTGACATTGCGATTGATATCTTCAACTACGGTTGACTGCTCTTCAGTCGCAGCGGCCACCTGAATGTTCATGTCTGTAATATGACCAATCTGCTCACTTATCCCCGATAGCGACTGACTCGCCTCATCGACGGCCGTCACACCTTCAATCGAGCGGGAACGACTCTGGGTCATGGCATCGACCGCTCTGCTAGCCTCAGATTGCAACTTATCGATCATGATCTGTACTTCATTGGTCGAGGTTGCCGTGCGCGAGGCAAGGTTACGAACTTCATCGGCGACGACGGCAAATCCACGTCCCGCTTCACCTGCTCGTGCCGCTTCGATTGCGGCATTGAGCGCGAGGAGGTTAGTCTGCTCAGATACGGCACGGATAACATCTAAAATACCGCCAATCGACTTTGTATGTGTGGCTAGAGATTCAATGACCTCTCCGACCTGCTCTACATCATTCGATAGCTGGTTAATGGTATCGCGGGCTCGGGTGACGACAACCTGGCCTGTATTGGATTCGGTATCGGCATTTCTTGCAGTATCGGCGGCCTGAGCAGCATTACCTGCGATTTCGTTGACGGTAGCTCCCATCTCATTGATGGCAGTAACCACCATCATGGTCTGATCTTTCTGTAATTGACTGTCGGATAGGGTTTGTTGTGCCTGATTGGCGACATCTTTAGCCGATAGGCTTAACTGCTCACTAGTTTCAGTGACTTCAATGATAGAGCCTTGGATTTTACTGATGAAGCCGTTAAATCCTTTTGCCAGTTGGGTCAGTTCATCATTACCTTCGACGGGGAGGCGTTGACGCAAGTCACCTTCACCTTCACCAATATCTTGCAGCATAGAGGCAACGACTGAGATGGGGCGACTGACTGATCCGGCAACAAAAGTGGCCAATACGATAAAACCTGCGGCAATCAGCAGCGTCCAAATTAAGATCTTGTAGGCAGACTCTTCAAGCAGGGCAAAAACCTCTCCTTCCGGTACTTGTGCAATCAGATACCAATTCATCGATGGAATATAACTACTCGCGACAAGCATAGTTTCACCATCGACTTCGGATTTTAATAAACTAAAATCGCTGCGATTAAGCAGGCTATTGGTGTTGCTGCCTTGATAGAAGCTATTGAGATCGGCACTGCCGATTTTAGAAGTATCTTGGTGCAATTTTACCTGGCCTTTAGCATCGACAAGGTAGACAAAACCGGTTTCTTCAATTTTAAAGGAGGCGAGTAACCTGACCATATCATCGAGTGACTTAGCCAGCCCGACTAAGCCTCGGCCATTAGGTTGCTGGTAGTTGATAAACAACTTTACATCACCATTGGCTTCGGTAAAGACATTGAGCATGCGCTCCGTGCCACTGTTTTTATAATCGAAGAACCAGCCATCTTGAGATGGAGTCAGCTCACGCAAGAAACCGTCCTGAGTATAATAGGCAGCCGTTTCACGATCTGCGAATGATGCTTGTGCCAAACCATACTGCTGGGTGATATCTTTAAGCTGATTGGTGACCAAGCTTTCGCTATCTGCAGGTCGCCCATCTTCTAACCATTGGATTAGCATGCGGCTATTAGCAAGTTGCTCGGCGGCATTCATTAAGGTTGAAATATCGAGCTCAACCTTGTTACGGATCTGCTGCAACATGTTTGGCATCTCTGAGCCCAACATTCTCTGCTCAACAATCTCCTTCGCACTGCGCTGACTGAGCACGCCAACCAGAATAGTGGACAACAATACGGCGAGGGTCACCGTAAGTAATATCTTTTGTTTAATTGTGAGCATATTAAATTTCATAGTTAGCAGCCTGCTTATTTCTGAACCGATTGAACTTCGGTTACCAAAGTCATGAAGCCTGTGATCTGGTAATAAAAAAATAGATAACTCTAAACAGTTTATCGAGCCGTTCAGATATTAGTTTAGTAGGATATTGGATTTTTTTTCTGAAAGAAAAAATTAGCGTTTGCTTGTTTTGTAACGCTTTTATTAGAGAAGAAGATTATGGTTATTTTTTGACTCGATTGCAATGCTTTCTTTGGGGGGGAGTTGCAAAGCGCGCACTTATGCGCGCTTTTTTATGCCTCTTATCTAACTACATATTCGGGTAGTTTGGTCCACCACCACCTTCAGGAGTGACCCAGGTGATATTCTGGCTAGGATCTTTGATGTCGCAGGTTTTGCAGTGAATGCAATTTTGAGCATTGATGACGAATTTGCTTTCACCTGCCTCTTCAACAATTTCATAGACCCCTGCCGGACAATAGCGCTGAGCAGGTTCATCAAACCTGACTAAGTTCACATCGATAGGGATGCGTGCATCTTTCAGTCGAAGATGACATAGCTGATCTTCTTCGTGAAAGGTATTTGACAGGTAAACCGACGAGAGCTTATCGAAACTCAGCTTTCCGTCGGGTTTTGGGTAATCTATCTTACTATAGCTGTTTACATCCGCCATTTGAGTATGATCGGGTTTTTCATCCCTTAAGGTGATGGGGAACTTGCCACCAAACCAGTTTTGGTCAATATAGTTGAAGGCGCCGCCGAGATAGGTACCAAATTTATGCATTGCCGGGCCGAAGTTACGTGACTTATATAACTCATCGTGTAACCAGCTCTCTGTGAACCTGTCATTGAAGCAGTCGAGATCTTTACCACCCTCAACGCCAGCAAGAAGTGCCTGTGCGATAGTTTCGGCTGCCAACATGCCGCTTTTCATGGCTGTATGAGTACCTTTCACCTTAGCAAAGTTTAAGGTACCAGCATTACAACCAATAATAAGCCCTCCGGGGAAGCTCATCTTAGGTAGAGAGTTTAACCCCCCCTTAGTGATGGCGCGTGCCCCATAGCTTAAGCGCTCACCTCCGGTCAGGAATTTCGAGATGACAGGGTGAGTCTTATAACGCTGGAATTCATCGAATGGACTCAGGTGTGGGTTTTGGTAATTCAGATCGACAATAAGGCCCACTGCGATCTGATTATCTTCGAGATGGTAGAGGTAACCACCACCGGATGCGCCCTCAGTTAACGGCCATCCGCCAGTATGAACAACCTTACCTTGTTCATGCAGTTCGCTGGGAACTTTCCAGATCTCTTTAAAGCCTAAGCCGTAGTGCTGTGGCGTCTTGCCATTATCTAAGTGATACTTCTCGATGAGTGACTTGCCCAAATGGCCGCGGCAACCTTCACTGAAGACGGTATATTTTGCGTGAAGCTCCATGCCTGGCTCAAAGCTATCTTTAGGCTCGCCATCGGCACCAATGCCCATATCACCAATCAAAATACCCTTTACACTGTCATCGTCATTAAAGAGCAGTTCACTCGCAGGAAAGCCTGGGAAAATTTCGACGCCAAGCTCTTCTGCGCGTTCGGCGAGCCAGCGTGCCAGGTTACCTACGCTGATGATGTAGTTACCTTCGTTATGCATCGTTTTTGGTAGAAGAGAGTTAGGCATGGCGCGTGAAGCGGTCGCCGAGCTTAACATATGGATCTCATCAGATTTGACGGCCGTGTGAAGTGGTGCGCCTTTTTCATGCCAGTCGGAGAATAGTTCATCCAGTACTGTAGGCTCAAATACCGCGCCGGAGAGAATATGAGCTCCAACTTCCGAGCCTTTTTCTACAACACAGACAGTAATTTCCTGGCCACTGTCTTTCGATACCTGCATAAGTCGACACGCTGTTGCCAGGCCTGCGGGGCCGGCTCCAACAATGACGACATCGAACTCCATCGATTCGCGTTCCATCACTTCACCTCTAGTCGGTCACTTCTCCCCGTTAAACGGGTGTTTTAATCAGTCCCTCCACCATACCGCAAAAATGATCAATGGCACAGAGTTTAAACAGTGATTCCCGTCTGTCTGATACTAATTATGTATGTGAGTGGTGTCACAAAATGTTAACGCCTGATTGATCTTGAGCAAGGAATACAGCAATTCAGCTATGGATCGAATTTGAAATAGGACTATAATCAGCCCTGACGGTTCTCCGAGCTTTTTGTCCTACGTCAACAGATACGGACGCTAAGCCGTGGCAATAACGCCACCGGGGTGTGAACAGAAATGCTCTCACCTCCCCTTACTTGGAAAGGTGATCATGTCTCAACTACAAGACAAATTTGGTCGAAGATTTCACTATTTGCGTATGTCTGTTACGGACGTTTGCAACTTCAAATGCACTTATTGCCTTCCTGACGGTTATCGTCCCGATGGACGTTCTAAATTTTTAGCGTTAAGCGAAATAGAAAATCTGGTCGCCGCTTTTTCAGAAGTCGGTACTCAGAAGATCCGCATTACAGGTGGCGAGCCCACCCTGCGTAAAGATTTTACCGATATCATTCGAGCGGTTGCCGACAACGATAATATTAAGACCATTGCGACGACAACTAATGGCTATCGTTTAGAGAAACACGCTAAAGAGTGGTATGACGCCGGGCTGAGGCGGATTAACGTCTCAGTCGACAGTCTCGATCCTAAGATGTTTTATCAGATCACAGGTGAAAATAAGTTCGATGAAGTGATGCGTGGGATTGATGCAGCGCTCGAGGCGGGTTTCGAGAGGGTGAAAATCAATGCCGTACTGCTCAAAGGGTTTAACGATAAAGATCTGCCGCGTTTTCTGCATTGGATTAAACATACCCCGATAGACTTACGTTTTATCGAGTTGATGGAGACGGGTCTCGGGCACGATTACTTTCAAGCACACCATTTGGCGGGAGCCGATATAAAGTCACAGCTCGTAGAGCAGGGCTGGACTTATGATCAGCCTGCTGCCGACGATGGCCCCGCTCAGAATTTTAGTCATGAGGAGCATAAGGGGCGTATCGGCTTGATCATGCCTTATGAGAAAAACTTCTGTGCAAGTTGTAACCGTTTACGGGTCTCTGCAAACGGAAAACTCCACTTATGTCTGTTTACCGAAAATGGTGTCGATCTCCGTGACCTGCTTCAACATGAGAGTCAAAGGGCTGAGCTTGTTGAGCGCCTTCATGGGCAACTTGCACAGAAGAAAGAGACCCATTTCCTCCACGACGGCATCACAGGTGTGACTCAGCATTTAGCTTCCATCGGCGGCTAGTCGATAAATAGGGCAAACTTTTACTCTTGTTTAAGTTTGCCCCAAATGGCTCTGTGTTTCACATCTATCGGTAGTTAATCATTTCATGAGCAGCTTCAAGTACATAACGCAGTGGGATGAGTATAATTTCATCGTTAAACATAGAGTTACTATCAACTACAGTTTAAGAGATTAATTTATGGGACACTGCACCAACACTCAATTTGTACCATTAAACATCGCTGTACTCACCTTGTCTGACTCTCGTGACTTAAGCCAGGATACCTCCGGACAATTTCTGGAAGATAATCTGCTCGAGGCCGGTCATACACTTGTCGATCGTAAATTGATAAAAGATGATAAATACGAGATCCGCTCTGTGCTGTCTCAATGGATAGCATCCGGTGAGGTGCAGGTTATTATCACTACCGGCGGGACCGGATTTACCGTGCGTGATAATACTCCTGAAGCGGTCAAGCCCCTGTTCGACAGAGAGATAGAGGGCTTTGGCGAGCTGTTTCGTCATGTTACTTATACAGAATTAGGCACATCGACGGTGCAGTCGAGAGCGCTGGGTGGTTTTGCTAACCAGACTGCTATCTTTTGCCTGCCAGGTTCGACCGGAGCTTGTCGTACCGGGTGGACAAAAATAATCAAACAACAGCTAGATGCAACACATAGACCCTGTAATTTTGTGATGCATGTGAAAAAAATATCGGGTTAAATCGTAGTCCCGGTATTACTAAGTAGCAATACCGGGTGAGTTTTCTATTTGAATTGCGTTAATGTAAAAGGTCAAAACTGATGTCGAATGAATTTACTCATATCAACGCCGATGGCAATGCTCATATGGTTGATGTGACCGAAAAAGCGGTAACCGAGAGAGAAGCCAGAGCCGAAGCCTACATCGAAATGGCGGCGGACACCCTGAAGATGATCATGAGCGGCAGCCATCACAAGGGTGATGTGTTTGCAACGGCTCGTATTGCAGGCATTCAGGCGGCAAAGAAGACCTCGGATCTTATTCCACTGTGTCATCCCTTGATGTTGACTAAGGTTGAGGTCGAGCTGGAGGCTCAACCTGAATTTAATCGCGTGCGTATCACCAGCTTGTGTAAGCTTTCGGGTAAGACGGGTGTTGAGATGGAAGCATTAACGGCAGCATCTGTTGCAGCTCTGACCATTTATGACATGTGCAAAGCGGTTCAGAAAGATATGGTGATCTCGCAGACACGTCTGTTAGAGAAGCGTGGCGGTAAGTCTGGTCATTTTAAGGTATAGAGATTAGTTATGATAAACGTATTATTTTTTGCGCAGGTGAGAGAATTGTTGGGCGAGAGTGGTCTTCAGGTCGAAGCGACAGATGAGGTGAACTCTGCAGAGACGCTGCGCGCAGCCCTCGCAGCCAAAGATGAGAAGTGGGGTCGGGTGTTAGCCTCCGATAAGTTGCTTGTTGCGGTAAATCAAACCATCAGTAGTTGGGATACGCCGGTACAAGATGGCGATGAAGTTGCCTTTTTCCCACCAGTTACCGGGGGATGATCATGTCTTCGAATTTGAATAAGGTTCTGGTACAAACTGAAGATTTTAGCGTGCCAGAAGAGTACGCCCTGATTGCCGATGATAACAGTGATGGCGCTGTGGTCACTTTCGTCGGCAAGGTCAGAGACTTCAATGACGGCAGCGTGGTTACCGATCTGACGCTGGAGCATTATCCTGGCATGACAGAAGCTGTATTAAACCAGATAGCTGTCGAAGCGCGTGAGCGTTGGCCTTTAAATAATGTGACGATTATTCATCGTGTCGGGACTATGGCACTGGGTGAGCAGATTGTGTTTATTGGTGTGACCAGCGCTCACCGTAAAGCGGCATTTGCAGCTTGTGAGTTCTTGATAGACTTTCTTAAAACCAAGGCTCCCTTCTGGAAGCTGGAAGCCGGTGAAAGCGGCAAGAGCTGGGTAGAAGCTAAAGATGCCGATGAGCAAGCGGCAAAGATGTGGGATAAGTAGCTTTTACTTAGGGTATCTTCAAGCGTCAAGGCTTGGCATATTTCGGGAAGGAAGTGATGAAGACGTTGAAAGGGCTGATCGCGCTTTGTGTTGCAAGTTTACTGCTGTTGTCAAACATGAGCGCGCAGGCCGCGAGTCATGATGTGCCTGCGATTGCTGCGGCATCAAATATTAAGTTTGCGCTCGATGAAATTGCCAAGCAGTTCACCAAAGATACCGGTGAAAGGGTAAGGATTTCTTATGGTTCTTCGGGTAACTTTGTGGCGCAGATTAAACATGGCGCTCCCTTTCAGATGTTTATGTCAGCCGATGAAAAGTATACTCATCAGTTAGCCTTGTCGGGGGAAACGGTTGATGAGGGGCTGCTTTATGCGGTTGGACGATTAGCCATTGCGGCACCGAAAAGCTCTCCGCTGGAGTTAGATCCTGAGCTCAGTGGTCTTAAGTCTTTGTTGAAATCGGGTCAGATGCAACGCTTTGCCATCGCTAACCCGGATCATGCCCCTTATGGTGAGCGTGCGCGCGAATTGCTGCAGAATATGGGTCTTTGGGCGTCGATTGAGCCTCAGCTTATCTATGGTGAGAATGTCTCGCAAGCGGCCCAGTTTGTCGTTAGCGGCTCTACCCAAGGTGGTATTATAGCGCTCTCTTTAGCGATAGCCCCTCAATTTCAAAAAATGGGTCACTATCAGGCATTACCAGCCGAGCTGCATGCTCCCTTATATCAACGTATGGTACTCACCAAAAAAGCGGGTGCAACGGCTAAGGCATTCTATGCCTACCTTCAAACCGAGACTGCCCGTGAGGTATTTATCGAGTTTGGGTTTGGTTTACCAGACTCCTCGACCCATATTGAATCGGGTAATTAACGGATGGATTGGGAAGCGCTCTGGTTATCAATCAAGCTGAGTAGTGTCACAGTTCTTATTTTGATCCCTTTCGCCATCTTGCTTAGCCGTTATCTGGCTTATCATCACTTTACCGGCAAGTCCTGGATTGAAGCCTTGATCATGGTGCCATTGGTGTTGCCGCCTACGGTGATCGGATATTATTTGCTGGTGGGGCTTGGCAGTCAATCCTGGTTTGGGCTATTACTGGAAGAGCTACTGGGTCATCAGTTGGTCTTTCATTTTTCCGGCTTGGTCGTGGCCTCTATTTTAGTCAATATTCCTTTCGCGGTTCAGCCTATACAGCGTGCCTTCGAGGCAGTGCCTGAAGATGTTCGGGATGCGGCAGCGTGCTGCGGGATGAGCCGATTGAAGGTGCTTTTTAAGATTGAGCTTCCTATGGTATGGCCCGGTGTATTGACCGCTTTGGTGCTGTGCTTCTCCCATGTCTTAGGCGAATTTGGTGTCGTCCTGATGATGGGGGGCAATATCGCCGGAGAGACTAAGACTATCGCCATCTCCATCTATGACAGTGTACAGGCATTCGATTTTGCCAGTGCCGGACAGATGTCTCTGGTGTTACTGGTTTTTGCTGTAACCGTATTGGCATTTACCACCAGTTTGTCCAGACGCATGGGAGCGGCACATGTCTCAAGACGTCGGTGATCTTTATTGTCGTATTAAGCAAGATAAGCAGATAAGGCTCGATGCCGAATTTACCTGTAAGGCTGGTGAGGTCATGGCGGTTGTTGGCCCTTCTGGTGGGGGAAAATCGACTCTGCTTCGAATGATTGCTGGCTTAAATCAGCCTGAGTCGGGTGAGATCCGCTACGGAGATATGCCTTGGTTTAAAGGTGCTGCAAAGGTGAATCTGACCCCTCAACAGCGCCATCTGGGTTATGTGCCGCAACATTTTGGCCTATTTCCTAACTTAACCGCGCTTGAAAATGTGGTCGCCGCGCTGGATCATATTCCTAAGTCTGAGCGGATCCCCCGTGCTAAAGAGTGGCTGGAGAGGGTGAACCTTCATGGCTTGCCCGACCGCTTGCCTGCCAACTTGTCCGGCGGACAGAGGCAGAGAGTAGCGCTGGCCAGAGCACTGGCTCGAGAGCCGTCAGTACTCTTGTTGGATGAACCATTTTCAGCCGTAGACAGAGAGACCCGTGAGCGTCTCTACCTTGAGCTGGCCAGACTTAAAGAACAACTCTCTATTCCCGTTATCATGGTGACTCATGATCTTAATGAGGCGCTACTGCTTGCCGATAATATGATTTTGATCAGTCAGGGTAAGATGTTGCAACAGGGGATACCTCAGGAGGTATTGACTCGTCCTCGTAATGAAGCCGTTGCCAAGCAGATGGGCTTGCGTAATCTGTTCGATGCTCATGTGATTGCCCAGGAAGAGGAGCGTCAGATCACCTGGCTTAAGTTTGGTGAACACCTGATCGCCAGCACTTACTTCGATTGCCTAGAGGTTGGGACTAAAGTACGTTGGGTGATCCCAAATCAGGGCATACGATTTAATTCGATTAAACAGGGCAGGCTCTGTCGGAGTTTTAATAAGTTAGATATCACCATAGACTCGATGTTGACCATGGGGGAAACCGTCAGAATCGTCGCGAGTGTTAAGGGCGTGCGTCATCAGATTAATGCCGAGGTGCCACTGCATCTGGCAATAAAACTTGAGCTGGCAAAAGGGGTTAATACAACGGTTGCCTTAAAATCTGAGCTGATCCATATTCTGGAGCATCAATAGGTAAAACCCTACTTTCGGGCGAGCGCAGGCAAGCGGTATTTCCAGCTCCCATTTATGATCAAACATTAATCTGGTTTCCATCTCTCCTTTACAGTTAAACGCATAAGATTAGCGTTAACTTAAACGGAGAACTAAAAATGCCTAAAAAATTAACTGGCTCTATCATTTTATCTTGTGTATTAACCCTGCCTGCATTTGCTGCCTATAACGGTCCGGGAGTTAATAGCCATGCAAAAACGGCGGCCGAAGCCAGTAAAGCGAAAGATGACACCCCAGTAGAGCTGACTGGACATCTGGTTAAAAGCTTAGGCGATGAAAAGTACCTTTTCCGGGATACGAGCGGCGATATTGAGGTTGAGATTGATGATGCGCTTTGGCGTGATATCGAAGTCTCCAGCGATACCACAGTCACACTCAGAGGCGAGGTCGATGATGAGTGGCAAGGTATCGAGATAGAAATTGACAGTATCGATCTGATTCACGAATCGGGCGTTTAGCCGCTGAGTCACCTTATTAGAGTCTGTAAGTAGTAAAGCTACTTTGACTCAGATAGGCTCAGTAGAAGTAAAATTGGCAGTAGAATTATCTGAACGGTAACTGTTTTTTCTTTATTGATATAAGATGAAACGAGTATAAATGATAACGGAGGAGCAATGGCTCGTTGGCTAGTTAGTTTAGTTCTTTTTTCAAGTACCGGTTTTTCTGGCGCATGTCTGGCTGGGGCCTCGGTATTGGAACTGCTCTCAGATGGGCAAAATATCTCTCCGCAAACGTTTATGCTACAAGTCGAGAAAGACTACCCGGGTGTAATAAGCGAATTTGAAATAGATGTTGAGAAGGGTGAGCTAATCTATGAGATTAGCGTTATAGACACCAGTGCTGAAACTATCACAGAATTTGAGTTCAGAGCCAAAGATGGCCGATTGATCCATCAAGGGGTTGAGTCTCTTGAAGCCGATGACAAGGATGAACTAAAGGCTGTGAGTGTGATGGAAGATGAGTCGCTAACGTTTAGTTACTTGGTTAAACAGGCGATGGCTGGTAGCCAGGCGCACATAGTGGAGGCCCAACTGGACCACGACCTTAATATCAGTTATCTGGAGTTAAAACTGTTAGATGGAAACGGTAAGAGTAAGATTGCATTCGATATTAAAACTCAACGTCCTCTACCAATGCTTAAATGGAACTAGGTTACCTGTATGAAAATTTTACTTGTAGAAGATGATGCAACCACCATCGAATATGTGGTTAAAGGCTTTATGGAGCAGGGACATAACATCGAGACCGCAAGTGATGGTCATCAGGGCTTACTCCTCGCGACAAGTATGAAGTATGACCTGGTGATACTCGATCGTATGCTACCTCAACTTGACGGCTTGAAGCTGCTTGCTGCACTCAGGGCTACAGGTAGTCAGACACCGGTATTGATCCTTTCGGCCCTAAGCCATGTCGATGAGCGTGTAAAAGGCTTGAGAGCGGGTGGTGATGATTATATGACTAAGCCGTTTGCCTTCTCAGAGTTGCTTGTTCGCGCCGAAAAACTGATGCAGAGAGGGTTTTCTCAGCCTGCCGATACCGAGCTGTCAGTGGGGAACTTGGTGATGGAGTTGCTTACCCGTAAAGTGACCTTAGACGGTACCGAACTCATGCTGCAGCCTAAAGAGTTTCAGCTGCTAAAGTACTTGATGGAACACCCAAACCAAGTCATTAGCCGCACACTGTTATTCGAAGCCGTATGGGATTACCATTTCGACCCCCGTACCAATGTGATTGATGTTCATATCGCTAAACTCAGACGTAAATTTGAAGAGCTGGGGTTTGGTGAGCTGATTGAAACCGTT
>Ga0070725_10001727_pt1 | contig 11888 bp, 12 predicted proteins | sample tdDd002_FD_69781 | JGI IMG/M metagenome (GOLD analysis project Ga0070725, IMG submission 69781) | Marine sediment microbial communities from the Atlantic coast under amendment with organic carbon and nitrate - tdDd00.2 | ecosystem: Environmental > Aquatic > Marine > Coastal > Sediment | place... | reverse complement strand
AAGGAAATCGCAAGAGAATTATTCCAACAAGCAGATGGCTTTATGATGTCTGCTAAAAAAGATGGCCTTGTTAACATGGGGGGCCTTGTTGGCATCAAAGATGATGAAGACCTTTACATCGCTTGTCGTTCGACATGTGTACCAATGGAAGGATTCCCTACTTACGGCGGTCTTTCAGGTAGAGACATGGAAGCTCTTGCAACTGGTCTTTGTGAAGGACTTGAAGATGATTACCTAGAGTATAGAATTGAACAAATCGAATATTTGGGCGACCGTTTAAGAGAAGCCGGTGTACCTATTCAGTACCCAACTGGTGGCCATGCAGTATTTGTTGACTGTAAAAAGATATGTCCACATATTCCTTACTACGAGTTCCCTGCACAAGCTGTTTGTAACGCAGTGTACCTAGCAGCAGGTGTAAGACCTGTAGAAATCGGCTCTTTCCTTTTAGGTAGAGATCCGGACACAGGCGAACAAATCGAATCACCACTTGAGTTAATGCGCCTTACAATTCCAAGAAGAGTTTACACAAACAGACACATGGACGTTGTTGCAGACGCAGTAATCGAAGTATTCAAGAACGCTGACCAATTAGTGGGTCTTGATTTTGATTTCGAACCACAAGTATTAAGACACTTTACGGCAAGATTAAAGCCGATTAAAAAATAAGAATGCATGAGAAGCTGTCGAGAGACAGCTTCTTTTTTTATAATGAATTGTTTTCATGCCATCCATATATTAATATAAAAAAGAAGCTGTATCAACAGCTCCTTAATCTTTCACCTATTCAACTGAATACTCTACTTCACTAGCCTCTTCAAATTCCGTTGGTATCAATAAACTTATAACAGCGACCACCCCTGCCAAGAGCACCAATGCATTCAAGCTTTGGACATGGCCTACTCTATCAACTAAAATCCCATATAGGAGAATGGCAACGCCACTAAGGGTTCCTGCAAAGCCCATAATTAGCCCTGTTCCATAATTAACGTTGTTGGGCATAATCTTGTGCACCAATGTAATATTTGCCGCTGATGTCGCATTTATCGTAAATCCTAAAAGGATCAATCCACCAATCACTAAATACAAATGGCTACTGTACACGACTAAAACAAGTGCAAACAACATACCACTGTTAAATAGAAGCATCGTTTTCTTTTCCCCGATAGCGTCACTGACAAACCCACCACTTAACGTCGCTGTGGCTCTTGCAATCATAAATCCGGTCAATACTGCACTTGCCGCAACAGGTTCAATGCCCTTCATTCCTAGGATGATAACACCAAAAACAACAACGTTCCTATAAATCAGACTTTTCACTACGGCAATAAACATAGGTAAACTCGTCTGAAGTTGTTGCTTCTTAGTAAGCTTGCCTTTTTTCTTTGAGCCCTTATCTCCTGCATCCCTCGTCCAAGTCACATCCTGAACTTTAACAAGATACAGTGCAAGCGCTGTCAAAAGACCTGGAACCAATAGTACCACCAGTGCCTCGACACCATAAATGGTGACAAGTGGGATGGCAACAATCGGTGCTGCCGAATGGGCAAAACTACCGACCGTCATAAACACAGACAAACTTTTTCCCTTTGACAGAGATGTCTTATGAATGGTTATCGTCGATCCCAGAGGATGGTACACAGAAGAACCGAGAGCAGCAAAGCCGACAACAAGCACCAACAGGTAATAATTGGTGATAAAGCCTGACAAGCTCATTCCCAAAGTAATCAAAATCAATGCATAGATAAGCAAAATACTTTTCTGCACCCTGTCAATCAGCAATCCGACAAGTGGCTGAAAAAAAGTCCCCCCCGTTGTAATAACAAATGCGACAACAGACATTTGAATCGCACTTAAATCCATTTTTAACGCGAAGGCGAATAAGACCACCGGTACAATGCTCATAAAAAAATCATTGACAAAATGTCCCCAGGACACCGCTATAAGTGATGCATTCTCTTTAATAATTTTCACTAGAATTCCAACTTTCAATAAATGTATTCTCAATATAATACATTTATTGAACCACTATTCTGAGCGAGATGCAATACTTACTATTAGAATATTAAATAATCAAATGGTACATTATAAAATTAACTGATGAATAACCGGCAAAAGAACTGGCACAACAAATGTTAAAATTGTCCCAGTAATTAATGCAACCATTCCAGCTTCAGGTCCAACAAATTTGGTCACTGGACCAAGCATCGTATCCATATTCCCTGAAGCACCTCCAGCCATAGGGCTTCCTTTACTAATTTTGATTAATATGGGCAATAGTAGCAGCGTAAAGAACTCACGCATCACATTGACTAAAAATCCATAGGTGCCGGCTTTTATACCGTACGCCGCCGTCATAAATATGCCTGTAACACTGTAATAACTCATGCCACTAGTTGCCATCAACCCGATAGACAAAGGCAATTTAAGAATAATAGATCCCAGATAACCGGCAACAACACTGCCACATATAATGGCAACTGAAAACCAAACCACTCTAAGACCTAATTTCTTTATGTATTGTATAACCTCCTTATGTTCGCTAACACTGATGCCTACGCTAATGTATAAACACACAAGCGCCACTTTTAGCAGTGGTGAAACCCAGTCGACAACTGAATATTCCCGCAACAAATAACCAATAACGATGCCAGCAATAATGCAAGACGGCATTAGCCAAACAAATCGTTTGCCCTCATCATTTTGAAGCCCTTCCACCAACTTCTTGTCTGCAGCGACAAAATGGAGTGACAATAAAAAATACTCAACAAAAACGACCACAACTACACTACAGGCGATTCCAAGAAAAGCCAGCACCCCACACTGAAACCCAATAACACTTAACTCCTTCATTATATGATCGTTCGAGCCAATAGAAGCACCAATTACCAGCATTAATAAAACCAACGTCCCATCCATAAAGGGCGATACAAGCTGAAGCACCTTGGTTTTTTTGAACAACTGACCAATCACACCACCAGCACCAATAGAAATAAAAGGTAACCACGTCATAAGCCCACCTCCTTTGATGATAGACTTCGCCACAATGTGTAATAAATCCTCCCTCCACTCCTATATGATATTCATTTGTTTGTTTGTGAGTCTTGCTTAAAACATGTTTTTACGGTTAGCATTGCTTTCTGCGTTCCGACTCAGCCAGGACCAGGCTTCGTGAGTCACTTATCAAGCAATGCTAACCATAAAAACATTAAGCAACATTCACAAGCTAAAAAATGAAACCAGCAAAAGATGTTGATGGTCGCATTAAAAGTTACTTGACCACCTATTGCATGATACTGTCAGTCTATCTATATGTTGAGAAAGCGACTCGTAGAACCTGTTCCTGGCTGGCTCAGATGGGTAGATCCATAGTGGTTACTCATTTGGCTTTTGATTGTTTGTTATAGTTTATATATTTTTTTCTTGCGTTGTACTTGATGAACGACTCATGGAGCCCGATTCTGGCGAGATCGGAGTGAAGAGAGTATAAGGCAAGATAAAAATATATAAAGTGGATAATTACATACTCCAAAAACCAAATGAGACCACTTTTCAACAACCCCATTCTATGATATAATCCCCTAATGAACTAAACAATGCCTTTTAAGCATTTGATTTATGAATCGCACAGAAAGGAAAATTTAATATGAATAACAAGAAAAAAGTTGTTGTCGGTATGTCCGGAGGCGTTGATTCCTCTGTCGCCGCTCTCTTATTGAAGGAGCAAGGCTATGATGTCACAGGCGTTTTTATGAAAAACTGGGACGAAGAGGACGAGTCTGGCGTTTGTACCGCAACATTTGACTATGAAGATGTTGTAAAGACATGCGAAATCTTAGATATTCCATACTTTACAGTCAACTTCGTAAAAGAGTACTGGGATAATGTATTTGAGTATTTCCTAGAGGAATATCGTAACGGTCGTACTCCAAACCCCGATGTTCTCTGTAACAAGGAAATTAAGTTCAAGGCATTTCTTGATTTTGCAATGAAGGTCGGCGCAGATTATTTGGCGACAGGTCATTATGCAAAGATATCAGAAACAGATGGTGTTTTCCATCTTGAAAAAGGTGATGACCGTAACAAAGATCAGAGTTATTTCCTTTGTCAATTGAATCAACATCAACTATCGAAAACCCTCTTTCCCCTTGGTGAATTAACAAAACCTGAAGTAAGGGAAATTGCAAAAAAATACGAGTTGAACACTGCCAATAAAAAAGACAGTACTGGTATTTGTTTTATAGGCGAACGTAATTTCAACGAATTTATTGATAACTATTTGCCAGCGAAACCAGGTATCATAAAATCATTTGACGGTGAGGAGCTGGGTAAACACCACGGACTTATGCATTATACCATCGGCCAGCGAAAAGGTCTTGGTATCGGTGGCGTCGGCAGTGGTCAACCATGGTTTGTCGCTGAAAAAGATTTAAAGAATAACATTTTATATGTAGTACAAGGAGAAACAAACGAAAAATTATTTTCGAATGGTCTCACTGCAACTGACTTTAATTGGATCGACGGCAAATTACCTGAACTGCCACTTAAGTGTATGGCTAAATTCCGTTACCGCCAAAGTGATAGAGCCGTTACAATAACAGACGTAACAGACGCGCAGACACCTACTGGTGAATATGACCGTTTGACAAGTTCAGTGAAAATGACTTTTGACGAACCACAATCTTCTATCACAGAAGGACAATTTGCAGTCCTGTATCAAGGTGACCGTTGTTTAGGTGGCGGCATCATTACACAAAAATTTTAAGGCTTATAAAAAAAAGCTTTGACCAAATCCTTAGAATCTGCTAAGATAGTAGCAATTTAATATAATAAACCAGCTTAAATAAAGCTGGTTTATTTTTATATTAAATTGTCAGAATAGTGCAAATCTCAATTTCATTTGTCACTAGTTAGTTTTTATGAGGTCCGGTAAACTCCATAAAGGCAACAGCTGAAGAACGATCATTTTTAGGGGGGATCACAATGAAAGTATCAGATGCTATTGTACAGTATTTAGAGTCAAAAAATATCACCCATGTATTTGGGTATCCAGGTGGTGCTGTTCTCCCGCTCTACGAATCACTAAGAACATCTACCATCGAACATATTCTCGTTCGTAACGAACAGTCTGCAGCCCATGCTGCTAGCGGTTATAGTCGCTCGAAAAAAACAACTGGTGTATGTATTGCCACATCAGGTCCAGGTGCTACAAATCTGATTACAGGAATCGCAACAGCCTATATGGACTCTATTCCGATGGTTGTTATTACAGGACAGGTTCGCACACCAATGATTGGAAAAGATAGTTTCCAAGAAGCAGACATCACTGGGGCAACAGAGCCCTTTACTAAGCATAATTATCTTGTAAAGGATCCAACCCAAATGATTCCAATACTACAGGAAGCTTTTTACATTGCGTCCACAGGACGTCCTGGACCAGTCTTAATTGATATCCCGAGAGATATTTTTGAGGCACATGCCACATACGAAGTACCAAAAGAACCTGATATCTTGGGATACAAGCCAACAACTCACGGCCACGACGGACAAGTAAAAAAAATAATCCAACGTCTTAAAAAAGCGAAACGTCCTTTGATTTACGCTGGTGGCGGTATTATTCAAAGTCGTTCAGAAACATTACTTCAAGAATTCAGTAAAAAAACCGGCGTACCTGTAGTCAATACGCTAATGGGTATTGGATCGATGCCGATGGATGCTGATGAGTACGTTGGTATGGTTGGCTTTCATGGAAATAAATTGGCCCAAGCAGTCCTTAACCATGCTGATTTAGTCCTTATTATCGGTGCACGAATGAGCGACAGAGCAACCCTTAATTTCAAGGCTATTTCTGCAGATACAGAGGTTGTACACATTGACGTCGATCCTGCTGAAATAGGAAAAATAGTTGAACATCACGTACCAGTTGTTGGTGATGCTTATGCAATTCTTAAAAAGTTATTGGATAAGACACCAGCGCTGACTCAAGAAGATTGGATTGCGGAAATTAAGAATATGAAAACCCAAAATCCGGTCATGACATTGGAACCATCGAAAACAGTTAATCCAAAGACCGCTTTACGAATTTTGTCTAAATTGACGGATAACGACACCATAATTACAGCCGATGTAGGCCAAAATCAAATTTGGGCTGCTAAAAACTATGAGTTTTCAGGTACAAGAAGTTTTCTGACTTCAGGAGGCCTTGGCACCATGGGATACAGCCTTTCTGCTGGAATTGGCGCAAAACTTGGAATGCCTTCAAAACAAGTTATCAGTGTCATGGGGGACGGTGGCTTCCAGATGTTCCTATCAGAAATGGGGACCTTAGCAGAGCTTGACTTACCTATGATTGTACTCGTCTTTAACAATAACAGACTTGGAATGGTTAGAGAGTTACAAGATAAAGCTTATGGCAAAGGCAAAACCTTTGGTATTGATTTTCAGAAGAATCCTGATTTCATAAAAATTGCCGAGGCATATGGCATAAAAGGATATCGAATATCATCAAATGATTCACTTGAGAAAACATTCATAGCCGCTTTAAAGGAAACGCAGCCAACGTTCATCGAATGTGTTGTAGATCCAGAATTTGATACATTATAGGAGGTCGTCATGGACAAACATATTATTTCACTACTCGTTGAAAACAGTGCAGGTGTCCTTAGTAGAATTGCAGGTCTCTTTAGCCGAAGAGGATACAACATTGATTCATTATCAGTTGGCGAGACTGAAACGCCAGGTATTTCAAGAATGACCATCGGTGTCACTGGCGATGCACAGATGTTGGAGCAAATAAAAAAACAGCTGAATAAGCTAATTAATACCATAAAAGTTGTAGATATCGCCTATGATTCTGCAGTCCTTAGAGAACTGGTTTTGGTCAAGGTAAAGATGACTCACGATACGCGATCCACTATTATAGATGTTGCCAATTTATTTGGTGCAAAGGTGATTGCAGTAGAACCAGAAACAATCACACTAGAAATGACCGGCAATCAATTTCATGTACAAGATTTCATACAACTGATGGCTGCTTATGACATCATAGAGCTCATCCGCTCTGGTGTGACTGGCATCGATAGAAAGCAATCCCTATCAGTATAAATTTAGTTTCGGTTGCCATCGAGGCAACCAAACTCTAAAGCACGTCCAGTAGGGCACACGGAAAAAAAAAAGCGTTATCTTATAGTCGCATAAGATAACGCTTTTATTCTTTCATCAATTCAATTAGAGCAAGCACTTCACTTGCTTCTTCCAAGGCTTCATCGAACAGTTCGAAGGCCTCGTCCAAATCCTCAACGTGCTCGTCGCCGATATGTTCAGATGCTGTAATGGCTTTCAAAATAATGTTGCCGCTAATCACCAGTTCCTTACATCGTTCCACATGGCCAGTCGCAGTCTTATGATCCTTTTCACCGAACGCAACGTAATGCATTGAAGCAATTGCTCTCTTCAATGTATCTTCTGCATGATGTCGAGACTCTACTACTTTTTTCAAGTGCTTCGTATAAGTTTCATGACTCTTATGTTCCATTTCTCTCCCTCCAAGCATCTCTTATCTAACATATGCCCAAAATCAGAGGAAAATAACATTAAATCACTTTTTTTATTAAAATTTTAATTCGGTCTTTTCTTGTTTTATCCATAATGTCACTTAGAATAAACCGCCCCTTACCTCTAACCGAAACCATATCACCTTCATGTAGCTCTTTGGATACCGATGTAACAGGTTTATAATTTAGTTTTACTTTTTTTGCTTTGACAAGGTCCGCCGCTTTACCGCGGGAAATGCCATAAGCCGAGGCAACAAGCGCATCCAATCGTATTGATTTTACGGTTGTTGACAGTTCTTGATAAGTGATAGGTTTCTCAATAAAAGTATCGATAGAAGCTTGTCTAACGCTCACTTTTGTTCTACCGACCTTTTCCAAGCTCGACAGCGCATAATCACCCATTTCCTTCAAAATAAATACCTGTGCTCGATCCTCTAGCAAGACGATGTCCCCCATCCGTTCTCTGGAAAAACCTAGACCCATCAAACTCCCGAGTACATCTCTATGTTCAATGGCCGCCTGCTGTCTGCCACCATCTATAATCAACAACTCAATCGGAAACTCATCATGATAAATTTCTTCTATATAGTCCGGATGGATGGCAATAATGACATACTCAGCTTCAACATATCCACCAAAGATCGTAGAGCGTACATCATGTACACGCTCTAAGACCTGCAAAAAATCCCCCAATAAATCGGGGGATACAAAATACGTGAATTCTGTTGAGTGAGTTTTTAACACACGATCTATTTGATCACAAAATCGATTCAGCAACACCTTATGATCACTCGATTCTATTACAATGCCCGCTAAAATCTTTTCTCTATTCACTGACATAACGTTATAATCCTACAACAAAATTTGCCACCATCTGCAATAAGAAGAATAGAACCAGTGGTGAGAAATCAAACATTGTACCACCTAAGCCGATTGCATGTAGCAAATTACGAATCGGTGATAAAAGTGGTTCTGTAATCTCATATAAAAATCGAGCGATTGGATTGCCCAAATCCTTAATAAACCATGACATGATTGCACGTGCAATGATAATAAAATAAATCGCACGAATAAATAGTAATACTGTTAGTTTTAAAGTGTACATATATTTCTTCTCCTACATATCTTTCGTTTCTTTAGTCGTCCATGGATACACGCCTTTTTTACCAAGCTCTCCTTTGACATCTCCTGCAACATCTACATTATTGGGTGCCAAGATAAAAATACCTCGTGATATCTTTTGGATATGACCATCAAGGGCATATAAAGCCCCACTACAAAAATCAAAAATCTTTCTAGCTAACTCTGTATCGATATCCTCAATATTTATAATTACCGGACGACGACTCTTTAAGCTGTCGACAATGGTTTTTGTATCATCAAATTCCTTGGGTTGATATAAAACAACTTTCATTTGGCTCCCCTTGTGAATATTGACTACATTGCTTGTTGTCGTTGTAGCCTGTTTGTTAAATGAGGAAGTTCCTGTATAATAAGTCCCTGTGTTCTGAGTTTTCGTAACTTCAGGAACATCAACAACGTTATCCTCCTCATATGTATCATTTTCTTCAATCGTTTCAATGCCCATAAAGTACTTTACCTTATCAATGAACTTATCTGCCATGACCTTGCCCCCTACTATTTACTGTAATCTCTAGCACCATAAATGCCAGTTCCTACTCTTAATAAATTTGCGCCTTCTTCAACAGCTACTTCATAATCCCCTGTCATCCCCATAGATAAATACTTCATCTCAACATTCTCAATAGCCGAGGCCTTTATCGTGTCAAACAGAGCCTTCATTACCTTAAAATCCTTACGTGCTAATTCCGAATCCCCATAAAATGGTGCAATGTTCATTAAACCAACAACTTTTACGTTTTCCATCATTGCAATCTCTTCAATTAGCGGTTGAACATTTTCTTTTAAAACACCGAATTTACTTTCTTCATCAACGATATTCACTTGAATCAACACATCCATAACTTTTTCATGTTGCGCTGCACGCTTATTAATTTCTTTTGCCAACTTGACACTGTCAACAGAATGTATCAAGTCCACTTTTTCAATGATGTATTTTACTTTATTTGTCTGTAAATGACCAATTAAATGCCATTTAACCCCTTTATTTATTTGATCATATTTCCTAGTTACTTCCTGTACTTTATTTTCACCTATATCCGTAATTCCAAAATTCAAAGAAGCGTTAATAATCGGTTCTTCAATTGTTTTAGTAACACCAATGAGTGTGACTTCTTCGCGCTTTCTACCAGAGCGTTTACATGCCTGCTCAATTTTGTCTTGTATCTCATCAATATTTAATTTCAAATAGTCCATGCTACTACTCCTTAGTAAACTTTATCCCCTTCGTTAAATCTATCGGGGTCGATAATGACCTCATTAAAGCGGTCCAATGTTCTTATTCGTTCCTTATCTTCGCCTGTGCCGATATAGAAAAACTCATCTGCGACAACTGCGTCTTCTTCATTATACCCTATAACTTTGATTGGTACAAAGGTTGCTGTATTATCTACACCTAAAACCAAGACACCATTTTGACCGTCTATGGTTATAATGGAATCTTTTGTAACTTTTAGTCCCTGATAGTTTTCCCTAATAACCTGAACATCAACCATTCTCAACTTATAAAATTCTGGAAACTGCTCTGTAAATTTAATAACAAGCGCACCTTGTTTATTGCTTTCAAAAACATCTGCCACAATTCCCTTAATGGAGTCGGATCCAATTTTAGCAGTTACCCGCTTATCCTTTTCATAAGAATTAATCTCATCCTTACCGATAATCGAAACCATAAACCATGTGGATGGCTCAACGAGCTTATAGACTGGGCTATTTTTATAAATTACATTATTGCTTACAGAAGATAATCCAATACCTTGATCGACCACCGTACTATAGTCAATATTGTATATTTCCTCGATCGTGAATTGCTCCTCCATATTATCTACATTAAACGTTACAATTCCAGCATATGGACTATAGAGGCTCAAACTTTCGCCTTCCCCTAATTCGCCTGTACCGACAAATTGTTGTGAAAAACTCGACTTATTATTTACAAGCGACTTATTGGCAACCAAGCGATCCCGCTTTTCCATACGTAAAATCAAATCTTGTTTTAACGTACTGGCTTTAAGATAATCCCCTTCTTCGATTGCAGCAATAGAGTCTTCCATCAAAACATCTAAAGACGCATTGATTTCTTCGATATTCACTTCTATAATTTCAGATGGTGCCAATTGTTCCTCTGCCTGAGCTGATACCATTACATCACTGGCTTCACCAGTCACTTGATTATTAAAGTAAAGCTCTGCTACTTTCTGTCCCTTCTTGACTTTTTCCCCTTCAGAAACAAAGTACTTGATATTTCCAGAAGAATTGGAATAAACAATAGTTTCATTTCTGAACAAGATGCTTTTATACGTTTGTTCTACATTGAGCTGGTCATATGCAAGCTCATAAGTCAAGTTTTCTTTAAACAGCGTAGACAACGCGAATTTTACTGAGAAAAAGAGTATCAATCCTATAATTATTATCGATCTGATCATTTTGAGGGGTTTTACTTTCACCATATTATCACCTATTTAATTATCACAAAAAGACTACGTTGCCGTAAGCAAAGTAGTCTAAAATAATTTACCGTATTTTGTAATCACTTTCAATTTTTTTATCGAAGCAATTTTCAGTTCAAGTACTTCATCTTTCTTTGTGACGATACACAATTCATTAGTTCTTTTTTTAGCGCCAACGACGATACCACGCACCAACTCTTTGTTACGTAAGTACACTTTTATTTCATCACCGATCATTAGCTTTGTAGAACCTAATTTAAAGACTTTATAGTCTAAATCATCTATGATTTGCTGCGTCACTTTCTTGCTATCAATTTGAACGCGTTCGTTAACAATATTTAGTCCTTCTTTAACAACTGAAAATAAGTAGCCAAATATCGAAACAAACAATGCAATTTCGGTTAATATAATTAGTATTTCCATAAACATCACCTAACCCTATTATACACCAAGCATCTGTAAATTCAAAGTTTTAGGACGATTTCTCCTAATCAAATTTAATTTTATCTTCCATTTCATGCTTTTTCTTTCGACTCATTAAATGCTTTACAGCCGTTCTTGCATCGAACTTTTCGTATACCACATGATATAAGGCATGGGTAATTGGCATTTCAACATTGTACTTCAAAGACAGGTCGTAAGCAGAACGTATTGTATAAATCCCTTCGACAACCATACCGATCTCATCGACTGCGTCATCGACTGGTTTGCCTTCACCAATGAGAATACCGCAACGTCTATTACG
>Ga0070725_10001726_pt1 | contig 11892 bp, 7 predicted proteins | sample tdDd002_FD_69781 | JGI IMG/M metagenome (GOLD analysis project Ga0070725, IMG submission 69781) | Marine sediment microbial communities from the Atlantic coast under amendment with organic carbon and nitrate - tdDd00.2 | ecosystem: Environmental > Aquatic > Marine > Coastal > Sediment | place... | reverse complement strand
AACTGGCATATCTCTTCTTAAACCGCCACCATTTTGAATTGCGATGTCTACGCCAGCGTCTTCAGCCATAAGCTTACAAACGAACTCGCCTAGCATTGTAGTTTGCTCAACATCTGTATTATGTGTGAATGTTGCTGTAGCAACACCAACTTTTTCGTTCATGATTGGATCAAGTTTTTCATTCCAAACTGTGTATGTAGCAAGGCCTTCGTCATCTGCAATGATGTCGCCTTTTCTCTTGTAAAGAGTGTCGATCGTTGGTGTAGCAAGCTTTAAAGTTCCGTCTTCGTTGAACTCTAGTGAAACTTTTGCCATAGCTCTACCGTACTTGTAAGCTTGAACGACAGGTACATCGTTGATGTAACCAGCAACAGTCGAGTGGCTGTGTCCAGAAACGATTGCATCAATACCTTCAACAGCTGCAACTGCTTCGATTTCTGTTCCTACAACTGGAAGTGTTGGATCAGAACCGTATTTGTCTTGCTTTGCAGGTAAGTGAGTAACAGCGATGATAACATCTGGAGTACCCTCTTCAGCGTTTCCAGCCTTCAAGAACTCTACCCATTTAGTAGCGCTCTTTGCAGCGTCTTCGAAAATTAGGCCTTCAACGTTGTCAGCTTTAGTTACTGTTGGAGTTGACGTTGTAGCAAGGCCAATAAATGCAACTTTCTTGCCGTCCATTTCAGTGATGCTGTAAGGCTTAGCCCATTCAACAACTTCACCAGTGGCTTCGTCGATGATGTTTGCAGCTAAGTATTCGAAGCCGCCATCTTCTTGCCACTTGTTCATGTAAGAAACACCCCAGTCGAACTCGTGGTTACCAACTGCTGATACTTCTAGATCCATTGCTTTGAACATTTGGTTAACCGGAGCACCTTGTGTCAGGTTTGACATTGCAGAACCCTGATAGTTGTCTCCGCCAGATACAACAATCGTGTTTGGATTAGCAGCTCTGTATTCGTTAGCCGCACCAATCATTTTTGCCATACCTACATTCTTGCCTCTTTCACGAGCGTCTTCCGCTAAACTACCGTGGAAGTCATTAAATGCGATGATATCAATTACATTAGATACCACTTCTTCTGTTGACACTGGATTAGTAGAAATAAGAACTGGTGTTGCAGTTTCATTGCCTTCGGCAAATGAAATTGGTGCAAAACAACTGATAACCATTGTTAAGACCATTAGTAATGCGAATTTGCTGTTTGCTTTCCTCATTATACGTTTCTCCCCTTTTTATGTTCTCCTATATATATGTGTATAGGTCACGATACTCATTTTATAAGAATAGACCAAGGAAATCAATGTATTATACTAACAAAATAAACCAAGTGAGATAATATATTTTGAACAAAATGCTTTATATCATGTTTAAATTGCACAACTTGTATTCTATAACCACAAGTGAAAACCCCAGAAAGCTCCGAATTACAGAACTTTCTGGGGTTCTTATTACTTTTTTACAACGATAATTCAGATGTCGACGTAAGCCTATCATGTCGGCTTTATCTATTATAAATATGAAATTGCACTCACTAAATCCATCGGCTTCGACTTATAGTAGCCTTGACCATAAGAACAGCCCATCTGATGCAGGAGTTCATTCTGTTCTTCAAACTCAACGCCCTCTGCTATCGTTGTTATCCCTAGTTCCCTGGTTAAATGGATGATGTGTTCTACGATTATCCGGTCTTTGCTGTTCTTCGCAATATAATCAACATAACTCTTATCAATCTTTAGAGTGTCAAATGGCAACTTACTTAAGTAATTCAGAGAGGAGTATTTTGTTCCAAAATCATCCAGTGCTATTCTAAAGCCCAATTTCTTTAAACGATCCATCATGACTTTAGATCTCTTTACATCTTGTACTATTGAATACTCAGTAATCTCAAGTTCTATGTAATGTGGGTCAATTGAATGTTTCTTGGCTTCGTATATTATATGTTCATAGAATTCTTCTGAGTGAAATGACTGCGCTGATATATTGATTGAAATTAAAGTACTCCCCAGTGCTGAACAGTATGATTTAATTGATTTAAAAGCATTATGTACGACCCACTTGTCAACAGATAGTATTTGTCCTGTTTTCTCAGCGAAATGAATAATATTACCTATGTTGTGTTCTTTAAATGAGTTGTTTGGCCATCTCAACAGAATTTCTAAGCCTTTAATTTTTCCGGATTCCATTTGATAAATGGGTTGGTATATGAGACGAAGGTGATCTTCTTTCATTGCAGCATTTAGCTCGTCTTTAAGATTCGAGGCGTAACGTATCTCTTCGAGAAAAGTTTTGTAGAAATAGCTGTGTTGGTTTTTCCCATTTGTCTTTGCGGCATTCAAGGCGAGATCCAGTCCTCTGTACAATTCTGTTAGGTTATTGCCGTCACTTGGAAATCGTACGATCCCTATACTAGAAGTTGCGTTATATGTCATCCCATCAAGGTCAACGGGTTTTCTGACAATGTCGTTCAGTTGACGAATTGTGTGTTCAATATCCTTACGTAGTATAGTTTCTTCAATAATGAAGATTTCATCTCCGCTCCACCGATAAGCCTTAAGATGATTCAACTCCCGAATAGCAGAAGATACTTCGTTTAGAAATAGATCACCATAATCAAGGCCATGTAAATCATTTAAAAATTTAAAATTGTCTATTCCCATTTTGTAAATTGAAAATGGTTCTTTCTTTTGTATGAGAGCATTCACATCCCTTTCAAAGACTGGTCGATTACTAAGCATAGTAATTGGGTCTTTTGTAAGCAATTGAACGATTTTTTTATTTTTTGCTCTTAAGTTTTCCAAGCCCACGACTCTGGCAGTCCTTGCCATACAATCACCTCATATTTTCGTGTGAATAGTCATTTTCATTAATGCCTAAATTTTAAATTTGTTTACATTCGCATTCAGATCTTCTGACAATTGAGCTTGTGTATTTGCCACACTTGAAACTTCATCAATTGCGTCTGTTACTTCCTCAAGATTATTCGAAATCTCTTGACTACTTGCGGTAACTTCTTCGATAGCGCTCGCTACAGACTCGATGGCCTGATTCACTTGACCAATTGACTTATTAATCTCGTCCGACTGTGAGTGGAAGCTGTTCATAGCGTTTTTTACACTCTCAGAATCATCTAGATACTGTTGTCCTGTTTCAACCAAAGTATCATAATCTGCAATGACCTTGGTATCTATAAATTCTAGAAGTCCCTCTGAATTTATAGAGATTTCCTTAAACGCGTCATTCACTTCAGACACAAGTTCATTGATTTGAGTAACAGTTGTTTTAGATTCTTCAGCCAGTTTTCGAACTTCATCTGCAACGACAGCAAATCCTTTTCCGTGTTCACCGGCTCTTGCGGCTTCGATGGCTGCATTTAAGGCTAGTAGGTTTGTTTGCTCAGATATTTTTTGAATCGCATCAGACATAATGATGATCTCTTCTACAACTTTCGCTTTTTCTATAGAAGCCTTAATGCCTTGCTGACGTTTTATGTAGATATCATTGGCTTCTTTTTTTGATTTCTCAGCATCCAGTTTCATATCGTTAGCACGATCTGCAATATCGAGGGCATTGTTAAAACCTGCCTGAGCATCTTTCATAAGTTGATCTGTAGAAGCCATGATCTGTTGACCAGAGCTGCCGATCTGTTCAATTGAAGCAGAAGTTTCTTCCATACCTGCTGCAATTTCTTGTGTAGCAATATTCACATTATGAGTTTGAGCATTAAGCTCTTCAACCGTTGCACTCAATTCTTGGCTAGAAGCATTGACTTTCATACTATTGCCTTTGATTACAATCATCAATGTCTTTAATTTATCGCTCATTTTATTGAAGGCTTGACTTAGGATGCCAATTTCATCATGTCTCATTACAAGTTTTTCATCAACATCATGAGAAAAATCGCCATCGGCTAGATACTCAGCTTTAGTAACTCCAGCCTTTAATCCGACTACAATGCTTCTTGAAATTAAAAATCCCAGTAAAATAGCCAACAAAATACTTCCGACAGTAAAGCTTACAACAATTGCTTTACCGCGTTTCATGTATATATCGCTCGATGCCTTCAAATCTGCTGCAATCTGGTTATTCAGTGCTTTTATTGCCATGAGATCTGCTTCGGACTTTAACCGTTTGGCTGCTGCCTTTTCGTTCATCTGAATGGCTTGATTAAACTTCCCAGCTTCTGTCAGCGCAATCACATCTTGGCGAATTGATCGGTATGCACTGTTAGATGACTTAAATGCTTCAAGTAATTCTATTTCTTCTTCATGTAGCTTAGTGCTTTCATACTCCGTTAGGATTGAATTATTGTCTTTTGATATAGCGTCAAGTGTTAATTTGACCTCTTTCAGAATACTGTCATCATGAGTTATCTGCGATTTGTACAACAACTCATTCATTGCAAATCGTGCATTGTCCTGATTAACTTGCATCTTACCCAGCATTGCATTAGGCAACATTCGATCAGCATACATCGTTTCCAAGTTTGCATTTATTTGATTTGTAATCTGCATTCCTGTAAATCCCACAATTGCAGTGATAAATGCAACCATAAAAAATCCGATTAGTATTTTTGTTTTTGTCTTTAAATTTAGAAATAGTTTCATATCGACTCCTTTTTAATACTTACTTAGCCCAACACATTGTAACAATACAGGTACTTGTTGTATTGTATAAATTTGAGTGCTTTTGTATAATATTGATGAATATTACTATTTTAGTGTTAAATTTACGTTAACTTGTATTCCCAGGTAGATCGGAATCATGAGGTCGAGATTATGAAAACAGCCATTGAGTATTATAATCATATAGATAGCTCCCATTCGACGTGTGGTGAATCACTAAGGATCAATGTATCCAGCAAGCAGCTAAATTGGGATGGCCTGCTGGTTGAAATTGGACACTGTCATTCCTTTTCGTCTCAGGATGCCACAACACCTAATTTTTACTTTGGAATGACGTTAAACGAATCATACAATATGAAGACGATCATTGATGATAAATCGACAACGATTTTTATGGAAGCGGGAGATGTTTTCGTTAATCCTCCCTGTGTTCCTTTCACAAAAACAATTGATGAGTATTATGAGTTCCTTGTTTTGACTGTTACACCACAGGCTTTGTATGGCGCCTACAATGGATATCTTCCGATAAATCAATTACAGTTTCTTCAGAATTGCAGACTACGAGATCCAGTCATTGAAAACATTTTAAATCTGTTTCATATTGAAGTCTTAAAAAATGGTCATAATGGTGAATTGTACATTCAAAACCTCTTAAGGTTGCTTTCCAATTATTTCATTAGAAATTACTCTAATCTTCCTAGTCTTGAGAGTGGTCAGGTTCCCCGTTCTGCGATTTCAAACGATCAAATGAACACCATTGTTGAGTATTTGGAAAAGAACATGTCTATAAGTGTTACAGTTGAAGAATTGGCTAATTTGCTTGATATTAATAAGTTTCATTTTTTGAACGAGTTTAAAAAACATACAAATACGACACCCCATCAATTCATAATTTCCATGAAAATCGATGAAAGTAAACGGCTATTAGTATCGACGAGTGATTCTATCATTTCGATTGCACATGATCTAGGTTTTACCGATAGCAGTCATTTCACACGGACGTTCAAGAAATTCTGTAATCAAACTCCATCACAATACAGAAGAACTCATTTAAACGAAGTTTCGTTTGAGTGAGATTAATACTAAACGGTATATTACAAAAAAGAACTGAGTCCATTCACTCAGTTCTTTTTTTATTTTTTAGAATGAGTTTTGGCAAGTATTAAGTAATAAAAAAATCAGGGCTACATTCAGCCCTGACTTTTTTGTACTCAAATTTAATTCATAATTTATGCAGCACGATTCAATCGATTCTCTTCCATGATCTGAGCTAGAGACGCTTCGTCAACTGGGAAGAACTTCATAACAGATCCTGCAATGATAGCGCCTGCGATCGGCACCAATGTATAAACATATAGAATGCCGTTCATAGCTTCAGTGGTTTGAACCTGATCAGGAACATAACCGACCATCTGAAGAATTGAACCTACGAGCAGTCCGCTGAATGCAGCTGTGAATTTAGCGACGAATGTGTAGCTTGATGACACAAGTCCTGCACTCTGTACGCCGGTTTTCCATTCACCGTATTCAACACAGTCAGGAATAAGTGACCAAGTTGTAATGTTGATTAGAACCGAGCATAGTCCATTAAGGGCAATGAGTCCCAACATAACTGTCGAGTTGTCAAAAGGTCTAGTTAAAAGCAGTGTGATTGGTGAGATTAAAAATGCAGCCATACCTGTTTGGATGATTCTCTTCTTACCAAATTTACCAATCAGTTTCGGCACGAATGGCGCAGCTATGATTGTCATTCCTAGGGAAACCAAGCCATACTTAGCCATATAGCTCATGTCACCAACAACATACTTGTAGAAGTACATATTCGTTGCACTTACAACAGCTGTAACGAGAGCAAACAAGCCCATTGAGCTGAACATGACTATAAGAGCTTTATTCTTTTTGATCAGTTCAAGTTGACGCTTGATGCTGAACTTTTCATGATTGACCACTTTTCTTGGCATGTCGTGACGTTTTGCACCATTGGCACAGATCCACATGAAGATCACAGTCAGAGTACCAAATACCATTGCTGCTTTTTGCCATGCACCGGCATCGTTGCCGAAGAATGCGACGATTGGAATAATAGCTGAATAAATACCGAAGAATCCAATATTTCCAAGCATTGATCTCGACATAACGATTGTATTTCTTTGGGCACCGTCTTCAGACATAAGTGGTGTTAACGCCTGGAATGGAATTGTCATAGCCGTGTAACCAACAGAATACATAACATACATAACTGCGTAATATGCGATTTTGCCGTTTAGTGAAAAGTCTGGAACTGTAAACAGTCCAACACAAACAAGAGCAAGCAGCGGAGATGCGAAGATTAGGAAAGGTCTATAGCGTCCCCATTTTGTATTTGTTCTGTCTGCGATAGAGCCAATTACAGGATCGTTGATCGCATCAAATGTATTGATTACGAGTAATATCAGGCCAGCGATGGCACCCGGAATTCCCGCAATATCAGTCATGAAGAACATCAGGAATCCAATAATCATACAGAATGGAATGTTAACACCGATTCCACCGATTCCGTATTTAATAATTTCTAAGTTGGTTGCTCGTCTAAGATCTTTTCCCATATTTTACTCCCCCTCTTTCTGATTCAATACTTTAAGTGCGAAGTTTGCATGAATACATGTTCCTATAGCTAGGCAATCTTCATCAATATCAAACTTCGGATTGTGTGGGATTGCCATGATCCCTTTGCTTTCATTCGCACTGCCAAGCCATGCAATCGCACCGGGCACTGTTTGAGTATAATACGCGAAGTCTTCCCCACCCATCAGAGGTTTCTTTTGGATTTCTACCTTATCTGCGCCCAGAAGGTCAACGTTTAGTGCTTTTAGAGTTTCAACAATGGATTCATCATTTGTTAATGACGGGTATCCTTTTCCTCTTGTCAGTTCATATGTTGCACCATATGTTGAAGTAATGCCATTCACAAATGCATCCATTCGTTCAAATACTTTTTCTCGAATTTCCTCATTAAGTGTTCTTACGGTACCAATAAGCGTCACGTGTTCAGGAATGACGTTGAACGCTTCACCGCCATGAATGGAACCAATACTAATAACTGCTGATTCAGTTGCATCAATTTCTCTTGAAACAATACTTTGAAGATTACAGACAACTTGACTAGCCACTACAATCGGGTCAATGGTCATATGCGCTCCAGCTCCATGCCCACCTTTACCGATAACCTTTATTTCAAAATAGTCCGTTGCTGCAGAAGCTTCTCTTGCATGAATACTAAGGTGCCCTACTTTTCCTGGGCCGACATGCAGTGCAAAAGTTGCGTCCACATCATCTAAAGCGCCACTTGCAACGACTTGAGAACCGCCGCCAGGAGCGGGACCTTCTTCTGCTGGTTGGAAAATGAATTTTACTGTTCCTTGAACCTTGTCTTTATTTTCAGATAGGACTTTTGCAGCGCCCAGAAGCATTGCAGTATGTGCATCATGACCACATGCGTGCATCTTTCCATCAAATGTAGATTTATACGTAATATCTTCATTTTCTTCATGTAGCGGGAGTGCGTCCATATCTGCTCTTAGTGCAACAGTTTTACCGTTTTCTTGGCCTCTTAAAATACCGATAACGCCTGTTTTTCCAATGCCAGTTTCAACTTCGAGGCCCCACGAGTAAAGTGCATCTTCAACAATTTTTGAAGTTCTTGTTTCTTCGAATCCGAGCTCAGGGTGCATATGAAAATCTCTTCTGAACCCAATAATCACGTCTTCAAATTTCCTAATATCATCTACTTTGAACATATTATCCCCCTCATATTTATTAAACAGCTGTTTCGAGTTCTACGTTTTCTGATTGAGGTCTATAGATCTCAGGCTTCAACCCTTTACGTTTCAGAACAGCATTGTTATACACCATAAACAAAACACCCAATACACAATATCCACCGAAGAATGCCCATCCTCTTAATGGAATTTCTCTGACTGCACATACAATGCAGTAGAGTGATGACATAACCCCTAAGACGCCGACCGTTAAACCACCTGGTAGTTTAAATGGTCTTTCCCATTCAGGGTGTTGAATACGTAATTGTATAAATGCCAAACATCCCAATAAAAATACAATGGAAACGCTTAGTGTTATTAATAGAAACAAAAGTTCGAGCCAATTGCTTCCTGAAAACAGAACCATTGCCATGACCACCGAAAATACCATGATGTTCGCATTCTGCGGCACTTGGTTATCATTTACTTTACTGAATGCTTCGGGTAATGCTCTTGATCTTCCAAGTGAATAGTAAAGACGTGTTAGAGCCAGCCAGAAACCATTGCCTGAAGCAATCGTTCCAAGTGCAGTCACGCCAATAGCAACTCCAAATCCCAATTTGCCTATGACTCCATTTCCCCAAACATCAAGGATGGTTGTTGCAGCGGCTAAATTGCTGGATAACATGGTTTCTACTGGTGTAACACCTGCAATGCCAACCATTGCTACGGTATAAATAACCCAAGCTGTACCGATAGCCATCAATAGAATGGAAGCGTTCTTTCTTACAGGAATATTCGCTTCCTCAACAAATTGAGGAATGGCTTCAAAACCAAAGTACATGGTGATTAAGATCCCTACAGTCGTGAACAATCCTGCCGTCCCATTTGTCATAAATGGTTTGAAGTTCTCTAGTGTCCATTGTCCTGATAAGCCGAGCATTCCACCGTTGATAATAAAGGCGCAGATGATCAGACCGATGGTGATGAACATTGAGACCTTTGCAGCTATATCAACCTTCATCCTATTGAGTAGGAAAAAGAATGTAACTGTGAGTACTGAAACTGCAAGACGGAGAAGTTCACTTTCCGGTGCAAATCCAATAAGCTGGAAGAGTGAAATCGCCATACTGCAGTTGCCAGCCAATAAACCGTTGTAAGATAAGGCTGACAGCCAAGCTGCAACAAATCCAGTATTCGGTCCAAAAGCCACTGAAGAATAGAGATACGATCCTCCTGAAGCCGGCATACATGTGCAGAGTTCTGCAAATACAAACGCAATAGGAATCACAATAATGGCGCTTAATGCAAATGCGACGACGATCGAAGGGCCTGTCAGCTCCCAAAACCACTTTGAATACATGATCCATGGACCAATGAGCATCCCAGCGGCTGTTGCCCATAATGTAAAACCGCTGATGCTTTTTGACAGTTGATTGTTTGACATCTTTAAACCTCCATTTACAGAACCTTAGTGTCTTTCAACACATTGATTTCTGTGTCCGTCAGATTTAAGACTTCTTTTAGTATTTCCTCTGTGTGTTGTCCGAGTACTGGTGAAGGCATTCTGATCTCGTCCTTGTTATCACTCATTTTGATAGGACTGCCAGGAACCTTAACTGTCCCAGCAATGGGATGATCGACTTCTAAAATCATATTACGAGCCATTACTTGCGGATCTTCCATGACCTTGTCAATTGTGTTGATCGGTCCGTTTGGCACGCCTGCCTGATCTAGAGTGTCTTGCCACTGACTTGTCTTTCTAGTCTTAATGACATCTGCAATCAAAGGTCTTAATGTTTCATAGTGATCATTCCTCAGCGGATTCGTGCTAAATCTTTCATCCTCAAGAATATTCTCTTTATCCATAGCAATGCAGAGCTTCTGCCACAGAGCATCGTTACCGGCAGCTATCATGATCTCGCCGTCTTCTGTCTCAAAAGGTTCAAATGGAACGATAGAGCTATGTCTATTACCTGCCGGCTTTGGTGTTTCACCAGATATGACATAACGTGCTACGGCATTTTCAAGAAGCGCTACCTGACAATCCAGCATAGCAACGTCGACCTTTTGACCTGTTCCTGTTTCATTACGACTTGTCAGTGCCCCCAGAATCCCTATAGCACCGAACATGCCTGCAGCCAGATCTCCGATCGATGGGCCCACTCGTGTAGGTTTACCGCCTTCTTCACCTGTGATGCTCATGATACCGCCCATGGCCTGAACGACACCGTCATACGCAGGTCGCTGGCTATAAGGCCCTGTATGACCGAACCCTGACATAGCGGCATAAATCAATCGGGGATTGATTTCCTTCAGCGTTTCATATCCCAATCCCAGTTTTTCCATAGTGCCTGGTCTAAAGTTCTCCATAACAACATCAACTTTTTCGATCATATCGAGTAAAAGTTTTTTTCCTTCATCAGTCTTCAGATTTAAAGTCATACTTCTTTTATTTCGATTGATACTCATGAAATAGGCACTTTCACCATTGACATAAGGGCCAAAGCTTCTTGAGTCATCGCCTGTATCCGGTCTTTCAATTTTGATAATGTCTGCACCCATATCACCTAAGATCATACTTGCGTAAGGGCCTGCAAGAACTCTGGTTAGGTCTAGTATTCTTATGTTCGATAATGCACCCACAATTACACCTCTTACTCTTTGTTCTATTTGCTGATCTGCGTCAGTCTAACTTTTTATACAGTTTTTTTCTATTATTCTTCTATTAGATAAAACTTAAATCAATATCACCATTTGCATGAATTATATTCTTCAGTACTTTTAGCGAGTCCACTGCATCGTTGATATTGAATAGCTCCACTGGTGAGTGTGAATATCTTCTTGGAACAGCCAAGGTTGCAAGCGGAATGCCTGTGCCTGATATATTGAGTCTTTCAGCATCCGTTGCATAGCCATCTCCAACGAGTGACGTGTACTGGATGTTAACCCCTGTCTTTTCAGCAGCGTCTTCAATAGCTTGTTTTACTTTAGGGTGAGCGATACTGAAAAGAATGCCATACATAATGCCACTAGCTACAGCACACGCTGGGCCTTTTCCCAGGTAGACTGGGAGGTCTCTTAAAGTATTGACATCTGGGGTATCGCCAGCAGGTATCGTATCGATGACAATGGCATAGTCCGGGTCAACTGCGTTCCCAACCATGACAGCACCACGCATTCCGATTTCCTCTTGAACTGTGATGGCCCCAACAATAGTGCCAGCCACATCTGCATCTTTAAGCTGATCAAACAACTCGATTAAAATCGCGCAATTGATTCGATCATCAACAGCTTTTGTGCAAATCAAGTCTGTGTTTGCCATCTCCATGAAATCGCTATGGTACGCAATTGGGTCACCAATTTTGATTCCAAGAGCTTCAACTTCACTTCGAGATGAACAACCTGCATCAATGTAGCATTCTTTTGTCGTTTTTACTTTTCGACTTTCTTCAGGTGTCTGCAAATGCCCAGGTTTGATGCCAATAACGCCTGGAATATTTTCTTTAATCCAGACTTTTCTGCCTTC
>Ga0070725_10001723_pt1 | contig 11905 bp, 10 predicted proteins | sample tdDd002_FD_69781 | JGI IMG/M metagenome (GOLD analysis project Ga0070725, IMG submission 69781) | Marine sediment microbial communities from the Atlantic coast under amendment with organic carbon and nitrate - tdDd00.2 | ecosystem: Environmental > Aquatic > Marine > Coastal > Sediment | place... | reverse complement strand
GACGCAAGGATAGATATACCATTTTATCTCAAGTAAACTTAAAATGTCTAAGAGAGTACTATAAAATCTATCAACCTGAAGATTTATTATTTTTTGCTTATTCATATAAGGATAGACCACTATCAATAAATACAGTTGAAAAAGAATTTAGAATTGCTGTAAGAGCTACAGGAATAAAGAAAAATGCAACGCCCCACTCACTCCGTCATGCGTTCGCCAGCCATCTTCTTGAAAATGGTGCAGACATATACGCAATCAAAGCATTGTTAGGACATAGTACATTACGTTCAACAGAAATTTATCTTCAATTAGCACCAACTAAAGTATTTGATATAAAGAGTCCAATGGATCAGGTGCCAACCTATGAATAAAATTCAATCCATTATCTCAATAAATCCACAAGAATACATGGCATCCCATCATCTATCATTTCAACAAATCAAAGTAATGAACAATATCATATCTTGTCAAACTCCAAATATGGGAAGTCATAGATTAGTTTGTGATTGTGGTCATGAGAAAATTGTGAATAATTCATGTCATAATCGTCACTGTCCTATTTGTGGAAATTTTAAAAAAGAAATGTGGATTCAAAAGCAGCAAGAAACGACTATACATTCACATTACTTTCATTTAGTATTTACTATTCCTAGCGAACTACGTTCAATTACTTATTTTAACCAAGACATACTTTACAATTTATTGTATGATGCAACCTCGAAAACTATTCTAGATTTGTCACATAATCAGTTAAGTACTATTCCCGGTTTCAGTTTAATCCTTCATACCTGGAGTCAAACGCTAATGTATCATCCACACTTACACTGTATTCTTGCAGGTGGTGGTTTATCACTTGATCAGAAACAATTTAAATCATTCAAGAAAAAATTTTTTCTTCCAATAAAGATGATATCAAAAGTATTTAAGGCGAAGTACCTGGAAGGATTAAAGTTACTTTACGAAAACAATATGCTAACACTTCTGAATGAGCTAGCATACTTAACTCAACCGGATAAATTCAAGAGTTTCATTAATGAGCTTTACTTGAAAGATTGGGTTGTGTACTCTAAGAAAGCTTTTAAAAATGCTAGCCATGTCATCAATTATCTTGGAAGATACACTCATAAAATAGCAATCTACGATAATAGAGTTAAATACTTTGACGAATATACTGTTACATTTGAATATCACGATCGAAGTGATCATAATAAAAAGAAGCAACTTACCTTAAAAAGAGAAGAATTCATCAGACGTTTTTTAGATCACGTTCTGCCTTATAGATTTACAAAGATAAGACATTATGGTTTTCTTTCAAACAGACTACGACATCAACGAACTGATATGATAAGGAAACTGATTGAACATCAACGAGGTATCATAATTCCTATTATTAATGCTCTAGATAAAGAGAGTTTACTAATTAAACTACTTGGAAACAAAAAGACTTGTTGTCCAATATGTGGAGGCTCCTTCAATTATTATTATGAATATGGATAATCTATCGTAATAGAATACTTTCAAAATTGCCGCTTCATTGGGGAGGGGGAAACTATGTCTACAAACTGATATTTCTTGTATAGTAAGTACTTTCAACTTCAGTTTATCTGAAATAACTAACAAAAAACAACAGACCACAAATACTTTCTCCTAGTACCGCGGTCCTGTTCAATAGAAAAAATGCGTACTCAGGTATTATTTACATAATAGCCATATTTTTTTGTCTAAGTACGCATATTTTTCTAATCATTTGTATGGCTATTAATTAATTCTAAACGCTATTTATTCCACTCAATTTCCTTAATAATTGTGAATTTTATTCATTAGATATTTACATTATCTAACTATTTAAGTATATAAATATTTTTAAATTCAGTCTCATTATTATTTATTACTTATTTAAATAACTTCCGTTTGGATTATTAATTGGCAATTCAATTTTAAAAGTGCTTCCTTTTTCTACTTTGGAACTCAAACTTATCTGTCCTCCAATTTGCTGTATATTTTCCTTAACAATATATAAACCAATACCATCACCTGTATATTCGGATGAATTACTACCACGATAGTATGCTGTAAACACCTTGTCCAACTCATCACTATTTATTCCTATACCAGTATCTTGTAATTCAATAATACATTTTTCTTCGGAAACTAGTGTTATGATACGTACTTCACCACCGACATTTGTATACTTATAAGCATTAACAAGAAGGTTAAATATTGATTGACTTAACTTATACTTATCTGTATAAATTCTTGTTCGATCTTCATTCAAAATATCTAACTTAATTGACTTTAATTCAAACTGAGGTAATAAGCCAGATGTAATTTGATTTATCAATGCTTCAACATCAATCCATTCAAATTCTGGATTATCAACACCTTTGTCTGCATCTATCATACCACTCATGTTAGATATAATTAATGTAAGATTTTCAATTTGATCGAGACAAACCGATAGTTCTTGATCAGACAAATCAATTACTCCATCTTCAATGGCCTCAATATGTGACTTTAAGATTGTTAAAGGTGTCCTAGTTTGATGAACTAGCCCATCAACAATAGTTTTCCTACTTTTCTTCTTAAGTCTCAATCTAATGCTTAAATCTTTCAAACTATCACGAATGACATTTATCTCTCGTATGGTAGTAGAGGTAAACTGTAAGTTAGCCCCCGTTTGAATATTAGTAGCCATTCTAGCTGTCTCTATTAACGAATTACTCATTTTCTTACTAATAATCAGACCAAGTAGAAGGACCAAAATAAATACTATTAATAATGAAATCAGACTATTAGTTAATAATGAATCTTTAAAGTGCTTACCTATATTGGAGTTTTCAGCTTCACCTTGAGATGCAACATGCAAAACACCTAATAACAGGTCACCTTTTTTTATCTGATAGGAATCTACATCAAAATCAGTATCACAATCCATCATATTTGAATTCATCATATTTGAATTCATCATATTAGATTCCATGTAATTATACATGTAATCCTCATTTGCTACAATTAACAATTCCCCTTCTGGTGAATACAGCTTTATTTCTGTAATCTGATTACTAAGATATCCTTTATACTCCATTTCTATCTGTTTCTTAGGAATATCATTCAATGACAATGAGTCTTCTGTATAGCCTATTAGTTTTTTAAGTTCAATATCATAACTATCGTTTAGATAATTCATAAAATAATTATCAGTTAAGGTTGAGAAAATTAGAGAATTTATACCCACAGACAATATTGCAACTGATATTAAAATAATTAACCATAATTTACGAATTGTCATCAGCATTACCTCCAAAAATATATCCAACTCCGTATTTAGTGATTAAATACTCAGGAGCTTTAGGATCTATTTCAATTTTACTCCTTAGTCTTTTTACATAACTGTCAATATTTCTATCGAACCCTTCATAGTCGACTCCAAAAGCTAATTCAATTAGTTGATTTCTTGTAAGAACCTGCCCTTTGTGTCTCATTAATATATGTAGAAGTTTATACTCTGTACCAGTCAAAACAATAGATTTTCCTGATTTTTCAACACTCCTCCTGCTTGAGTAGAGCTTGAGTTCGCCTACAGTTAAAATAATCTCATCAGCTTCATGATATACTCTTTTCATAAAGACTTTAATTCGGCCGATGAGTTCTCTAGGGCTAAAAGGCTTGATTACATAGTCATCAGCTCCATTTGCGAATCCTTTTAATCTGTCAACTTCCTCATGTTTTGCTGTTAGCATAATCACAGGTACATCTGATACCTCTCTAATTCTTTCTAACACATCAAATCCATCAATCCCTGGCATCATTATGTCAAGTAGTATAAGATGATAATGATTTTTTGCAAATAACTCTAATCCTTCAAAGCCATTTGTCGCGAGTTGGTATTCAAAACCATTAATAACTAAATATTTTATAATGATATCACTAATTTTTTTTCGTCCTCAACTACAAGAATTTTCATTTCAACACCTCATATAATTCAAACTACCTTGTTCTACATAAAACACACATTTTTTCCCAATACAAACCCGACTCGCCTCAACAATCAACTTAGCTATAAAATTTTAATTAGAAAATAGTAACTCTTATCAGAGTTACTATAACTATTTCTAACTAATGTATTACATAATCACATTTTTTCGATTTAAATATTCTTCTTCAGAAATTTTACCTTCAATGAATTGGGTTTTTAGAAGTTCAAGTGAATCATCATTGATCTTCTTCTTCCTAAAACTTATAACAACTCCAACAATTAATATTACTAAAGCTAATACTATAAGGAGTTGCCAATAGGAGAAAAAACCATGTCTACCCCAAAATGAGAAATACCCACTTCCACTCCAATCATTACATGTCATAAAACTACCTCCCATTTTAATTATTAATTAGCTCTTTTACATCACCATGCCAAGCATGATACCAAATATCACCTGTATAGTAGTTCACACTCAGTAATCCGATTGTCTTATTGTTGTCTTTAACATACAGAGTATAATATCCTGAAAACTCAAGCCCTTCTTGATCTACATCATAAATCATATCTAAATTTTCAAAATATTTCCTAGCTAATATAATTGACTCTTCTAACGATATTATATCATTGTTCTTAAAATCATCTCTAAATGTTAAATTATTCATACCATTTCTACTATTCATATCTGAAATATTAAAGTTTGTATTCCACATCATATTAGGACCAAATTCTGGATATATTACACCTGTTAATGGATTGATTTGTAATTCCAATACACCTTTTCCTGATTCTGAATCTTTAATTGAATAATAATAATCGCTATTGGTAAATGTCAAAATAACATCAATTTCGTAATTCATATTTATGGCTTTTACAAAATTTTCAACATTCTGATTTAAATCCTTTAAGTCTATCAAAAGGTTTGCATTAAACTCAGAAAAATTTACAGTTTTGTCCAGCCCACTTAATACTTTATGATTAACATTTGAATTCCAATTATTCATCCATGCAGAATTACAGTCTCCACCACGCATCATACCTTTATAATTATTTTTATTGTACTGATTATTGAAATTAACTTGATTGTCGTATCTTCCATAAGTATACCTACTATCATACGAACACATCATTTTATACGTTTCATACCATCCATTCATCATCATTTGTGCAGTATATTTCTCGTTATTTAGATCAAGGGATTTATACCAGCTATTCAACATCTCGTGAGGATTATACCACCCTTGCATCATTGCAGTATTTGACATCCACATGTCCATATCATTACTTGAGTTGTACCAACCATTAATCATCTCAGAATAGTTGTACCAATTGTTCATATCATTGTATGAGTTATTTTGTTGATTTCTAATTGATTTCATTCTCATATTATCATATAAAAAATTATTATTTACTTGATTCTCCAAGTTTAAATCGTGTAAGAATGAACAATTCTCGTATGAATAACCTACATGAACATGAGTATCATCTGTTCCATAATCGTTATAACCTTGTCCAAAACTTATAGGGCTCATTATTAAACCAGTAATTATTATTAACATTATTTGGGGCAACACAACCTTTGAATAATTTTTGTTCATTATACTAATCTCCTCTTATTAAAAAGTTCTTCTTATTTTGATTTGATAAATATTAACATAAAACATCTGTATTACACCAAGTTCTATGATTCATTTCAAACCTATATCCACTCATCTCTTGATACTTTTATTATAAATTCAAAATATGACTCAATTATGACTTTTTGAATTCACATAAAAAATATTTATCATTTGTGGTATTTTACGACTTATATAACCATAACCCTCATGTTTGTTAAACATGTGAATAACAACTATAATTAAAAAAAGGTTTCAAATTGAGCAAAACATCTCATTAAAATAATGATTCTCACACAAACCGAAACCTTTTATTATCAAATATCTTCAAAATAGCTCCTAAAGAAGAATATTAAAATGATTTTACAACAACAGCAATGGATTTAGGATCACTAAATCCATATGAGTTTGATTAGAGTAATATTAAATATTTTCTGTTTTCATTACTCTCATTGAGTTTAATACAGCTAAAACAGTTACGCCAACATCGGCAAATACAGCTTCCCATAAAGTCGCTATCCCAAATGCACCTAATAATAGAAAGAATGCTTTTACTCCTAAGGCAAAAATAATATTTTGCCAAACAATCGATCTTGTTCGCTTAGCTATCTTTATTCCATCTACTAACTTCGAAGGTTCATCAGTCATTATTACAATATCAGCAGCTTCGATAGCAGCATCTGAACCTAGTCCACCCATAGCAACACCCACATCAGCTCTAGCTAATACTGGTGCATCATTGATACCATCACCAACAAACAATAATTTACCCTTTGTTTTTTTATTATCAAATAACAACTCTAGCTTTTCTACCTTTTGATGAGGTAGTAATTCAGAGAATACTTGATCCAAACCAAGCTTTTCTCCAATACTATTAGCAACTTTTTTGTTATCTCCAGTTAGCATAACAGTCTTTTGTATACCAACTTTTTTTAATTCCTTTATAGCTTTTGAAGAATCCTCTTTCACCTCGTCAGCTATAATTATATACCCGGCATATTTACCATTAACAGCTAAATGTACAATCGTACCATAGTCATTTATACTCTTGAATCGTATGTTTTCTTTATTCATTAATTTAGAGTTGCCTGCAAGTATTAAATCATTATTTACTTTAACTTTAATCCCATGACCAGATATTTCTTCAAAATCACTAATAAAGTTTTCATCTACTTTCTTACCATACTCTTTGAGGATTGATACAGCTATTGGATGATTTGAGAAACTCTCAGCATAAGCAGCATGTTCAATCAATTTTTCCACTGAAATATTGCCATTAGTCACTACACTTGTTACTTTAAATACACCCTTTGTCAATGTACCAGTTTTATCAAATACTACAGTGTCAATATTGTTCAGTGCTTCTAAATAGTTACTACCTTTTACAAGCACACCATTTTTAGATGCACCTCCAATCCCACCAAAGAATCCTAATGGAATTGATACTACCAAAGCACATGGACAAGATATTACTAAAAATACTAGCGCTCTGTAAAGCCATTCTGAAAATATAGCACCATCAATTAGAAGCGGAGGTAATATTGCTAGTCCCATTGCTGTGAAAACAACGAACGGTGTATAATACTTTGAGAACTTAGTTATAAAGTTTTCAGTTGGAGCTTTTTTACTAGTAGCATTTTGTACTAAATCAAGGATTTTTGATACAGTTGATTCACCAAAATCTTTTGTTACTCTAACTGTGATCACTCCAGAAGTATTTATAAATCCACTAAGCACTTCATCATCAACTTTTACACTTCTAGGAACTGATTCACCTGTTAAGGCTGAAGTATCAACCATTGATCCACCATCAATTACTATTCCATCAAGTGGAACACGTTCTCCAGGTTTAACGATAATTTCATCACCTATTAATACTTCTTCCGGTGTTACTTTCGTTATACCATTCTGAAGTTTTAAATTAGCAAAATCTGGTCTAATATCCATAAGAGCAGATATTGATTTTCTTGAGTGATTTACAGCTCTTGCCTGCATATACTCACCAACTTGGAAGAATAACATTACTGCAACACCTTCTGGAGCTTCATTTATGGCAAAAGCTCCAATTGTTGCAATGAAAACCAAGAAGTTTTCATCAAACATTTGTCCTTTAACTATGTTTCTCAAAGCTTTTTTAATAACAGTCTCCCCAGCAAGTAAATAACTCATAATAAACATTGAAGTTTCAACACTAGAGTTAAGGTTCATAAATAGAGCTGTAAAAAATAGTATCGACGCTGAGATAATTCTATAGGATTGTTTCTTATACCATTTAACTTTAGATGCTTCAGAATCTAGTTCTTTCTTTCTCTTTTCATCTACTACTTCTACATCGGGTTCAAGTTCTTTTACTATAGAAGTTACTTTATCGAATATATCACGGTACACTTTCCTATCACTTACTTCAATTAATATTTTACTCGAGGCAAAATCGATAAATGCGCTAGAAACACCTTCAATTTGTTTGACTTTATTTTCTATTTTCGTAGCACAACTACTACACGATAATCCAACTAAGTTTATTACTTTCTTAAGTGAGTGTGATTTTTGAACTTCGGTAACAATTACATCAGATTCAATCTTATTAATAATATTAATCATTTCACTTTCATACATCTCATAATTCTCTAATTTCGCGAACTCAACTTTCATTTCTTTAGTTGCGAAATTCACACTAACATTCTTAACATATTCAAGTTTCTTAATTTCAGTTTCTATTTTGGCCGCACAATTTGCACAACCTAAATTCTCTAAATTGTATTTTTTTAGCAACTTATTAATGGTGAGAGTTTTTACATCTTTTATGATTACTGTAACATGAGGTTCAATTTTATTTACAATTGCTTTTGTTTTCGATATTGTATCATCAACCAAGTCAGCATTTACTTCAACATTCATTACTTGTGTAGAAAAATTAACAACTGCATTCCTAACGCCTTCAATATTATTTACAGATGATTCTATCTTTGATGCACAACTTGCACAACTTACTCCATCTAATACAAGTTCTGCTTTTACTAATTCGCTCATTTTACTTCTCCTTTCATGTCAATTACTCATTATCGACATTGTTTATTATATTTTGAGATTTCAATCCAGTATTTATTAATGCTTTTATTTCCTCATTCATTATTGAATAATACACAACTTTTCCTTCTCTTCTGAACTTGACAATATTCGATAACTTTAAAGTCTTTAACTGATGAGAAATTGCTGATCTATTCACTTTTAACAGCGCTGAAATATCACATACACACATTTCTTCTTCAATTAAGGCTGAAATAATCTTAATTCTAGTTGAATCACTAAACAACTTAAAGAATTCTGATAACGTCTCTAAGGATTCAAAATTTGGCATATTCATAGCAACTTTATCTATAATATCTTCATGTATTATGTTAGTACTACATGTATCTATGTTTATCTTTTCCTTTTTCATAAACTAACCTCCAACTAATATTCGTAAAACGAGTTATCGTGTGAGCACTCATTCACTTGTTTATCTTCATTCTACTCCTCTCGTTTTAAAATGTCAATAGCTAAACTATATCTAAATCAAAAGAATTTTAGTTTCAAATGTTAGTTATTATTTAATATGATTAATAACAACAAAACAATATTTGTTTAGGAGTTCCAGATATTTATGACCATTCAAATATTTTTTTCCAATTGTCACTTTCTCCCTTAGTTATACGTGATACTTTTGAAAAATATAAATATAGCTTGACAATTGAGCACTTGTTCAACTATAATATAATTAACAATTGAACATTTGTTCAACTGTTGAATGGATTTATAATCAGTTAGGAGGAACAATATGTCTCATGAACATAAAAATCACAAGCCAAGTAATATTGGCATAGCATTTCTATTAAATTTTATATTTTCAATTATCGAAATTATTGGTGGCTTGTTAACAAATAGTACAGCCATTTTATCAGATGCAGTTCACGACTTAGGAGATAGTTTGGCTCTAGCATTATCTTTTATCACAGAACGTTTAAGCAATAAAGAGCCTACAAAAAAATACCCTTTTGGTTTTAAACGTGTATCACTTATCGGAGCAATAATTAATATACTGGTATTATCTGTAGGTACAGGTTATATAATTTCTGAGGCAATGATTTCATTAAAGAATCCTCAAGAAGTTGATTCTATAGGTATGTTATGGTTAGCTCTATTAGGTATAGCGATTAATGGTGCTGCTGTATTTAAAATGAAAGGTTCACAGAAAATTTTAGACAAAACTGTTATAATGCATCTTTTAGAAGACTTGATGGGTTGGGTAGCGGTTTTATTTGTAAGTATTATTATATTCCATACTAATTGGTACATACTTGATCCGATCATTTCCTTGTTTATTGCACTAATTATTGTAAGAAACATTTGGAAAAACTCTAAACAAGTTTATAGCATTATAATGCAATCGATACCTGATGAAGACTTATACAATGAAATAAGTCAACACATAAATTCGATTGAAGGTATCCTAACTATTGACGAGTTCAAACTTTGGAGTTTAGACGGAGAAGAACACATTGCTTCTATTAAACTATCAATAAAGCATAATAGTATGGCTAATAAAATTCGTCTTGAAGTCAAGGAAACATTCTCGAACCATAGTATCGATCAGAACACAGTTGAAGTCATTGTATAGGAGGTTTTAAATGGGAAAAATAGCATCAACAGATTGCACACCAAATGATTTAAATCTTGTTCAAATTATAAGGAATGAAATGTCTAAGAAGAAAAATGTTGATTCTGTCGCAAATTTTCTAAAAATCATTTCTGACCCTACCAGAATGAGAATCATAATGATACTTGAAAAAAATGAAATCAGCGTCAATGATATATCTGTACTAATGGATATGACTAAGTCAGCAATTTCTCACCAGCTGAAAGTTTTAAAGGATGCAGGTTATATAAAAGATCGAAGATCTGGGAAAAACAAATATTATTCGCTATTTGATGAACATATCATGGACATTTTAAACGCAGCTTATAATCACGTTAACCATTGTTAAAAGGATATTGACTATGAAAGTAACCGTTCTTGTGGAAAATAGCACTATCTCAAACAAATTTAGAAAGAAACATGGACTTTCTCTCTACATTGAAAGTATAGATGATTCAATTCTTTTTGATCTTGGACCTAATAAACTTTATAGAAAAAATGCAAAAAAATTAGATGTTGATTTAGATAAGATTAATCATGTTGTTATATCACATGGACATATTGATCATATAGGTGGTCTAAAATATTTACCAACAACATTTAATACCTATATCCACGAAGAAACCCTCAATCCACTATATGCAAGTCTAAAATTTGGACTAAGAATCAAGCTTAGTTTAGATAACAAATACAAATTAGGCAAAAATGTTATATTAACAAATGGTTTATATAGAATCTCTGATCGATTGCAGTTGTTTTCTGATGTATTCGATTTATATAACAACAATATACAAGATTATTTAATGATAGTAAGAGATGGTAAATTAATAGTTGATGATTTTCATCATGAACAAAACCTATTAATAAATGAAAATAATAAATACTTTTTGGTTGTAGGTTGCGCTCATAAGGGCATACTAAATATCATCGGTAGAGCTGAAGAGTTAATTGGAAGTGAGTTAGACTATGTCTTTGGAGGGTTTCATTTAACAAATCCATTATTGGGTCGAACCGATAATCAAAAAGATATATTTGCTTTGGCTGAAAAACTTAAAGCAAAAAAAACAATTTATTACACAGGTCATTGTACAGGAGAAAAAGCATATAAAATGCTTAAGTCAGTTTTAGGACAACAGTTGCACCCTCTTTCAACAGGAAAAGTAATAGAATTATAATGGCTAACAATTAACAACCTATTTTTAAGTAGTAACAACTAAATCCAATTAAAAATGGAGTAAACAAAATGAGGAACTTATTAAAAGAAACCTATTTATTAGACTATAATTCAACAAATATTCAAACACTTGTTGATAAGAACAAATGGATTGAAATGGATCAACATGATAAAATTAAATCCATCTATAATTATGTAAAAGATGATATTAAATTTGGTTACAACCAATCAGATTATAGAAAAGCATCTGATATACTGAGAGACGGCTATGGCCAATGTAATACAAAAAGCATACTATTTATGGCATTATTACGCGCTTCAGGAGTTAAATGTCGAATACATGGATTTACCATTTATAAAAAACTACAAAAAGGGGCGATCTCTGGTATATGGTACAAACTTGCACCAAAAGAAATAATACACAGTTGGGTTGAAATAAAGTACAATGATGAATGGTTAAATAT
>Ga0070725_10001722_pt1 | contig 11910 bp, 10 predicted proteins | sample tdDd002_FD_69781 | JGI IMG/M metagenome (GOLD analysis project Ga0070725, IMG submission 69781) | Marine sediment microbial communities from the Atlantic coast under amendment with organic carbon and nitrate - tdDd00.2 | ecosystem: Environmental > Aquatic > Marine > Coastal > Sediment | place... | reverse complement strand
GGTACAACAATGAGACCTTTAACTGATAAGTTAAGAATCTCACGTGAGAAATTAGCTTTCTTAACAGATTCAACAGCTGCTCCTGTAGCTTCTATGGCTCTTATCTCTACATGGATTGCTTATGAACTAGGTTTACTTAGAGATGCCTTTGCAGCAATTGGTGTAGAAGCAAATATCTATGGTGTTTTCATTGAGTCAATTCCTTTTAGATTCTATAGTTTAATCATGTTAGGATTTGTATTAATGGTTGCATTAACTGGTAGAGATTTTGGTCCAATGTTAAAGGCTGAAAGACGTGCTAGATATGAAAATAAATTAGTCGCTGATGGTTCTACACCTCTAGCATCTAAAGAATTAACTGAAATGGAAATTAAAGAAGGTACACCACTGAGAGCAATCAATGCTATTTTACCAGTTATGACAGTGGTATTTATGGTGATCTTTGGATTGTATGCAACAGGCAGATCTGCAATCTTAGGTGGTGACAATCAGTCTTTAATAGATGCAGTCAACAACTCTCCATTTGCATTTACAACTATTAGAGACATTATTGGTAATGGTTCTACTACAACTGCTATGATGTGGGCTGCTTACTCTGGTTCATTGGTTGCTTTTGTACTTGTGTTAACTCAAAAAATATTAACTTTTGAAGAGGCAATGCAAGCCTGGGTTGATGGTGCGAAATCATTAGTTATTGCTATATTTGTTTTAGTTATGGCATGGGGTATTGGTTCTATGTGTAAAGATTTAGGTACAGCTAATTACTTAGTTGGTATCTTAGAAGGTAAAATCAGTGCAAGTATTATACCTCTTGCAGTATTTATCTTAGGTTGTATTATTGCATTCTCAACAGGTACTTCATGGGGTACAACAGCAATATTAATGCCTATCGCAGTACCACTTGCATTTACTTTAAGTGGTGGAGAAACAGGCACTATCCTTTATGCTACAATAGGTGCTGTATTTACTGGTGCTGTATTTGGTGATCATTGTTCACCAATATCTGATACAACAATTATGTCTTCTATGTCTGCAGCAAGTGATCATATTGATCATGTTAAGACTCAGATACCATATGCCTTAACGGTGGCAATCATCGCAGTAGTCGTTGGTTATTTACCAGCTGCATTAATTGGAATTAATCCATTTATTTCGTTAATTCTAGGTTATGGATTAGCATTCGGTGCACTCCAAGTATTTGGTAAAGTCGTTGAGAACAAAGCTATGGAAGAAACAGTAGAAAAAATGACCGTATAAGTCAACCTTAATAATGCGATGACCACATGCAACCCACATGTGGTCATCTTTATTTGCTTTGACGAAACTATTCTAGACCATCAATAGTGTAAAGCAGATGGTTTTTGGGTATAAAACTATGAGTAGTATTAAAGCTAATTGTATTGGATAAAAGATTTCTTAGTGCTAGAATAGTATTATGAATGTGAGGTGTGTTAATGAGAGATTTTAACATCGATGAAGTATTAGATAGACTTTATGAAATAGACAATGAGGGTATTGAGTTAGAGAAAAAACTTGATATCGTTGAAGATGAGTTTTATCAAAAATTATTGGAAAATTTAAAAAAATCTGAACGTGAATACATGAAAGCGGCTAGACTAGAGGCAAAAAAGAAAACAAAAGAGATTTTAGCTAAGACAATCGAGGAAGAGCAAGCCATAATGGAGGCATGTTATAAGGAAACTGATCGATTAGATGACATCATGAAAAACCATAAAGAAGAACTGATAAAAAAAGTTTTCGACCATGTTTTTTTAGACGAGGTTTAGTATGTCGAATGTCAGACGGTTTGCAGCTGTAAACACTAAAATTAAAAGTATGGTTGGTAAATTATTGACCAAGGAAGATTATCAAGCTATGGTTTTGCTCAAAACAGAATCAGAGATATTTGACTATCTAAATGAACATACTTATTATGCGAATATCTTCAAGGACATAGAAGATGAGGCTTATACTATTGCCAATGTAGAATTTCATATAAAAAATTATATCATCACATTATACAAGAAAATCAACTGTTTTATTACTGGGAATTACCAAAAGCTCTTTAGGCTTTTAATGAAACGTTTTGAGACAGAAGATATAAAAGCATATTTAAGGGCTTTGATATTAGGACAGGATATTTCTGAAATGTATTTGGAGTTTCCTAACTCATCCTTCTATTCAAAATTAGACTATAGAACATTAAGTAGTTCAAGTGATTTAAGTGATTTTGTGGAGTGTTTAAAAGATACCATTTATTATAAGGTATTAAAGTTATATTTAAACGAATCACCTGACAGGATGCTTTTCTATATGGAAATGAACTTAGATAGGGTTTACTTTTCTAAGTTATCAGTGGAAATTGCGAAGTTTAAAGGTGATGAGAAACCCATATTCGAAATTTTACAAATGAACATTGATTTCTTGAATTTCCAATGGATTTATAGGGGGAAAAAGTTTTATCACTTGTTACCCGAGGAAGTTCTAAATTATACATTGCCTAATGGACACTTTTTAAACTATGAAACCTTAAAGAAGTTGTCTTATGCAGAAGATGAAGATGAATTGTTTGATATCATGTCAACAACCCATTACAAGAAGTTATTTCAACATAACGATCGAACGGAGTTGTACTTAGAGAGAGACATGGATAGATACTTATACAAACATTTTCTTAGAAGTGAAAGAGAATCATCACTCAATATGGTGACAGTAGTAACATTTACACATCGTTTGGAGTTTGAAATGAGAGATCTCTTTACCATGATTGAAGCAAAACATTATGGTGTGTCATCTGAGGAACTCAAGGAATACTTGATTCGAGTAATATAGGAGGTGAAGTCTTGGCAGTAGAAAAAATGAAATTATTGAATTTAGTAATAGAAAAAAGCGAAGCTCATGGTGTACTTAGAGATATCGCACTGCAAGAGAAGATTCATCTTGTGAATGCTATGACTGAAATTAATGAGAGTAATTTTAAACTCAAAGTAGATGAGGATTTAATTGAAGAAGTTAAAGGCTTATGTCTTATTGATAATTTTACAGAGAAGAAAGACTATAAAAAAATTCAGGAACGACTGTATAAACTTATGGATTATATGGGACTCGAAAGAGTTTTAGATAAAACGCTTCTTGATGAGGCACATGATTTTGAAGGTCTGGAAACTGAAATCTATAGTATTTATGATGAACTCTCTGAGATACGTCAGCGTATAGATGTACTGGAACAAGAGAAAAAAGACTTAGACTCTATGGACATCATAAATGGCATTGACGAAGACATTGATTTTAAGAAACTTTGTAACTTACACTTCTTTAAGGTTAAGTTCGGTATATTAACCAAAGAAAATATGGAAAGACTAACGAAGAATTATGACAATATATATGCAGCAATATTACATATAGGTCGTAAGGGGCATAACGAAATTTACGTTGTGGTTTCTTTAAAAGAGTTAGAGTTAGAAACAGACCGTATTTTAAGATCCGTATACTTTGAGGAAATAAAATTACTAGAAGATTATTTGGATAGGCCATCTAATATGATCGAAAAAATCAATAACCGTATGATGTTTATTGATCAAGAATTAGAGGGACTTAGATTAGAAGCTCAGAGTTATCATGAAAAATATGGTAAGAAGTTAATGGTTTGTTATGCAGAGCTCATGTTAGAACTACAAATTGAACAGATGAAAAAACTTTTAGCAGTAACCAACAACTATGTTTATGTCACTGGTTGGGTGTCTGAAAGTGATACTGAAGCCATGGAATCTTACTTTCAAAAGTATGGTTCTAAGATAGTCTTTGGTGTACGTGATGTATCAGATGTTACTCTTAAGTTAAGTCCACCGACAAAACTTAAAAATAATTGGCTCTTCAAGCCATTTGAAATACTGGTCAATATGTATGGTACACCAGCCTACGATGAGTTAGATCCAACATCCTTTGTAGGTTTGGCATATATGTTACTATTCGGAGCTATGTTTGGTGATTTAGGCCAAGGACTTCTTTTGGTATTAGCAGGTTATTTCCTTAAAAGAAAATCAGAAGATTATGGAGGCATCTTAATGAGAATCGGCTTATTCTCAGCAGTGTTTGGATTCTTCTATGATTCCCTGTTTGGTTATGAACACCTGATTTCAAAAATATTCCCAGAAAAATTATTTATTAGACCGATGGAAAACATGAACTCTATCCTTATAGCAGGTGTTATATCCGGTTTAGGTTTTCTCATGATTTCTTATGTTTATAGTATTGTTAATAAACTTAAGAAGGGTGATATCCAAGAAGGTATCTTTGGTCGAAACGGTATAGTCGGTGTTGTTTTATTTTTATCTGTATTATTCTTTGTTGGTGGATCGTTCTTAAATCTGACATGGGTACCAACCAATTTATTAAAAGTGGTCATTCTTCTATCAATACTACTAATGTTTATCAGAGAACCTCTGGCGAATAAATTGAAGAAGAAAAAGAGATTGTATCACGAATCGGCATCAGAATATTATGTGGAAAGTGGATTTGAACTGTTAGAAACATTTTTAGGCATGTTAAGTAATACTTTATCCTTTATAAGGGTAGGTGCTTTTGCGCTTAACCATGTTGGTTTATTTTTAGCGTTTCATACCATGGCGTCTTTGATCGGTACGATTACTGGTGAAGTCACTATGTTCATTTTAGGAAATATATTAGTACTAGGTTTAGAAGGATTAATTGTACTCATTCAGGGATTGAGACTGGTTTACTATGAAATGTTCAGTAAGTATTATACTGGAGATGGTATGGCCTTTGCACCTGTTGCTATAGAGAATATTGGAGGAGAGAGATAATGGAAGTAGTTTTAGCTTTAAATATATTAATTGTCGCTGTGACTTTAGGTTTCGGTGTATATTACTTAATCAAAACAAATGAAAAATCTAAGCTTATGTTAAAACGTATGCTTAAGGTCAATGTATTTACTTTTGTACCACTTATGCTGTTAGCATTTGCACTTTTAGTACCTGATGCAGTATTTGCAATGTCAGAACCAGCGACAGAAACAGCATCTAATAGTGGCAATGGTTTGGGTTATTTAGCAGCAGCTCTAGCAACTGGACTAGCAACTTTAGGTACAGGTTATGCAGTAGGTGCAGTAGGTTCATCTGCCTTAGGTGCTGTTTCGGAAGATCCGAAAATATTAGGTAAAACCCTTATTTTCGTAGGTCTTGCTGAAGGTATTGCTATTTATGGTTTGATTATCTCAATTATGATTTTAGGTAACTTATAATGGAATCTTATCTTATTAGCGATAATGAAGAAACCTTGCTAGGTATGAAGTTGGCTGGTGTAGAAGGTGAAGTGATGACTGATGATGAAGCCATCATTGAAAAGATTGATCACCTGATAGCAGATGATCATACTGGTATTATCATACTTACTCACAATATAAAAGTGCGTCTTGAGGAAGAAATTATGAAGAGAAAACTAATTTCCAGAGAGACATTAATTGTTGAGATACCAAGTCCTGGTGAATCAATTCAAAGTGACTTCATTACAAAATACATCCGAGAATCTATCGGATTAAAACTATAAGTAGGTGTCAAATGATTACAGTTAATGATAAATTGAAATTATTTACGAAAAGAATTATCGATCTACAGCAGAAGTCCTATGATGAGAAAGTTGAATTACTTGAGAAACAAATGGTCATAGACTTAGAAGAAAGAAAAAAAGTTTTGTTAAGAGATCGAAAAAAATATGAAACAACTCTTCTAAAGGGGATTAAGAATGAAAGAGCTAGTCGGCTCTCCAACGCCAGAAGTGAAAGAAAAAGAAGACTTTTACTTAAACGTAAAGAGATGATTGATGAGTTATTAGAAGGCGTTAAATCTTATACGAAGGACTTTGTTCATACCGATGACTACATCTTGTATATGAGGAAAACCATTCAAAAACACAGCCGTGTTATTAAAGCTTTAGGAGATTTTGACTTCTTAATCAATGAAAGAGACTTAAAATATAAAGAGGTATTTGAGGACTTGTTCAAATCCTTAGACCTTAATTGTTTACAGGTCTCTGTATGTGAAAAGAAGATTCTTGGTGGTGCTATTATTGTTAAATCGGATCGTAGCTCAAGGTTAGATTTATCTTTAGATTCAGTGATTGAAGATAATAAAAAATATATGGGTCAATTGATCTATGATATGTTAGAAGAAGCAGGTGAGTTTAGTGGAAAACAAAGCTAAAGTGATCATGGTTAATGGACCAGTTGTCAAAGGTTCGGGTATGTCTGATTTCAAGATGCGCGAAATGGTAATGGTCGGTAACAACAAGTTAATTGGAGAAGTTATTTCCTTAGAAGGTGATATTGGAACCGTTCAAGTTTATGAAGAAACAGAAGGTTTATCTCTTAATGAAGGCATTGAATCCACTCATAAACCCTTGTCATTAAAGTTAGGACCAGGTTTACTAGGTAATATGTTTGATGGTATTGAAAGACCATTAGACAAGTTGTTTGAACTATCCGGTGATTTCATTGCAGAAGGTATTGGTTTAATCTCCATTGATGATGAGAAAAAGTGGGATGTTAATATTACTGTAGATGAAGGTGAATTTGTGGATGAGGGATTTTCCATTGCATGGATTCAAGAATCAGACTTAATCAAACATAAAATTTTAATACCTCCAGGGAAAAAGGGGCATGTAAAATCTATAGTTCCAGATGGCCTTTATACATTAGAAGATGTTATTTGTGTGCTTGAAGATGAGTATGGTGAGGAAATACATATAAAACTTTATCAGGAATGGCCTGTCAGAGAACAAAGACCTGTATTAGAGAGGAAACCACTCTCTTTACCCTTATTAACAGGACAAAGAGTACTGGATATTTTCTTTCCAATAGCTAAAGGGGGGACTGCGGCTATACCTGGAGGTTTTGGTACAGGTAAAACAATGACTCAACACCAACTGGCTAAGTGGTGTGATGCAGACATTATTGTTTATATAGGCTGTGGCGAACGTGGTAATGAGATGACGGATGTATTACATGAGTTTCCAAAACTGATAGATCCTATGAGTGGTAAGTCAATTATGGAACGTACTGTTTTAATAGCCAACACATCTAATATGCCAGTAGCTGCTAGGGAAGCCAGCATATACACAGGCATTACAATAGCTGAATACTATAGAGATATGGGGTATCATGTAGCTATTATGGCAGATTCAACTTCTAGATGGGCTGAAGCCCTAAGAGAACTTTCTGGGCGATTGGAAGAGATGCCTGCTGAAGAAGGTTATCCGGCTTACTTACCATCAAGGCTGGCAGGGTTTTATGAACGTGCAGGATTGGTAGAAACCTTATCAGGTCATGAAGCTTCTGTGACAATTATTGGAGCCGTATCTCCTGCGGGTGGTGATTTCTCAGAACCTGTAACTGAAAATACAAAAAGATTTGTTAATGCTTTCTTAGCTTTAGACAAAAGACTGGCTTATGCAAGGCATTATCCGGCAATCAACTGGTTAGATTCATATTCAGGTTATCTAAAAATGCTTGAAGAATGGTATTCTGATTATGTATCGGATGATATTCTCGATTTAAGAGCTAGTATGTTGAAGGTATTACATGAGGAAGATAAGTTAAAAGATATTGTTCAGCTGGTGGGAGAAGATGTTTTACCAGATGATCAACGATTGATCTTAGAAATTGCAAAGGTAATAAAAGTTGGTTTCTTACAACAAAATGCCTTTCATAAGGAAGATACCTATGTACCACTTCAAAAACAGCATTTGATGCTTGAGATTATTAATTATCTCTATGAGAGAGGTCAAGAAGCCATTAGATTAGGTATCCCAATTTCAGTTGTAAAGAACCAAGATTTATACAGTAGGGTAACAAGAATTAAGTACACCATAAAAAATGACGATTTACAGGATTTTGGATTCTTAATGCAAGAGATAGATAAGTTTTATGGAGATTTGTTGAAAAAGTATAAGAAATAGGTGGCACATGAGACAAGAATATTTACAAATAGATAAAATAGAAGGTCCGCTTATTATATTAGAACATGTGGATCATGCCTCATATGGTGAAATCATACAGATTCAATCTGAAGGCAAAACACGTATGGGGAAGGTAATAAAAATTGAAGATGACCAAGTTATAGCCCAAGTTTTCGAAGGGACACAAGGTTTGTCTAGATATAATTCAGCTATTAAGTTTACAGGTAAACCTTTTGAAATCAATGCATCTAAAGAAGTCTTAGGTCGTACTTTTAATGGGGTTGGAAAACCGATTGATCAAGGGGGTTATATTTATAGTAAGAAAACCTATAACATTAATGGACGACCAATAAATCCTGTGGCTAGATCTTATCCAAGAGATTATATTCAAACTGGTATTTCTACTATAGATACTTTGACGACATTAATAAAAGGTCAAAAGTTACCTATTTTTTCTGGTAATGGTTTACCTCATAATGAGGTGGCAGCTCAGATTGTAAGACAGGCAAAACTTTCAGACTCAGAGAAAAAGTTTGCCGTTGTATTTGCAGCCATAGGTATTAAGAATGATGATGCAGCCTTTTTTAGACATAGTTTTGAAGAAGCTGGTGTTCTAGAAAATGTTGTAATGTTTCTTAATTTAGCTGATGATCCAATCGTAGAAAGGATCTCAACGCCAAGGTGTGCCTTAACAACAGCGGAGTATTTAGCATTTAAAGAAGGTTATGATATCTTAGTTGTTATGACTGATATTACCTCTTATTGTGAAGCTCTTAGAGAAATTTCTTCTGCTAGAGAAGAGGTCCCTTCTAGAAAAGGATATCCAGGTTATTTATATTCAGATTTAGCAACTTTGTATGAAAGAGCGGGTGTTTTAAATGGGTGTGAAGGTTCGATTACTTTCTTGCCAATTTTGACTATGCCCAATGATGATATATCACATCCTATCCCAGACTTAACAGGTTATATTACAGAAGGTCAAATTGTAATGGGAAGAGATTTAACGAGAAATAATATATATCCACCAGTTAGTGTATTACCATCTCTTTCTAGATTAATGAAAGATGGTATAGGCGAAGGTTATACAAGAGAAGACCATCCAAGTGTCGCCAATCAATTATTTGCCTCTTACTCGAAAGTACAGGATGTAAGAGCACTGGCTCAGATTATAGGAGAGAATGATTTATCCAAAACAGATCAGCAACTTTTAGAATTTGGACGTGCTTTTGAGAAGCAGTTTGTTAAACAAGACCATCATGAGGAACGTTCGGTTGACCAGAGTATTGATCTTGCCTGGGAGATTTTGCGGATTTTACCTAAATCAGAATTGGATCGTATTGATGATGAACTTTTAGAAAAGTATTATTAGGAGTTGTATGAATAAAGTAGCACCGACTAAGGCAAACTTAATGAAATCAAAGTCCATGTTGTCCTTTTCAAAAAAAGGTTATGATCTTTTAGATAGGAAAAGAAATGTTCTTATTAGAGAAGTCATGGGCTTAGTTTCTCGTGCAGAAAATATACAAGCACAGATTGAGCAGATATTTAAAGAAGCATATGAGTCTTTGCAGTATGCCAATATTATCATTGGCACTAATGTTGTAAAAGAACTATCTTCATCTATATCAAAAGGTGAAGATTATGATGTGCTTTTGCAATCGGTTATGGGTGTGGAAATTCCTAAAATTAGGTATGAAAGAAAACCAGTTCAACCCTCTTATGGTTTATTTAGAACCAATGCAACTTTTGACAATGCACTGTTAAAGTTTGATGAGGTAAAATACTTAGTTTATGAACTGGCAGAAATTGAGACAGCAGTTTATAAATTGGCTATGGAGATAAAAAAGACTCAAAAAAGAGCCAATGGATTAGATAAAATTCAGATCCCTAAATATACTGAAATTGTTAAAGATATCGAGAATGCATTAGAGGAAAAAGAACGTGAAGATTTCTTTAGATTAAAAAAAGTAAAAGCCAAGACTAAATCTAAGTGAACCCTTGCGGTAGACATATATTATTGTTATAATGAATTGATTTTGGGCACAGAGTATTCTGTGTCTATTAAATTAAAAAGTATTTTTGCAAATTTTGTGAAAACTTGATACAATACAAGTTGAAAATTATTATCAATAAATAAAGGAGTCTATTTATGAACGTTTCAAAAGTTACAGACGGCATATATCAGTTATCTATTAATATTGAAAATATGCTATTTGAAGGTCTATGGGAAGTACCAGATGGTGTTTCTATGAACTCATACGTTGTAAAAGGCGAAAAAACTGCAATCATCGATGGTGTTTGTGGCTGGGACGGCGTACCTGAGAGTTTTTATAAGTTAATGGAAGAAATGGATGTTGATCCTAAATCGATTGAGTATGTTATCGTCAATCATATGGAACCTGATCATACAGGTTGGATTGAGGATTTAAGAAAATTCCACAAAGACTTTAAAATTCTTTGTACTAAAAAAGCTGCACCTATGCTAGAAGCATTCTTTAACCACAGTGAAAATATTACAATTGTAGGTGATGGAGACTCATTAGATCTTGGCGGTAGAACATTACAATTTGCTGAGATTCCAAATGTACATTGGCCAGATACAATGGCAACATTTGACGAACAAACAGGTACATTATTCTCATGTGATGCCTTTGGTTCATATGGTAAAGTGGACCATGGAAATTATGATGATTTATTAACTGAAAAAGATTTACAATTCTATGAAAAAGAAGCTCAGAGATATTATGCTAATATTGTTGCAGCATTTTCAATGTTTGTTGAAAAGGCAATTGCAAAATGTGCCGGATTACCAATTAAAATCATTGCACCAGGACATGGTATTGTATGGAGAAAGAATCCAAAACGTGTTATCGATGATTATGTAAGATATGCTAAATACCAAAAAGGACCTGCTAAGAAAGAAGTAACTTTAATCTGGGGTTCTATGTACGGTATGACTGAAAAAGGTGTTAAACATGCTATTGCTTGTTTAGAAAAAGAAGAAGATATCAAAGTGAATATTCACAGAGTACCTCAAGATGATTGGGGACATATTATTGGTTCTGCTTGGTCTTCGACAGGTTTAGTTTTAGCTATGCCTACTTATGAATATAAAATGTTCCCACCTATGGCAGCAATCTTAGAAGAAATGGGTAAGAAAAAAGTTAATAACAGAAAAGTATTCAGACTTGGATCATTTGGTTGGTCTGGTGGTGCTCAAAGAGAATTGGATGATATCAATTCAAGACTAAAAATGAACATGGATTTTGTAGATCCTGTTGAATACAAGGGTGCTCCAACAGAAGAAGATTTGACTGCAATTGAAGCGGGAATCAAAACTTTATGTGACGCAGTAAGACAAGCTGTAGAATAGTTAATTACACCATCATCTTAGGATGATGGTTTTCTTTTTTTGGTGTTGTGGAATAAAGTGAATCATTATATAATCTATTTGAGGATATATAAACAAGGAGGAAACATGGAAAAATTAATTATTACAGCCGCGCTTACAGGAGCTGAGGTGACTAAGGACATTCAACCTAATCTACCCGTATCGCCAGATGAAATCGCTGATGCTGCTTATGAGTGTTACAAGGCAGGTGCATCGATTGTTCATATTCATGCAAGAGATGAAGAAGGCAATCCAACGCAATCTTATGATGTTTATAAGGAAATCAAAGAAAAGATTGAAGCAAAATGTAATGTGATTGTGCAACCTTCTACAGGTGGTGCTACATGGCATTCACCAGAAGAAAGATTACAACCAGTAGAGTTAAAACCTGAAATGGCAACTTTATCTTGCGGTACTTGTAACTTCGGCAATGAAGTGTTCATGAACTCAGGTGAATACATTGAGAAGTTTGCAACTCGTATGAAGGAATTAGGTGTTAAACCTGAAATCGAAGTATTTGAAAGAGGTATGATTGAAAATGCTAAACG
>Ga0070725_10001720_pt1 | contig 11922 bp, 16 predicted proteins | sample tdDd002_FD_69781 | JGI IMG/M metagenome (GOLD analysis project Ga0070725, IMG submission 69781) | Marine sediment microbial communities from the Atlantic coast under amendment with organic carbon and nitrate - tdDd00.2 | ecosystem: Environmental > Aquatic > Marine > Coastal > Sediment | place... | reverse complement strand
AGGGTTATATCAATGTCTATGCGAAAATCCTAAATTGGATGATTGATGGTCTTAACAAAATTCAGTTCGAGGTGCCTGATTGGGTACCTGAGATTGGAGGAAAGACCATAGGTGTTAACATACCTAAGATTCCATACCTAGCAGAAGGCGGTATTACAACTGGTCCGACTTTGGCCATGATTGGTGAAGGTCGAGAACAAGAAGCAGTTTTACCACTTTCTAAACTATCAAAACTTCTTCAGCTTGCTATTCTTAAGTCAAAGAGAAGTGATGATAACCCACAAGAAAAACCTAGATCATTTACAGACATGATCAACAATTTCAGAAAAGATACAATCAATGTGAAACAAGAATATGTTAATCACATTGAATACAAACCGACTTTTATCATCAAAGGCAATGCATCAAAAGATGATATTATTGAAGTCGAGAAAAAAGGTAGAGATGGGTTTGATGCTCAGTATAAAAAGATGGAACGAAAAAAACAACGTTTAGCTTTTGACAGTTAAGGAGGTATATGAAAAAGTATAGAACAGTCCTAGGTGATACCTGGGACAAGATTTCTTTTGAACAGTATGATTCTTATGATCATATAGAAGCCTTAATGCTTGCCAATAAAGAACATATGGAAACTGTAATGTTTAGTGGTGGTGTCATGCTAACTATTCCTGATGTTACTGTAAAAGCATCAACTAATCTACCACCTTGGAAGAGAGGATAATATGAAAGTAAGAAGATCCTATATTGAACTTTATTATGATGAGGTCAATGCATCTAAAGAGATTCAACAGGACCTTGTTTCATTTTCTTATACTGATAACGCTCATGGCGTAGCAGATGATGTATCTATTTCTTTAAAGGATGAAAAGGGTATTTGGTCGGATGATTGGTTTCCTGAAGAAGGTGACAAACTTCGACCAATTATCCATACACTTAATTGGCGACATGATGGAGACTCGCAATCCTTGGATTGCGGGTTTTTTGATATAGATGAGCCTGAATGCAGTGGACCACCATCGGTTATGACGATTAATGGCAATTCTATGCCGACTAATAGCTCGTTTAAAGATGAGAAAAAAACTAGATCATGGACCAACCAAAGTTTTAAAATGATTGCATCAAAGATTTCTAATGAAGCTGGACTTGACTTATTATATGACAGTCAAGTAAATCCAGTTTTTTCATATGTATTACAAGAAGAATCAGATGCAGCATTTTTACTTAAACTATGTGATGATCATTCTTTTGGAGTAAAAATATCAAGTGGTCAACTTGTTATATACAATTTATCAGAGTACAAAGCTAAAGATTCTGTTCATGAATACAGAAAGAGATCTTCTACTGTATTATCATATGGTTTTAGAAAACAAACCGTAGGGAATCAATTTGATGGTGTGAAGGTTAAGTATGAAGATGATGGTATGAGTAAATGGTATTCTTATTGTCCTAAATCACCAGATGATGCTAAATACTATACTATTGAATCGGTTTGCGAGTCTTACCAGGATGCTGAGTATATGTGTATGAGTAAGTATGCTGAATTAGCTGATACAGTCTATGTATGTACATTTAATGTAACTTTGAACCTAAAACTCATAAGTGCTTTATGTATAGATGTTTCAGGTTTTGGCAAGTATGATGGAAAATACTTTTTAGATAAAGTAACTCATACAGTAGGCAGTGGTTCTTCAACGTCTTTTGAAGGTCGGATGATTGTATCAGGAAAGAAGCTTTCTATACCTGTAACAAATGGACCACAAGTAAAAGAAGAGTCAATGGTGAAGTTAGCTGGCTTAACTGATGGCAACTCATTAATGAGTATGTAAAGGGGACGATATGAACTTAAAATATGGTGTTATTTCTAGTATTGAAAATGAAAAAGTCCTTGTCTTTATTACTGAAGATAACATACTTCTTGATAAACTTCATTTGCTAAATGGAGAGTATAAACCTCCAAAAGTAGGTGAGGAAGTTGTATGTATTGTAGATAAAGATGGTTCAGGCTTATGTCTGAAGGGTTACTTTAGAAAAGAAACTTTACCCCCTAGTGATGTGGTCTATCAGAATAAACTTACTGATCAGATTAATATATCAGTTACTAGTGAAGGATTGGTTATAGAAGCTACTAATATCATCTTAAAGGGTGATGTTAATATACAAGGTAATTTAAATGTAACAGGCAAAATAGATGCTAGTGGTACAGTTACTGCTGGAGGGGTGGTGCTTTCATAATGAAAACAACATTAGGTTCGTTTGGAGATGTTATTTTTGAAACCAGTGATGATAGAATCTTGACTTTTTCTAATTTTCTAAGGACAGCTGCTGCTAGGTATGCAGATCATGAAGTGATAGGTGTGAAACCTGTTACAGAGAACATAGGTCCCGGTCTCGATAATATCACTTTTACAATTGAGCTAAGAAGGTCGTTAGGTGTAGATCCTGATGAAGTACTCAATAAGTTAATGAAATACAATAGAGAAGGACATGCTTATCCATTAGTCATAGGTAGTAAGATTTTAGGTGTCGATAAATGGCGAATAGGTAATTTAGGTATGGCTACAAATGTATTCGGCAGGCATGCGTCTTATGATTCAGTAAGCGTGGAACTTTCTATAATTGAATATGTGGAGAATCAAACATGATTGTAATATCAAAAAATGATTTACCAAAAGAAAAAGTAGAGCAAGTTCATGCTCTAGTAACAACACCAGCTGGAACAATACCAGGGGATAGAGCCTATGGTATAGATCAATCGATACAAGATTTACCTATAGAAATTTATAAGGTTAAATATGTATCAGAGATTTCGGTTAAGGTAAAGAAATATATACCAGGTATCCAGGTGAAAGAAGTATTATTTGAACTGGATCCTAAAGATGGCAGAGTCCTGCCAAAGGTGGTGATTGATTGGAACTAAAAAACCTACCAGAAATAAATTTTGTCACAATGACTTTGGATGAAGTCATTGATAAGAATGTTAAAAGGTTAGAGCAAATTGCTTTAGAAGTCACTGGAGAAGCTATCATATTGTATCCAGGACATAAATGGCGAGTTATGGTTCATATGCTTTCATTAATTGAACATCAACAACTCATTAATATCAATGAGAAGGCGAAAAACAATTTATTGAGGTATTCTGACTTGGATATGACTAAACATATCGGTGCAAGAACCAACACCTTCTTAATAGAAGCATCCAAGAGTGAAACTATGATAGAAGTTATATTATCAAAAGTGTTTGAAGTGGATTATTTGATATCTGCAGGCACACTTTTTACATCAGGAAACAATGTATATTTTGAAAATCTAGAAGATATAATATTCCTTCCAGGTGAAACAAGTAAAACTTTTAAATGTCTTTGTGTGTCACCTGGTACCATCGGCAATGACTTCTTAATAGGTCAGATAGATAAGTCAGCATCTAATTTGCCTTTTGTATCTAGTATCAAGAATACAGTTAAAAGTTTTGGTGGTGCAGATGAAGAAGAATTAGACAACTTCAAAGAACGAATTAGATTGTCACCTTCAACATACAATACAGCTGGATCGGATGCAGCTTATATTGCTATGGCGAAAAACTATAGCGCAGAAGTCAGTGATGTTTATGTTTATTCATCAGCTGCAGAAACTGTTGATGTGATTTTTCTTATGGCATCAGGTATCCCTAGTGCTGAAGATATAGCTGGAATGACTGAATATCTAAGCGATAAATCAAGAAGACCATTAAATGATAAAGTACAGTGTGCTGCACCTAGTGTGTCAAATTATACTATTAGTTATACATACTACATAGCAAGTAAAGATTCTCTTGCTGAAAGTGAGATCAAACTAAAAGTACAAACTGCTGTCGAAGCCTATAAAGCATGGCAAAGAGGTGCAATTGGAAGAAACATCAATCCATCGAAGCTCCATAATCTTATTATAGAAGCTGGTGCATCAAGAGTAGTCATTGCAAGTCCACTTTATAAGGCTACAGGTGAAACTGAGGTTGCAAACTGTACAGGTGTTACTGAAACTTATGGAGGATTAGAGAATGATGGATCTTAGGAATTTAAATTCTAGGCTCTTATTACCACCTACTCTTTCAGATGATTTAGAGACTAAATTGTTTAGCCTTTTAACAGATGAAGTCATGGCGGACCTATCCATGAAAATGGTCTTTGTTCAAACCGGTGGTGATGTGAAATTATTACCTGAAGCTATTTTAGATAATCTAGCTTGGGAATTGAATGTAGATTTTTATGATTTAGATCTTGCTTTAGAGAAAAAGCAAAGTCTTATTTCTAACTCAATTATAAGTCATATGATAAAAGGTACACCAGCTGCAGTAGAAAATCTATTGGCAGCTGTTTTTGAGAAATCATTTGTTGAAGAATGGTTTGAGTATGGTGGTCAAAATTCTAAGTTTAAAATCAAGACAACTGATCAGGCAGACATCGAAAAGTATGACAAACTAAAAGACATTATAAGCTTAGTTAAAAATACAAGGTCGAAACTTGAAAGTTTTGTTTTACTCAGAAATAAAGATATTTCATTAGAAAGTCTATGCTTCACTCATACTGCTAAAAGGATAACAATTGATATAACTTAGAAAGGAGCTAGAGAATGAAATCAGTTTTAACAGAAAAAGGTTTGATCCTCTTAGGAAAAGCTCAAGCAGGGGCAAATCTCAGCTTTACTCGTATGGCCATAGGAGATGGTATTGATTTAGGGGACTTGTCTATAAGAACCGCATTAGTAAATGAGGTTAAAAGTTTACCTTTAATCAACATAAGTAGAGAAGCTGATAAAACATACTTAAAATGTAGTTTAAACAATACTGGATTACTAGTAGGTTATCATATCAAAGAAGTTGGTGTTTTCGCTACTGATCCTGATGAAGGAGAAATACTTTATAGCGTTTCGAATGTTGGAAATGGTGAACCTGATTATATGCCACCAGAAGCTGAGAACATTGTTGAATTAGAACTTGCGTTTGTGGTTTCAACAATTAATGCTTCAAGTGTGACTGCAGTTATGGATCCAAGTATTGTTTATGCTAGAAAAAGTGATGCTGTTGATGTAAGAGATATGGATCCAGTGACACCAGGTGTTTTAAATCAAGAACTTAGTATCACTGTAAATCCAGAAATCAAAAGACATACATTAAAAATAAATGCTTCAGTAACAGGTGGCCCTATCACTATCAAGAAGAATGGAGGCGCAGCTAAACCTTTACTCAATCCTGATGGTAGTCAAGTAGATGAGTTACTAGCTGAAGTCATGTTTTACGATGTGATTGAAGAAGCAGCGGCTTTTATATTGGCCCCTAAATCTGGGGGCGTACAATTTGCTGATAAAAATACTGTAGAGCTTAAGAGTTTTTCTACATTAGAAACGAATTACGACTTACAACTGACTACAGATGAGTTAAATTACAGAGAGGGTGTGACAGTTCCTCGAAGTCCGTATTTTCTAACGCAAGATTATAATAGTAAGCAATTAGTTAAAGACTATGATACTGGTAAGATTTATATGATTGCACGAAATTCGGCTAACAACACAGTTAAGTGTGTTGAAGTAAATACTTTAACAGGTCAGTTGACCTTGCTATGGAACAAAGCGTTTAATAATTATCCTGATCCAGATGCAGGGGTGACTATTTATAAAAGCGAGTTGTTTATGATGGGTGGTAGTGGGAATGCCCATTGTATTTACAAGATAAACCTAGCTACTGGGGCCATAATTCATACTGCACCTAGATTACATTCAACTTTAACATCTTGGCGAATTTGGGGAGATCAACGAGAAAAAGGCAAGCCTATTATATATGATGGCTCAACTCAAGCAGGTGCTGGAATATGGAAATTAACTTCTAATACTGTTGGAGGAGGTTTTGGATTTGGTTATTTGAATTCTAGTAATGGTTTTAGTGGCCCTGTTTCTACAGATCCAAACGGTAATTATTGGACTCATGGTTATACTTATGGTTATAAAATTAGTCCAGCAGGAACTTTGATTCGTCAGTGGACTCAGGCAGGTTACAGTGCATCAGGGAGAGGTTATGCAAATGTTTTTAATCCTAATACGAATAAATATTATGCGTTCGCACCTCTAAATAATACAAATATAAATCAAACTAGATTAGGTGTATTTGATGATCAAGGAAACGAGATTTCTAGTACCGATTACACTAATAGAGATTGTGGTTACCAAGGAAAAGCCATGTATGATGGAGAGTACATAGTATATAATTTTTCATGGAATTGGGGCTCTGTAATGAAAGTAGATTCAAATGGTAACTATGTATGGGATACAAAATCTACTGAAGGTGGTCCAGTAATACCAGAGGTTAAAACAACCTTATGGGCGATTGTGCTTTCAGAAACAAAACAAGTCGTTTATTGCTGCAATGCATATTCAGATAGTAATGATATCTTCAGAATGCAAATACTAGAACAGGCTACTTTAGATGGATACAAACCAAAGGCAGATGGCGGCAAAAGATTGATCCTAAACGCTGCAGTAGCCACCACTTTTCTATTAGCTGAAGATGGAAATAAAAATAATTTTAAGTCGTTTAAAAGTGGCGATATAGTTAAGTGGTCACCAACAATGCTAATTAAACCAGAATCGTTAGTAAAATTAGAAAAGTATTTAATGGTTAAATAAGGAGGCGTAAAGTGCATTATTACAAAGTAAAAATTAGACGTATTACCACTGGCAATGGAATTATGACTATATACGGTGATAGTACTCAAGGATTTCCTGCAATGGTAGCGAGAACAGATACTGGAGAATGGGGTGTATGCATTACAGAAAACACTTTAGAAACATCAGAAAAAGTTGTTGCGATATCAGAAGCAGAGTTTGAAACCAGAGTTGAGGAAATTAACACTATAAACTTAGCACTTCAGGAAGAGGAAAAGAAGAAAGCTTTAGCTGCTGGAGATAAAATTCAAGAACTGGAAATGCTGATTGCAGAACTTGCATTAAGCCAAGGAGGTGCTTAAAATGTGGGGAAAATTTTTCGGCAATTTAATCATAAAAGGAACATATAATTATGAAGTTGTTATTGCAAAAAGACCAGATTTGAAGAGTGATATTGATAAGTATCTAACAAAAGTACAACGTGCTGATTTGATTGTGTAGGTGCATATGAAAAATTCAATATATAAGTATAGCCAATTATTAATTACAGGCGCCTTAGACTGGGATACAGCAACCGGTACTATAGGTGTTATTTTTTTAGCTGTTTTTAAGTATTGGTTTGGTGATTATGATTGGGTAGCCAATCTATTCTTTTATATGGTAGCAGCTGATTATATCACTGGATGGATTAAGGCTTTAATTACGAATCAACTAAGTAGCAATACAGGATATAAAGGATTCGTAAAAAAAGGCGGTATGTTCATCATTGTAGGACTTGCATACCAATTAGATAAAGCTTTTGGTACTTCTGTTATCAGATCTGTAATCATGCTAGGTTACTGCAATAATGAACTTCTTTCAATTATTGAAAATGGAGAGGCGTGTGGCTTTATCCCCGAAACAGTGGCAAAGCATCTAGCGCAATATCAGAAAAAACTATCAACTCTTACGAGATTTGAAAGAGAAGGTGATTAAATGATAAAAGCATTAAATATAGTGGATGGCATCATACAGGATAAAATCATAGATGGTATTCCTGTAAAAGTGAAGATAATAAATCCACGTGGAAAACGAAATGTAAGAACCCTTAAGGAGCTTTATGCTCCTAAGGGGATTACTATTCACAATACTGGCAATTCATCAATCGCTGCAGGTGATGATTTACATGCCAGATGGTTACAAAATGTAGAAAATGCAGACAAAGCATATATATCCCCTCACCTATTTGTAGATCATGATTCTATAACTCAAGTTATTCCACTTGATGAAGTTGGATATCATGCTGGTGATGGTTCTGGTGATGGTAATTATAGAACCCTTGCTATAGAAATATGTGAGAATTACAAGCTAAGTACAGCTGAAGAAAATGCTAAGAAATTAGCTGCTGCGTTAATAAAAACATATCCAGGTTTTAAATTGTATAAGCATCAGGATTGGTCAGGAAAATACTGTCCTCATATCATCTTAGATAGAAAGAACGGATGGAAAGATTTTGTTAATGATGTGAATAAGTATGTGGATAATGACAAGGTGCTTTTAATTCATGAGCCTAATCAAATAGAGACACTAAGAATTTCAACATCAAATCCTATGAGTATCGATGAAATCATTGAACTTTTGAAGCAGGAACAAGTTGAAACAGTAGAACCAAAGACTTATTCAGTTGAAGACCTTCAAAGAAACTTACATCATATTGGCTATGATTGTGGTCCTTTCGATGGCAAGCCAGGCCCTAAAACAAGAGCAGGTTTTAGAGCATTCCAACGTTTAAATAAGCTTGATGATACAGGCAATATGGATCCAGAATCTATTAGGGTAATGGAATCAATAATGTCAACTGAAAGTGAATATAGAACCTTCTGGTATAAAAACTGTGAAGTACATGTTTTCACTGGTGATTTAGATAAGTATGATCCAGTTGTTACACTTGGTGAACCTGGGAAACTTGAAGTTTTATCTGAGATGGATGATGATTTTGCTGCAGCAGTAAATGGTCAGTTTTTCGGAGGTGGTCGTGAAGGTTTAGGTTTAATGATCATTAATGGTCTATATTACTATACTGGCCAACATGAAAAATTTGCAAACTGGTTACAGTATAAAGATGGTCATTCAGAAATTAGAGATGTTGATAAATCTGAATACTGGAGACTTCAATATGAAACTCACTTCTCTATTGGTACTTCATGGGCTTTAATGATCGAGGGTAAGTTCCTAGAAATTAAGAATCCTGGTATCAGTCATTATGACGAAAGACATCCAAGAACTATAATGGCACAATCTAATATCAAGAAACTCCTATCACTTATTGTAGTTGATGGAAGGAATGAAAACTCTAAAGGTATGACAGCTGAAGAGACACAGGAGCTACTTGCTTTTATTTCTAATGTACTTGATATAGAGTATGATAATGCTACAAATTTAGATGGTGGTGGTAGTTCTGAAATGACAGTTGATCAAGAGATTGTAAATGAACCTTCAGATGGAGTCGAACGAAAAGTAGGCACTATCATTGGATTGAAAAGAAAGGATTAAATATGGATATTTTAAAAGCGTTAGGAAACCTTATATTGATGAATTGGGACAATATATTAGTTGTATTAGTATTTGTTTCAGTATGCCTATACTTATGGTCTATAGGTAAAAAAGATCGTGTAAAGGATATATTATGCAAGCTCATTTGTGAAGTTGAAGATGAGTTTGGCAGTGGTAAAGGTGAATTAAAGAAAATTGAAGTTTTCAATCGAATATATGATTGGATGCCGAGTCTACTTAAAATATTTATTAGCAGAAAAATGTTAGATGTATGGATTGAACAGTTGCTACAGGAAATTAAAGACCAATTAAGTACTAACAACTAATAGGAGGATCCTTATGGTAGAAATTAAAAGAGAGTTTGTATTCAGACAGCCAACAGAGTTTATTGGTACAGAAGCAGAAATGAATAATATAGATTCATCAATATTAGTACCTGGAGATAAGTTCTATACGGAAGATGCTAATGGTATGTTAGCAGGATACATGTGGAATGGTTCTAAATGGCAAATTTTCGAAAGGTATGATTATTAATATGAAAGGATTAACTGGATTAGTAGGACCTGGCGGCATAACATATAGAAAAAAAAATAGCTTGATAAAGAAGCTCAAAGACGCTGGAGCAGTATTAGCATTAATAGCAAATAAAGCTAATGGTTCAGGACGATTAACAGGAAACGATAGTCCTTGGGTGGATTTGGTTAATGATTTTGGAAAAAATTTATTTAATAAACTCGAGATAACAAACAATGCATTTCTTGATGCATCTGATGGGAGTGAAGTTGTCAATTTTAATTGGTTTTATTCTGATTATATAGACATATCCAGTATTTCAGATTTAGTTTTAAACCAATTAGCAGGTGCTGGTATAGCTGGTGCTTTATATTATGACGAGTCAAAAACTTTTATAAGTGGTGAAACAAATAATGATATATTAGCAAATTCTAATCAGCTTAAAATACCGATAAATTCTAAGTACTTAAGGTTTTCAAATACCAAGGTGTTAATAGACCTAACACAACTTGAGAAGGGTAAAGTATCGACAACTTATGAATCATATGCACGAAACGACGGAATTTTAACTAACTTCGCAGGCACAGTTGATAGTGGTTGGAATCAAGTATATAACCATAAAATGAATATGATAACTAATCCGACGATGAAGGGTGAAAAAGCTACAATAGGGCCGGTCGCAAATGGAGATATACCAGATTGGTCCGTAGTATACCAAGATCATCATTTTTTTCAGGAAGTAAATGGTGACATTACATATGTGCAAGATGTTCCGTTTGGTGAGAGAGCTGTATTCTATACAAGAGGTATGTATTCTGCAGATGGTCATAAGGTGTTTGCATATGTTGAGATTATGAAATTAACAGATCACAACATGACAACAGGCTCAATAGTAACGGTTTCTAGGGGTGCTGGTGGTTATTCAACACCGTTGTTAACAGTAGATGAATATAATAATATGCCTGTTGGTGAGTGGGTTCCACACTATTGTAGTAAGAATGTTGACGAAGCTGTATTAGGTACAACTGAGTTGAATTTATCGCTAGGCACTTATTCTTATCAAGATGAGTATCGGAAAACAGCCTTCAGAAATCCTAAAATATTAGACTTAACTTCAATCGATAACTTCTTTGGAACGTCTTATGCGACTCTACCTGCACCAGAAGATGTATATAATGTATTAGAAGAAATCTTAGCACTAGAGAAAAGTGTGTATGCAATAACCTTTGATCCAGTAGATGATCATCTTAACGTTTTAACTGGTTCAAGCGGTGATATTCTAGACATAACTGGTACAGAGGAATTTACTATATGCAATGTCTTCAAAACAGAATCCCCTATAGATAGTGGTTGGTTGTATTGTAGGAACTTAGACAACAATGTAAGTAGTGTACAATACGGACTATTCCTATTGCCTGATGGAGGGGGAAGAGTTAGAGTTGGTGGAGTTAATTTTGTTATACCTACAGGAACTTTTTTAGCTGATTATTGGCATGAAGTTATTGTAAGAAGAGTTGAAAATACAATAATACTAAAAGTAAATTCTGTAGAAAAGATAAACAGTTCATTTACTGCAAACTTAGTATCTCAACCTCATTTAAGATTTGGTGCAAGGAGCGCCAGTATAGATGGTCTAACACAGGCAGAATTTATGGGGCATAATGAGGCAATTAATTTAATGTTTAGAGCTTCACAAGTAGGTTACGATACTGCCAAGATAGATGAATTATGTAATAAAATATCGTCACCTTATATATCTTTAAACCAATAGGAGGGAACATGAGTAGATTAGTATTTATAGCAGCAACAAAGGAAAAAATGGATTCATATGGATTGAATACAGATACATTGAGACAATTAACCGATGGTCGTTATATGTTTCATAAGGAAAAACTAGTATTTGTAAACAGTCCTGAGTTCGAGGTTATGATGAACGACCCAGCATGCGAAGCCTTAACACCAGATCAGTACAAAGAACTATTGCCAAGAAATCCTTATGAATAAGCATATAAATTTTGTGACCCGGGGACACAAAATGGAAAAAAATGTAAAACTGTGACCCGGGGACACAAATAAATAAATCGTGGCATAGAGTCACGATTTATTTTTCTTTTTCCATTGAGCAATCATTATTTGTACTTCTGGCCATAAAGCATCAGGAAGCTCAACAGTTCTATATTTAATTGTACTGGAATCAACAACACCATCAAAATATTCAATAATCTTACTGATTCTCATTTGCTTCTT
>Ga0070725_10001716_pt1 | contig 11942 bp, 6 predicted proteins | sample tdDd002_FD_69781 | JGI IMG/M metagenome (GOLD analysis project Ga0070725, IMG submission 69781) | Marine sediment microbial communities from the Atlantic coast under amendment with organic carbon and nitrate - tdDd00.2 | ecosystem: Environmental > Aquatic > Marine > Coastal > Sediment | place... | reverse complement strand
TAAAATCCAAACGTAAAGATGACCGCAATCTTCTCACTGAAGCACAAGGTGAAGGTTACAGCCTCGCCTTTAACAAAGACACGCTAGAAGCAGCACAGGGCGATAAACTGCTGGGCCTGTTTGCCTATTCAGGCATGAATGACGGCATCGCCTATAGCAACACCAAAAATGCCCCGGACCGGACACAGCCGACACTGAAAGAGATGACAGAAAAAGCACTCTCGCTGCTGTCAAAAGACAAGGACGGCTTCTTTCTCATGGTTGAAGGCGGTCAGATTGACTGGGCAGGACACAGCAATGATGCGGGTACAATGTTGCATGAAATGATCAAGTTTGACGAGGCGGTAAGCTCTGTTTATGAGTGGGCCAAAAATCGTGATGATACGCTCATCATCGTCACAGCCGATCATGAAACGGGTTCATTCGGCTTTAGTTATTCGTCACACGAGTTGCCAAAACCTGAGAAGCGTTCCGGTGAGGCATTTCAAAATCGCGATTACGCTCCTAATTTCAACTTTGGTAAATTCGAGATCCTTGACGGCCTCTATAATCAGAAAATGAGTTACGCCGCAATGTTCAGCGAGTTTGACAAACTAGAACAAACGCAGCAAACCCCAGAAAAACTGGCCGCTATCGTCAATGCCAACAGCAGTTTCCCAATCACGGAAGCGCAAGCGGCTAACGTGCTGGCAACCAAGCCAAACCCGTACTTTCGGGAAAATCACAAATACCTCAAAGTAAAAGACATACCGGCAATCAACGATTTCGATGCCTTCTTCCCATACAACGACCGGGGCAACCTGCTGGCCCGTGAACACGCAACGGGTCAAAACACGATTTGGGGGACAGGAACCCACACTCACACCCCTGTCAACGTGTTTGCCTGGGGGCCGCTGAAAGAAATTGTCCCGGTATCAAAAATCATGCACCACTCTGAGCTGGGCGAGTACATCAAGAGTATGGTGAAGTAGCAACCTCCAGTTACAGAATGAAAAAACGGCCCTGAGCAGATGCTCAGGGCCGAAATCTATTACGCGTGCAGTAAACGCCATAGATTCTTTTGCGATAACCCACTCTTCGTTGGTTGAATGTACTTATGTATAGCAATAATTTTCGCTACACCTTAAACATCCTGACCGTATCACTAAGGCGGTTTGCCATTGAGTCTAGCGATTCCGATGTACGAACGTTCTCCTGTACATCATCTCCTGTGCTGGTCGCAAGATCGTTCACATTAACGACATTTTCATTTATCTCAGTAGCAACATTGGATTGCTGCTCCGCAGCCGTTGCAATTTGATTATTCATGTCTTGTATTTTCTTGATTTCCTGCTGAATCACCTGAAGCGCATTACTCGCATCATCCGATTTACTCAATGTTTGTTTTGCACTATTGGCATTTTGTGTCATCAAGCTGACTGAACGGGTAGCTTGCTCTTGCAGTGATTCAATCATAGTCTGAATTTCATTAGTACTTTCTTGCGTTTTAGTCGCCAAGGTTCTGACCTCGTCCGCCACTACCGCAAACCCCCGACCGTGCTCTCCTGCACGTGCAGCTTCAATCGCCGCATTCAATGCAAGCAGGTTGGTCTGATCAGCAATACCACGAATAACATCTAAAATCCCTCCGACGCTTTCAGTCTCACTTTGTACATTCACAATGACTTCTTGAACCTGAACGATATCGGCAACCAGTCGACCTATTTCGTCATTCATCTGGCTAACAATACGCAATCCTTGATCGGAGTTCTGGCCCGCGTCATTTGATGAATGAGAAGCCTGCACCGCATTTTGCGCCACATCGGCAATGGTAGCGGTCATCTCATTCATTGCAGTGGCGACTTGCTCAAGCTGCACCATTTGCGATTTAGAAGAGGTATCAACTTTACGAGAAGAGTCGCCAAGTTGTCCTGATGCTTCAATAAGTTGTGCAGTTGATTGGTTAATGTCAGTAATGATGCCCCGAAGCTTATTTGCCATAATAAGCGTCGAACGATATACCCCAACATTATCACTCCCAACCGGTGGAATCCCCATCAAATCGCCATTGGCAATTCTATCGACCAACATTTCAATTTCTTTCGGTTCACCACCGATCGGAACATACATTAGCCGCGTGACGAGATAGTAAATAGCTGCAATACCCAACACGATGAACACAAATCCAGCAATAATGTTGGTTTTCACCGCTGACTGTGATGTAGCGTTAATTTCATCCCAATTTGCATAAACCCATACGGTCCAGTTCAAAGAAGCTATTTTTGAGGAGACGACATAGAACTCCCCTTTTTCTGGCACCATATAGGAATGTTCACTGCGGATTCCATCAGCATATTGCCGATAACTAGGGCGCAGTTCAAATAAGTCCTTACCAACAAGCTCCGGGTAACTGGAGGCCATCAAAAAACCATCCTCTCTGGCGGCAAACAGATTTAGTTTTTCTTCTGATAGTGCATTAATATAATCTGTAATATCACCTACTTTCAGGCTCATACCAAGCACAGCAACCACTCTTCCACTCTGCATCAAGGGTACAACCATTGCCATAGTGAGGTCGCCAGTTGTTGCCATGAACGGTTTGGTAATAGTTCTCGAGGCTCCTGACATCCCCTTTACATACCACTCACGCTGTTTTTGCTTGGCGTTGAAGTTGGGGATAAGCCCATGATTGGACGCATCAAACGTCGTTCCGTCAGGCAAGCCAACAAATACATTCAGCACGTTTATGTTATTTTTGTTGCTAACTAATAAATCCAGCGCTCGATCATCGACCACTACGCTCCCCTGATTTAACTCTAACCCAGCGGCTAAGCTGTCCAAAGTAACAAAATAGCTATTTACCTTTTCCTCAACCGCTTTTGCAACCATAAAGGATTTATTTGATAAACTGTTTCTATATTCACGAGTCGAAGATTCGTTGATTTGATAGTATCCCAAAGCTGATAATACCGATATTATCAATATAATCAGTATTCCAATTGATAGCATCAGTTGGTTTCTAGCACTCACAACCTTCTCCAATATTAGTTTTTTATTCTTCTTTACTACTAGTAATCACAGTTCGGATTTATCTAATGATATATGCATCTACTGTTGATATTCGTTATCCTCTGATTGATGGTTAAATATTTGCATTCAACATTGACGCAAATTTGTTTGCACTCAACGGATACGAATACAAGAATCCTTGCGCCATATCGCAATTAATACTTAAGAGGTAATTAGCCTGACTTTGTTGCTCTACACCTTCAGATACGACTCTTAGCCCCAAATTATGAGCCATCTCCACAACAGACTGAACAATGGTTTTGTCGTCCGCATCGATGGTGATATTTTGAATAAATGACCTGTCTATTTTTAAAATGCTCGCCTGAATTTTTTTAAGATATGACAATGAAGAATACCCCGTACCAAAGTCATCAATTGCTATAATGAAACCAACTTTTGCAAGAGAAGCCAGTATCTCTGACATTTTTTCTGGGTTACTCATCAGCACAGACTCGGTGACTTCGAGTTCAATTTGATGCGGAGAGACACCCTCACTCTCAACGGTAGTCATCAGTTGCTCATAGAATTCAGGGTGCTCGATTTGTTGAACAGAGATATTAACAGCCAACCGCCCAGGCAGATCCACCCCACTCCTTTCCCACTTCTTTAATTGAATACACGCCTGCTTGACAACCCACAAACCAAGAGTACACATCTGCACACAACGTTCTGCAATAGGAATAAACTCAGTAGGACTAATCTCGCCTAAGTCAGGTTCATTCCAGCGTAGCAGGGCTTCAGCCCCCACCAGTTGTCCCGTATTTAAATCCACTTTAGGCTGGTACACCAAATAGAGTTGATTTTTATCTGTAACTCTTTCAAGCCTACGAGCAATGTCATAATCTCTTTTCGACCTAACACCAACCTCATACCGGTAAGCACTGTAATTTTTTCTTGATGCTTTGGCGTCATACATAGCAATGTCGGCACACTGTAAAAGCTGTTTGACAGAACCACCATCAACGGGATATGTCGCGCTGCCAATGCTCACACCAATGAAATGTTCATGATTATTAATAGAAATCGGAGCGAAAAGACTGCTAGATAACCGCTCAGCAAGTTCATAAACACTGAATTTTGAAGTATGTTGATGCAGAAAGACAAATTCATCACCACCAATTCGGGCTAATAAGTCTTCAGTGCTAATCACCTTTTTAAACCGACTGGCTACTTCCTCTAAAGCCACATCCCCCGACGAGTGTCCATGTGTATCATTGATTTCTTTGAAACGATTCAAATCAGCAAATAACACTGAAAAATAGGATTCTTTATCTAGGCCTGATAAATTAATCTTTTTTTCCAACTCTTGGATAAAATACGCCCGATTAGGAAGACCCGTCAGTGTATCGTGGTAGGCAAGCGTGCGGATTTCATCTTGAGCCAATTTAAGGGCAGTAATCTCTGTTTTCTCCGCCAGATAGTACACAACTTTACCCGCCTCATCTCTGAGAGCCGATATCACCACCGCCTCAATATACTCATGGCCATTTTTATGAATATTGGTAAACTCACCTTTCCACTTTTTACCTTGCGCAAGTGTCTGGTTCATCTGTTGATAAGTGTCTATTGGTGTTTTCCCTGATTGAAGTACTCTCGGGTTCTTTCCCCAAACCTCGTGAAGTCCATACCCGCTGATTTCTTCAAATTTTTTGTTAACGTATTTAATATTCCTCTGGCTATCAGTAATGACAATTGCATTTGAACTCTGGTGAACGATGCCAGTGAATAGCCCTATGTTTTGGTGCAGCGCTTTAAACTCATTAGTTAGACGTGTTGATGCGTTCTCATGTAAATCAACAGCATTAAAGGCGTCATGAACAAGCGAGGTGTTATATCCCCGCCCCTTGTTGGTAGTCATTGTTAACCCATTTTTAAATAATACGTCTATCTATCATCAGGCAAAATGTGGGCGCTTAAGATAACGCCCTTTATTTCACCCATGTTCTTTTTTAAATCTTAAACTGGGCAACCAACTCTTTCAGCTGCTCTGACAGCTGTGCGATTTCACTGGTTGAGGCCCTGGTCTGGTTCGCGGCAACCGCATTCTCTTCCGCAACACGTTTTACATTTATCACATTCTCGTTAATATTCTCAGCCACCGAGCTTTGCTGTTCGGATGCGCTGGCAATTTGAATATTCATATCGTTAATAACACTAATGGCATGAGTAATGGTTTGTAATGCACTGCCTGTTTCCTGGGCCTGCTTCACACTTTGTACCGCTTGCTCTTTCCCTTGATTCATAACAACAACAGTACTTTGCGTACCCACCTGAAGCTGCTCGATAATATTTTGGATTTCCTGCGTGGATTCCTGTGTTCGAAGGGCAAGGGAACGAACTTCATCGGCCACCACAGCAAAACCGCGGCCTTGCTCGCCGGCTCGTGCGGCTTCAATGGCCGCATTTAGTGCCAGCAAGTTTGTCTGGTCGGCAATCTCTCGGATAACATCCAGTATTTTACCGATATTCATCGATTTCTGTTCGACCTCACCCAATTTTTCAGAGGACTCATTCACCCTATCAGCCAGCATATTGATGGTTGAAAGCGTCTGCGCAACCACCTGAGCACCGACACCTGCCTCTCTATCAGCTTGATTGGCTGCCTCGGCAGCTTTGGCAGCATTGTCTGCAACATCATGGACTGTCGTTGCCATTTCGTTCATAGCAGTAGCAACCAAATCCGTTTCGGTCTGTTGGTTTTCAATTCCCTGGGTGGACTGCTCTGTTACCACCGCTAGCTCTTCAGATGCTGAAGCTAGTTCAGTACTGGCTCCCGATATAGTAGTAACAATATTTCTCAAATTGGTCGCTGTACTCTGGATAGATGCCAGTAACCGGCCTGTTTCATCGCGACTGGCATTTTTTATCTCGATAGTCAGGTCCCCCTCAGCCAACTGGTTGGCGGCCACAACGGCCTCACCTATCGGACGAGTAATTGAGACCGTCAATAAATAAGCCGCAATAGCACCAATTCCGATGGCTGCAACGGACAGAAACATGCTGAGATTAACACTGGCATCAGTACTTGCGGCCAATTCAGGCCCTAGCCTATCTTGCTCGGCCATGACCGACAGTTTTACATCTTCTGCATTTTTTGCTATCTGCGGGCCGATTCGGTTCAGTGTCTTCTCAATCAGTTCATTTCCCTCTTCAATAAGCCTGTCAATTTCAACCAAGCCACTCACATAGCCTTGTTGCGCCTTATTAAATTTCGACAGTAAATTTAAGCGAATTGGATTTTGCAGGTGTTGTTTCAGCTCAGTCGCTTCAGCTCCCAGCTTCTTATCTATTGCATTGACAGCAATACTGTAATCTTCCTGGCTATTGGAGCTGAGAAATTTGGAAACATACAGGCGTCCGAACAATAATTTCTCCTGGACACGAGAAGCATGATAGACAGCCTCGGCATCATTATCATCATAGGCCGAGTCGATAATGTCAGCGACAGCCTTTCTCATCACCTCCCCAAGGGGAACAATCTGGTCATTGAGCACGCCATTTCGCTGTTCGATTAAAGACACCACCCTCAAGAAAGCGCTTTCATACCTGGATACAGAAAAATGGATGCTTTTTATTAATTCTGCCCGCTCTGGCTGTTTAATTTCCTTTTTGGCCTCAGCCAAAAAGGTATTCATCTTTTCAAGATAGTCTTCGTATTGGGCTAAGTCTTTATCACTCTTCGTAATCAGATAATCCTTTACATTCATCCTAACCATCAGCATGTTAGCCTGCAAACGCCCCGCAAGGTTGGTCTCTCTCGCCAGACTTCGGTATGCAGTAATACCCTCATCTGTTTTTTCAAGCGCAACAATACCTATCCCAAGTACCACCGACAACAAAGCTAAGATGAGAGAGAAACTCAGCCCTATTTTTATTCCTAATCGCAAATTTTTAAACATATTCCCACCACGATCCATACAACAAAGTCGCCTTAACAAGGATAAACTCGAATATACCCCCACAAGGAAAGCGCTTTCATTATCAAGCTTGCTGCATACATATCGTCTTGATTTAGATCATGAAGTTTCCCAAATCCAATTTTAAAGCAAAAATATATATCGATCACATATGCAAATGAGGCACAACAATCGCACACAATAACGCAGCATCATGGATGCAAACACAATTCATGACAAACAACCCATGCTGATGAGCCAAACCAATTACAAAATGCAATTGCTCGATTTGGAGTAATGTGTAAAACAGCCCCAAAGAAAGCGCTTTCATTTGACTTGATTATAAACTTTCTCACAGAGCCCCATGCCAAGAAAATACCTCAAAGGCTAACCTCAAATTCCATCTTCTCACCATAATGTTATTGGCGTCGTTACCTTTCGTGATTTAACTGTCCCAGTTATTGGCATGGCGGCGACGATTGGATTTAGACCTATAGATAGAGAAGAGTATAAAAGCTGTCACCTTATCATAACTGACTGCCTACGCACCGTTGTCGCCTTTATGGTTCGCACCATAGGTAGAATCATTGAATATGATTGGCACTCAATTGAAGCATCACCAGAGACAGCAGGGAGAAATGTATTTGTTACAGGTATCACTCGTCATGAAGACAGCATTGTGCAGATGTTGGTTGATGACTCCAGTCTTGCTAGAAAGCAACTCTCAGATGCATTAGATATGCATTAACATCCCATATTCGGTCTGTAAAAACGGGCTAGATGCTCTAGAAACAATGCGGAAATTCATCTCTGAAAGAAAGCCTGTCGAATCCTACACACTTCATTATCCAGCGAAATGAGTGCAGACAAAGCCCATCAAGTAGGGAGGCATGAAGCATTGACTAAGTTCGATGCAACTGAACTAGTGCAAGCAATGCTGCGAGGTGCAGATAAAATGGAACCGGTACAAAGCAGCTAAATGGTATCAACCTCCTATAAAAAACGGCCCTGAGCAGGTGCTCAGGGCCGTTTCCCGTTCCGTAATTCCCCTGTGTTCCAAGCAGGAGATTAACCAAGCCCTTGGGCAGCTTGGTTAGGCCAACACTCTGGTTGGCCGAAATCTATTACGCGTGCAGTAACGCCATAGATTCTTTTGCGATAACCCACTCTTCGTTGGTTGGGATTACCATAGCAACAGGTGTATTTGGCTTGGTAATGATGCCACTGTTACCAAAACGAGCAGCGGCGTTCGCTTCTTCGTCTTCACGGTAACCGAAGATCTTCAGGTTTTCGAGGATCTTGCTACGAATTGGCTGAGAGTTCTCACCAATACCCGCAGTGAAGATGATGCTGTCTAGCTCATCCAGTGACACCATGTAAGAACCGATATATTTAGCAACACGGTAAGTGAAGATTTCAAATGCCAGAGCTGCACCCTCATGACCATTTTCCATCGCTTCGATAATACCGCGGCAGTCACTTGTCAGGCCGGAAACACCTAGCAGACCTGACTTTGAATTCAGCTCGGTGAAAACGTCTTCCTGAGCCCAGCCTTTTTTCAGCAGGAACTCAATGATGCTTGGATCAAGGTCACCACAGCGTGTACCCATCATCAGGCCGGCAAGCGGGGTAAAGCCCATGCTCGTATCCACACTCTCGCCGTTCTTGATAGCGCAAACAGAAGCACCGTTACCCAGGTGAACAGAGATAAAACTGCTCTCTTCCACTGGCTTATTGATCATTTTGGCGGCTTCACGGCTTACGAAGTAGTGGCTCGTACCGTGGAAGCCGTAACGGCGGATACCGTATTCAGTGTAAAGCTTCTGAGAGATTGCACCGGTATACGCCCTAGCAGGCATTGTCTGGTGGAAGGCTGTATCAAAGACAGCGTACTGAGCCAGCGTCGGGAAAGCTTTAATAGCAGCACGCATACCAATAACATGAGCAGGGTTGTGCAGCGGAGCCAAGTCACTTAGCTTCTCTATTTCTTCAAGAACGCTATCGTCAATCTTGACTGTCTTCGTGAATTTCTCACCACCATGTACGACACGGTGGCCAACAGCGACGATATCTTGCTTGATACCAAGCTCTTCAAGCAAGGCTACGATGCGGTCTACAGCTTGTTGGTGGTGGTTACCAGAATCGTTTAGTGTGTATTCCTGCTTTTCGCCGTCGATTTTCCAGCTAACATTAGCTTCAGGCATGCCGAAACACTCACCCAAACCACTCAAAGTTGCTTCACCGCTAACTGTATCGATTAGCGCGAACTTCAATGAAGAACTACCGGAGTTGATTACAAGAACTAAAGAATTGCTCATGGTTATCTCATCAGAATGTATAGGGCCTAAGGACAACTTGTTGTCCCGTCACACGTCTTTATCTAGACAGCAGAGGAAAATGTGTGGAGCAGCATCTTCTCGGCATTATATGTTTTAGTTACATTATTCAATTTTTTTTGAATAACTCAACTTTTGTTTTCGAAAAAATCAAAAAAAGTTAAAAGTCACTGGTTCAGATCAAGTTTATGGCAACGAAAACGTTTAACCTTGGGCAATAATCACCCATAACCTAAAATTTTGTTGAATATTCCTGATATATTTTCAACTCCTAAAGCAGCCACAATGCAAGTGCCCTAAACTTACAGCAGTGCAACATTATTCATCTTTTACCCAACTTACCCCCTAGCCATTTTTTCTGCTGAAACCACTGACTAAGAAAAGTCATCAAATTATGAATACGCGGATTAACATTTACATCCCGATGACAGACCAACCACCAATTGACTGGCGGCAACGCTATTTCAGGAAATAACTGAACAAGATCTGGATACTTCCCTGCAACCGCCTGGGTAGTCACGGCTACACCTGCTTTGGCCTTCACTAAATCTACTTGCATTTTTTTGCTATCGGTACGAAAACTAAAATGTGATTTATTCAATGTCCGACCAGCACGATCCGCTTGCTGAATATATAATCCATTACGATCATCACCTATAATTTGATACGCACCTGAGTGCAAATCTTGAAGGGATTGAGGTTCTCCATTCTCTGACAGATAATCACGATGAGCAAAAAAGCCTAATTTCTCTTCAAATAAATGACTGACAACGAGGTCAGGCTGTTCCGGTTTTTCTATAGACACCAATAAATCAGCATCCCGCTTATTAAGATTCACACCATGGTCTGAGATCAATATCTCGACTTCTATGTATGGATATTGATGCTTAAATGCTGTAATTGCATCTGGTAGAAAGTAATATGCCATAAGTTCGCTAACTGCCAGACGAACGTGGCCATCAATATGTTCAGAGGTGGCATTGATTTGCCTGGTAAAACTCTCAGCCCCCCTTGCCGTTGCCTGGGCCGATTCTAATAAGCTGGCCCCAACCTCTGTCACTTTGAGCCCGTTATATGAACGGTCAAATAAATTAAGACCGACTTTCTCTTCCAGTGCCAAAATATAACGGCTCACCGTAGGCTGCGACACCCCGAGTACTTGAGCCGCTGCTGACATACTTCCCTCTTCAACGACAGCCAGAAATATCCGAATACTGTCCCATTCCATGTTATTCATACTCGTATACCTACTATGCCTATCTGTGTATTTACTATAGCCACAATAAGACCCAAACTGCATATTAGTATATTGATATGAATCGCATGATTGAGGTTAACTATGAGAAAAGCCTTAGTTTTCGGTGCCTGTCAGGAAATGGGAGATAATCTCTGCCGTACCCTGATCAGCAACAACTGGGACGTAACCGGCATAGTACGTGACGACAATGCCCACGCACCTATCCTCAGCCAACTGACTTTGGCTGAGATGGACAGCGACGATATTGAGTTCCTATATCAAATCGCCAAAGAGGTCGATACTGTCTTTGTTCATCTCCCGGAATCAGCCGCAGCCAAGAAGGAGCTCATTTTTTCGATTGATCAAATCATTTCGCTCGCAGAGCAGCTTAAACTCCGGCTCGTGATCACAACCAACAAATATGATATGCAACAACACTGGTTTCCTTCACTTTCTTTTTGGACCAAAAAACAACCCATTACGGTATATTTACCCAAAAGGCTAAAAAACCGCCTGCGGCAGGCAAGTAAAAACGGAACCAAAATACTGGTAATATGCTGCGGACACAGCCTTAGCTGCGCGTTGTGCCATGGCTACCTAGGTATGCTAATAAAAGAAACCCGGCACAAAGTGATCATCCAATCGCCCAGCTCTGAATCTCTTTGTCACTACTGGACATTCTTACCCGATCTTGCGAACAATATCGCCCACCTCTTGACCAATGAGCGATTAGACCAACCCGTATTAAATATTGTCTATTACCCCGGACATAGGGCCAGTATCAATGATATTGCTCGCTGCCTGGCCCTTAGCAGCGGAAAACCGGTGTCGATAACCCAACTTCCTTGGACCATACTCGAGTTCATTGCCTTTTTCTCACCACTGTTTCGTCGCTTTCTGAAAACCCGGAGACTATGGCAGCATGGAGGGAAACCACCAGCCGATACGATGCGGCTTCATTCAAAGTCCAAGTTTATCCATACCCCACTAGAGCTCGCCCTCCAGCAGAGTTGGCGAAGCCAATCTGAGTATGCTTAGTTTCAATTACGATGAGTTTCATGACTGATAAGGGGCTCCTAGGAGCCCCTTCGGTAAATCGATAATGTTATTGCTCTAGTCAGCAACCGCTATCACTTCTCAAAATGACAATAGCGCTCAAACAGGCCTTCGATGTCATTGCTACACATCAAGTCCATGTTTTGTTGCAACAGATCCAGCGACCAATCCCACCACTTCATCTCCCGCAACATAATGATCTGATCTTCATTAAATCGCTTTTTGATCACCTGGCCGGGATTACCGACGACCACTGCATACGGCTCAACGTCTTTTGTCACCACAGCCCGGGCACCAATTACCGCCCCGTCACTAATCGTAACACCGGGCATAATGACGCACTCAGATCCAATCCACACATCATTACCA
>Ga0070725_10001715_pt1 | contig 11953 bp, 11 predicted proteins | sample tdDd002_FD_69781 | JGI IMG/M metagenome (GOLD analysis project Ga0070725, IMG submission 69781) | Marine sediment microbial communities from the Atlantic coast under amendment with organic carbon and nitrate - tdDd00.2 | ecosystem: Environmental > Aquatic > Marine > Coastal > Sediment | place... | reverse complement strand
TGTTGATGTTTCTGTGCTGGGTATGTCGGAAACCGACACCACAACCGGTGTTAACTTCGGCCTCTTCTTTGGTGCGTCTAAAGTAAACAAAGAGATGAAAGGGGTTTCACTAGGCCTGTTCAACTGGAACACCGGCCACGCGAAAGGCCTTAACCTAGGTGCTGTGAACATCACCAACGACGTGAAAGGCGTGAACTGGAGTGCGGTAAACTACTCTGAAGGTTACACCATGGCAGACGTTGGTGTGGTCAGCCTTTCTGAAAAGTCGAACTTCCAGCTTGGTCTATTTAACAAGACCAAAGAAATTGATGGTGTACAGATTGGCCTACTAAACTGTGCCGACAACGGTTTCTTACCTTGTTTCCCTATCGTTAACTTCGCGATGTAATATCACGCGACAGTGAACGTAAAAAGCTCTTGGTTATGCCAAGAGCTTTTTTGATCGTGGGGGAAAACTCAGCAGCCATCGAGGGTGAGTTCGAAGCTGGGTTCGGCGACGGAGGTTGCTTGCGTATAAATCAGGTAACAATTATCCGAGTTGTTTTTTTTGCTTTTGGGTTTGTAGTAAATAAAGGGCTCGTCACCACTGTGTGAAAAATACCAATCCGTTTCCCCCGTGCCAAATTCATCAATTGCCTTGATGTCCGATATTGTTGACCAAGTCTTTGCGTTGTCTGCGGCAGGGTAGCCATAATAGATCAATGCTGTTTCACCATTGCCAAGATCCAGCGAGGCGCTGACTTCTTTATCGACACCGGCGACGATCGCTTTACCATGAACAATATTACTGGCGCCCTGCATTGCTCCTTTAAGCCCTTGCAAAGCCGAGATCCGTGCGTCTTTCTGTAGGTTCAAAAACTTCGGCGCGGCAGTGACGGCCAAAATACCCAAAATTACAATCACCACCACGAGCTCAATGAGCGTAAAACCGCTGTTGTTGCGTGTATTCATAGTTATTCCAAGTGCAGATCCAATGGGGTCTTACTGAGTCTACCGCCCACCTCGCGAGCAAGGCGTGGGACTAAATAACCTGAGACCCGCTCAATCACCCCAGCCATAATGGCTTTGGCTTTTTCATCGGAGACATAATAGTGCGCCGCCCCTTGCACTTTATCCAACACGTGCAAGTAATAAGGCAAGACTCCCGCAGCAAATAGGCGCTCGCTTAGGGTCACTTGAGCTTCTATTGAGTCATTTACCCCTTTTAGCAGCACCGCCTGGTTAAGTAGGGTAACGCCAACCGCTTTTAACTTGGATAAGTTTTGCTTCACTTCGTGATCTATCTCATTGGCGTGGTTAATATGAGTCACCAAAACCATATTTAAGCGCGAGTCTTGCAAAAGGCCGCACAACTCATCGGTGATCCTTGAGGGGATCACCACCGGCAAGCGAGAGTGAATACGCAAAGTTTGAATGTGACCGAGCTGTTCTAATTGCTCAACCAACCACTTGAGCTCGCTGTCTTTGGCCATCAAAGGATCGCCTCCGGAAAGGATCACTTCGTTGAGTTCGCTGTGCGCTGCGATGTAATCAAGGTTCTGCTGCCAGACGCTTTTTGAGCCTTTGTTTTCTTGATAGGGAAAATGACGACGAAAACAGTAACGACAATTGACCGCGCAGCCACTTTTCAAGATCATCAATACGCGGTTGTGGTACTTGTGCAGTAGCCCTGGGGTCTGGTTATTCTGCTCATCAAGTGGGTCGGCGCTGTAACCCGGTGTGACTTCAAACTCATCGACCAAAGGTAATACTTGGCGCAATAGCGGATCGTTAGGGTTACCTGGTTCCATTCGCTGCACAAAACTAAGTGGCACCCGCATATTGAATAACTCGCGCGCCGCGAAGCCTTTTTGCCACGGGAGCGAATCAATTCCCAACAAAGTGAGCAACTCACAAGGATCGGAGATCGCATTCGCTAACTGTTTGAGCCAGTTTTGCTCAACAGTTGATGAATTTCGGGTTATTATGTGCGGCATAGAATTTAACTCGAATATATAAAGAGGAAATAATGGCTACAGTTAGCACCAATGAATTTAAAGGCGGTTTAAAATTAATGCTAGACAGCGAACCGTGCGTCATTCTCGAGAACGAGTATGTTAAGCCGGGTAAAGGTCAAGCGTTTAACCGCGTGAAAATTCGTAAACTATTGTCTGGTAAAGTGTTAGAGAAAACATTTAAGTCAGGCGAAACTGTAGAAGTTGCTGACGTAATGGATATCGATCTAGATTACCTATACTCAGACGGCGAATTCTACCACTTTATGAACAGCGAGACATTCGAACAAATCGCAGCAGACGTTAAAGCTGTGGGTGAGAACGCTAAGTGGTTGGTAGAAAACAACACTTGTATGATCACTTTGTGGAACGGTAACCCGATCTCTGTTACGCCACCAAACTTTGTTGAGCTTGAAGTAACAGATACTGACCCTGGTCTGAAAGGGGATACTCAAGGTACGGGTGGTAAGCCTGCTACATTGGTGACAGGTGCGGTTGTGCGTGTACCTCTGTTCATTTCTATTGGTGAAGTGATTAAAGTTGATACTCGTAGCGCAGAATACGTTGGTCGTGTGAAGTAATCACTTCCGACCAATAAAGAAAAGCCGCATTAATTATGCGGCTTTTTTTATATCGGTAGAGGCCCGTTGGCCACTTTGTCTCTGGGCGCTGAGCATAGATTGCCATCACACGCCTAGTGCCCAGAATACGATTTAGATCATAAATACAAACACAACAGCAAGCGCTGAGATGATTGCGGCAAAACCGTAACAGAAGATTTTACCAACCACGCCAGCGTGGATTTTAAGATCGTGCATACCATGATGCAGACGGTGCATTGCGTGCCACATTGGCAGGGCAATCGTACCGATCACAAACAGTGCGCCAATGATGCTGGTCGCAAAGTCCGCGACGCGTTCATAGCTCATTGCTTCTGGAGAGATCACTCCAAGAGGTACCAAGATACCCAGCACTAAAATCGTCACCGGTGTGATCATAGCAAACCAAGTACCACCTGCACCAAATAGGCTCCACCATACTGGTTCGTCGGAACGTTTTGGCGATTTGTTGACAGTCGAATGAGTCATCACATTAGCCTCCTTAAACTACGATTAGGACAATAAGTGAAATAGCGGCAACCGCTGCCCACTGACTTAGCACAATGATCTTTTTATCGATCAATTTGCCTTTCAAGCGAATAGGCATCACTTGAGGCATCATGCTAAAGAAAGTGTGCGCGTGCAGTAGGCTACCCGCTAGCGCGACGATGTTAATCGCCACGACCACTGGGTTAGCCATAAAGCCAAGCCAGGTTTGCCACGCTTCAGGCCCTTTCACTAGTGCACCTAACCCAAGGGTTAGGAAGAGGGTGAATAAGATCAATGGCAGAATAGTCGCCTCACGCATCATGTAGAAGCGATAGAATGGGCTGTCTTTCCACCAAGTACGTTTTACTTCACGAACATAAGGTTTACGATTGCTCATCCTTAGGCCTCCTGAGGTTTCAACATTGCGATTACGAAGTCCATTGAAGACTCAACTTTGCCTTGGTTTACCGCGGCAGCTGGATCAACACTCTTAGGACATACTTCAGAGCAGTAGCCCACAAAAGTACAGCCCCAAGCGCCGTTGTCACCATTGATAAGCGCCATACGTTCTGCTTTGCCGTTATCACGGCTATCAAGGTTATAACGGTGTGCCAGAGTCAATGCGGCTGGGCCGATAAACTCAGGGTTAAGACCGAATTGAGGACACGCGGCGTAACACAAACCACAGTTAATGCAGGCAGCAAATTGTTTGTATTTTGCCATTTGCTCTGGGGTTTGGATGTTAGTGCCGTCTTCAGGTTTGCGATCGTTGCCAATGATGTAAGGCTTGATTGCTTCTAAACGCTCAATGAACGGCGTCATATCAACAATTAAGTCTTTTTCAATTGGGAAGTTAGCCAATGGCTCGATCTTTACGCCGTCTGGGTAGTCACGTAGGAAGCTTTTACACGCAAGCTTAGGGACGTTGTTCACCATTAGGCCACAAGAACCACAAATCGCCATACGACAAGACCAACGGTAAGAAAGGTCTTTATCTAGGTTATCTTTGATGTAACCAATCGCGTCTAAGATAGACATGGTTTCGTCAAAAGGCACCTCAAAGGCTTGTAAGTAGGGTTCGCTGTCTTTCGCTGGATCGTAGCGAAGGATTTCGACTTTTTGAATGCGAGTGCTCGTCATCATTATGCCTGCTCCTCTGCTGCTTTATCTTTGCCAGTTTGTTCTGCTGCTGCTTTTTCTTCTGCCGCTGCTTTTTCTGCTGCTTCACCGTATAGACGAGCTTTTGGCTTCGACTTGGTGATGGTCACATTGCTGTAGTCGATAGTTGGCGCTGCGTCTTGGTTATAAAACGCCAGTGAGTGCTTCAAGAAGTTCTCGTCGTCACGCTCTGTGCAACCGTCATCAAGACGTTGGTGTGCGCCGCGAGACTCTTTACGCAAGATAGCCGAGTGAGCCATGGCTTCCGCCACCTCTAGGCCGTAACCAATTTCAATGGCGTACAATAGGTCGGTGTTAAACACCTTGCCTTTGTCCTTAATGCTGATGCGCTTGTAACGCGCTTTAAGCTCGGTCAATTTCTCGATAGTCGCTTGCATCAAGTCTTCTTGGCGGTAGATACCACAACCCGCTTCCATGGTATGACCCATTTCAGTACGGATATCTGCCCAGTTTTCATCGCCTTCTTGGTTCAGTAGCGCTTGAATACGAGCTTCTACGTCAGCCACTTGCTTCGCAATTGACTCGTCATTCCAGCCTTTGAATTCCGCAGCGCGCTTAACGGCGTTTTCACCAGCAACGCGGCCAAATACGACAAATTCAGCCAGAGAGTTTGAGCCCAGACGGTTCGCACCGTGAAGACCAACAGAGGCACACTCACCCACCGCGAATAGACCTTTAATACGTGTTTCACACAGGCCATCGGTTTCAATACCACCCATGGTGTAGTGCACGGTCGGACGGATTGGGATTGGCTCTTTCGCTGGATCAACGTTGACGTAGGCTTTTGCCAGTTCACAGATAAACGGTAGACGCTCTTGTAAGTACTCTTCACCTAGGTGGCGAAGGTCAAGGTGTACCACATCACCAAGAGGGTGCTTGATGGTGTTGCCTTTTTGCTGCTCGTGCCAGAATGCTTGAGAAACTTTGTCGCGAGGACCCAGTTCCATGTATTTGTTTTTTGGTTCGCCAACCGGGGTTTCTGGGCCCATGCCGTAATCTTGCAGATAACGGTAGCCATCTTTGTTGACAATAATGCCACCTTCACCACGACAACCTTCGGTCATCAAGATCCCCGTGCCAGGTAGGCCGGTTGGGTGATATTGAACGAACTCCATGTCACGCAGTGGTACACCGTGGCGATACGCCATTGCCATGCCGTCACCGGTTACGATGCCGCCATTGGTATTACAGTGGTAAACGCGACCCGCGCCACCCGTTGCCAGTACAACAGATTTTGCTTTGATAGTAACTAGTTCGCCTTCAGACATATGAATAGCGATAAGGCCTTGAACTTCACCTTCTTCAACCAGTAGGTCAACCACAAAATATTCGTCAAATCGGTTGATTTGGTCGTACTTAATTGAAGTTTGAAACAGGGTGTGAAGCATGTGGAAGCCAGTTTTGTCGGCAGCAAACCAGGTTCGCTCGACTTTCATTCCACCAAAACGGCGTACGTTGACTTCGCCATTTTCTTTACGACTCCATGGGCAGCCCCATTGCTCCATTTGGATCATTTCGCGAGTCGAGTTAGCAACAAAATATTCTACAACGTCCTGTTCACATAGCCAGTCGCCACCGCCAACGGTATCGTTGAAGTGGTTGTCTAGGCTATCTTCTTCCTTGATTACAGCTGCTGACCCGCCTTCCGCTGCGACTGTGTGAGAGCGCATTGGGTACACTTTTGAAATCAGTGCAATTTCGAGTTCAGGGTTAGCTTCAGCGGCTGCAATCGCAGTACGAAGACCAGCGCCGCCTGCGCCGATTACCGCGATATCTGTGGTAATTGTTTTCACAGTTATCCTCCAGTGTGTAATGGCATTATAAAAGCGGCAGCACCTCACTACGTCACTGTAGAGTGCATACCGCTTCAGTTATGCCTGGATTGTAATAATTGATTTAGCTCCTCTGGACATATTAGAAGACCGCCGTGCGGAAAAAATTGATGTACTTAGGTTTTTGCTTCGGTAATGCATGTTTAGGCATAGTAATTTAGCTTTGTGTGAGGAACGTCACGAACGACTTTGGAATCCTATGAAATCCAAGGTAAAATTGGTTGTTTTTTAATTAATTGGAATCAAATTATGACCACGGCAGCTTGGCAACCGACCGCCTCCATTTCGATGCTGCGTCAACGCGCGGAAATATTAACCAAAATCCGTCAGTTTTTTGCTCAGCGAGATGTTTTGGAAGTTGATACCCCGTCGATGAGTCACGCAACGGTGACCGATGTACACCTGCATACCTTTGAAACGCGCTTTGTTGGCCCCGGTTTTTCGGGCGGTCAGTCGGTGCACTTAATGACAAGCCCTGAATTTCATATGAAGCGACTGTTGGCGGCGGGAAGTGGTTGTATATTCCAGATTAATAAGGCATTTCGTAATGAAGAGAATGGCCGCTATCATAATCCTGAATTTACCATGTTGGAGTGGTATCGCTTGGGTTTTGATCACCATAAGCTCATGGATGAAATGGACGCGCTGCTGCAACGGATATTAGCGTGCCCACCCGCGCAGCGAATGACTTATCAGCAAGCTTTTCTTCAGGTGCTTGGCGTCTGTCCTCTAGAGGCGAGCATGGCCGAATTAAAAAAAGTCGCGGCGACCCTTGGGTTGAGTGACATCGCTGAACCAGAGCACGAGCGAGATGTAATACTTCAGCTGCTATTTAGTGTTGGAGTCGAAGGTAAAATTGGCCAACAGAGCCCGGCTTTCGTGTATGACTTTCCGGCTTCTCAAGCGGCACTGGCGAAGATCAACCCACAAGATCCGCGCGTCGCAGATAGATTTGAAGTTTATTTTAAAGGCATTGAGCTTGCCAATGGCTTCCATGAACTGGATAACGCCAAAGAGCAGCTCACCCGTTTCGAAGCGGATAACCGTCAGCGAGATAAAATGGGCTTAGCCCAACAGCCGATTGATTATCACCTGATAGAAGCACTTGAGCATGGCCTACCCGCATGCGCTGGGGTAGCCCTCGGTATTGACCGCTTGATCATGCTCGCGCTTGGTTGTGAACATATTGATGAGGTGACGGCCTTTCCGTTTCCTATTGCTTAACCCTTTGCTCGAATGCAATGAAAAGCCCTCAGCTGAGGGCTTGGTTTTTTCGTGGCGTGGCTTTGAGCGCTGAGCAGAGTGGTAACGCTAGGTCAGGATGAGCGTCGCGGCGTAAACGACCAGTAGGCCAACAATACCAATAATAAGGCCGGTTTTAGCCATATCTTTACTTTCAATTAGCCCGGTTGAGTACGCCAAGGAGTTTGGCGGTGTCGAGACGGGTAATATCATACCGAGTGAGGCCGAGAAGGCGACAACAACCAACAAGCCTTGAAGGCCACCAATCGCGACTAAGCTCGGCATAGAAGCGCCAATCGCGGCTGCAATCGGCATTAATAAGTTCGCCGTTGCGGTATTAGACATGAAGTTGGCCATTAACCAGCAAACAATCGACAGGGTGATCACCACAGAGAAGGGTGAAAGTGACTCATAATCAATGGCGTGGGCTAGCGCAATCGCTAGGCCGGTTTTATCTAACGCGATGCCAATTGCGATCCCCCCGGCAACCAGCCAAAGTACATCCCAGTTTATTTGCTTGAGCTCTTCTTTGCCCATAATGCCCGTTAAGGTAAACACCGCCAGTGGGATAATGGAAACCACATAGGTGTTCATACCATGCAGGCTGGTGGTCATCCATAACATGATGGTAGCAGCAAAGGTGATGTAAACCGTAATCGCTCGCCAGCTTTTCTTAAATTTACCGTCGAGCTTGAGGATCATCTCCTTTTCTGAGGAAGGGAATAGCTTTTGCAGTAGGAACCAGGCGAGGGTGAGTTGGATCATCACAAAAGGTAAGCCCATCATCATCCAACTTAAAAAGTCGATGCTGTTTTCACCGGTCAGGTATTGCAGAGCAATGGCGTTGGGCGGGGTTCCTATTGGGGTGGCAATGCCGCCTGTGTTAGCTGCAATGGGAATACACAGTACCAAGGCTTTAATGCCGAGGTCGCCCTTTGGAGCCGATGCGACGATTGGGCCTAGTAGCGCCAACATCATCACTGTGGTCGCGGTGTTAGACATAAACATTGAGAATACGGCGGTGATTAACATCAGCCCGAGCATAATAAAGCGAGGTTGAGAACCAAAAGGTTTGAGTAAGACGCGGGCTAAGTTGTTATCGAGTTGGTATTTAGAGGCGGCAATCGCGAGGGCAAAACCGCCCATAAAAAGGATGATAATAGGAGAAGAAAAGGCACTAAATATATCGGTGTAGTTAATGAGCTCTCCCAACTCGTGTCCTTCTGGCGGAGAGCGGAACAGGTGTAATCCTTTATTGGAGATCATGACCAGTTCAAGCGCAATGATCAGTATAGAGGTCGCAAAAACTGGCACCGGCTCTAAGACCCAGAGTAGGGCGGCCAATAAGAAGATCGCCAGTAATCGATGTTGGATTAAGGTTAGGTCATCAATGGGGATCATATCTATCGGCATAAACAACACCAAGGTGGGAATTGCAAAACAAATAAATAACTTAATCAAGACCGCGGGACTTTTTATCACCATAGACGTAGAAACCTTCCTAGTTTTATATCCAATGGTAACGAGAATAAATGACCTCGAATTTTCTTACTTCGATCGAAGCGAGATTTTGATAAAAAAGAAAAACTTAATGGTGAGATGTTTGCTTTTTGTCAAAAAAGACAGCGGGAAATAGAGAGGGGAGTGTGAAGGTTGCAGAATGCTACAACCTTCAGCTTAAATGTGTTCAGCCTTCAGCCTTCAGCCTTCAGCCTTCACGTGCGCATAAGCCGTACCCATACGGGTAGAGGCAGTGTTTTGCATGCTGCTATCAAATTCAACCGCGTCTTTCGCGAATAAGTTGATAACCGTTGAGCCTAGCTTAAAGCGGCCCATTTCGTCGCCTTTTTTGAACTGAACGGCTTTATTGCCTTCTGCAGGGTAATTCCAAGTGTAAACGGTATTACCGCGCGGCGGCGTAACGGTGCCAGCCCACGTCAGCTCAATGCTACCCACGATAGTAGCGCCAACCAAAACTTGTGCCATCGGGCCAAATTCCGTGTCAAAAATACAAACCACACGCTCGTTTCGAGCAAACAGGTTTGGTACATTCTCGGCCGTGAGTGGGTTGACTGAAAATAGATCACCTGGGACGTAAATCATTTGACGTAACACACCATCACATGGCATGTGCACGCGGTGGTAATCACTTGGAGACAGATACAAGGTTGCAAATTCACCGTCAGCAAACTCTTGCGCGAGTGTTTCACTGCCACCTAATAGCTCTTGCGCTGAGTAAGTGTGCCCTTTGGCTTGGATCAGTTGGCCATCTGTGATCGGGCCAAACTGGCTAACACACGCATCAGCGGGGTGAGTGATCACCGACTCGCCTTCAGTGATTGGGCGCATCCCGGGTTTGAGTTCACGAACAAAAAACTCGTTAAACGTTTTAAAGTGCGCAGGATCGGAGTGCAAAGCTTCATCCATGTTCACTTTGTATTGTTTGATGAACCAACGAATGATGGCGGTCGTAACACTGCCCGCTTTAGCGCTAGCAATTTTACCCACCAATCGAGTTAATCCATGTTGCGGTAGCCAGTATTGCAGGCCCACTTTAAGTTTATCTAACACGTTTGATTCCAACTTGTTCAATAATTTGGCGCGAGATGTTACTTAATCTCAGCTAGCTTGTCAGCCCTTTTGCTGACAAGGCTTACGTTTTGCCACACTTTTATGACAGATCGCTCTTCTTGTTGCGTGAAAACTGACGATTGGCCTTGTTTTCAGACATACTTTCAATAATACGGTGGTAATTATCGAAGCGAACTCTGTTGATCTCACCTTTTTCAACGACCTCACGCAGGATACAACCCGGATCATCGTTGTGTTTGCAGTCGCGGAACTTACAGCCACCCAGATAAGGACGGAATTCAACAAAGGCTTGGGTTACTTCATCGGCTTCTAGGTGCCACAAACCAAATTCACGCACTCCTGGGGAGTCGATCAGATCACCGCCATTCGGGAAGTGATACAACCTTGCGGCTGTCGTGGTGTGTTGGCCAAGCCCCGAGTTCTCTGAAACCGCCCCTTCTTCAATGTTGACGTCGGGAAGCAGTGCATTCACTAAGCTTGATTTGCCCACACCAGACTGACCAACAAAGATATTAATTCGGCCTCTCAGCTCGAGCTCGAGCTCTTCAATGCCTTCACCAGACTCTTTGCTGACGAACAGCACTTTGTAGCCGATTTTTTCATAGGCGGCGAGCCACTCTTTATATTGCGCGATCTCTTCTGGTTTGAGCAGATCCATTTTGTTTAACACAATAAATGGCGCGATTTTTAGCGTTTCTGCTGCAACGAGGTAGCGGTCGATAATATTCAGCGATAGCTCGGGTAATACCGAAGACACAATCACCATTTGGTCAATGTTCGCCGCAACCAGTTTTACGCCATCATAATAGTCTGGGCGAGTGAGCATCGAGGTGCGTGGTTCTACCGCTTCAACAACGCCAGAGATCCCCGCCATTGACTCTAAGCCGCAGCGCCAGATCACTTTATCGCCAGAGACTAAGCTTTCGATGCCTCTGCGCAGGTTACAGCGATGAACTTCGCCGCTCTCAAGATCTTCGATATCAGCATGTTGGCCAAATCGAGTGATGACCAAGCCCTGTTTCGCCCCACCCAGCATGTTTTCATCCCACTGAATGGTGTCTTCTTTCTTGAGTCGTTTATTTTGGTTACTACGAACGCGTCGTACCTGACCTTTTGTCAGCTTTTTCTTTTTTGCCACGGATATTCAACTTCTAAGGTTGGAATTCGTAATTTGCAGAGTATGATACCTCTTTTAGCAACAAAATAGGCAACTCATCTATGTCATTCAGCGATCAAAACTTAATTTGGATCGATCTGGAGATGACAGGGCTTAACCCTGAAACTCACAAGATCATTGAAATCGCTACTATTGTAACGGATAGCGAGCTCAATATTCTCGCTGAAGGCCCAGTACTGGCGATTCATCAATCAGAGCAAGAATTGGCAAAAATGGATGAGTGGTGCACCACAACTCATACTGGCAGCGGTTTGGTTGAGCGCGTTCGTCAAAGTAAGGTGACGGAACAACAGGCGCTGGAACAAACCATCGCGTTTTTGGAAAAGTGGGTAGCAAAAGAGAAGTCACCCATTTGTGGCAATAGCGTTGGCCAAGACCGTCGTTTTTTAGTTAAGCATATGCCAGAGCTTGACCAGTATTTCCATTATCGCGTTATCGACGTCAGCACAATCAAAGAATTAGTGCGCCGCTGGAAACCAGAAGAGCTGAATAATTTCTCAAAAACAGGAACACATTTAGCTTTGGATGATATTCGTGAATCGATCGCTGAACTGCAGTTTTACCGCAAAAACGTATTTAGCATCTAGTTAGCAAGGAAATATTGCTAACTCTTTGAGCGAAGTGGTGAAAACTCCATCAAAAAGCAAAGAAATTACTTTTTTTTTGGATAAGGACTTGCATCACAAAAAAATGCTCTTATAATTCGCAGCCCTGAACGGCAGAAAGCCTTCAGTTATGCGACACTAGCTCAGCTGGTAGAGCGCAACCTTGCCAAGGTTGAGGTCACGAGTTCGAACCTCGTGTGTCGCTCCATCTCTTTCTTCGAGCAATAGCTCAGAGGGAAATGGA
>Ga0070725_10001713_pt1 | contig 11968 bp, 13 predicted proteins | sample tdDd002_FD_69781 | JGI IMG/M metagenome (GOLD analysis project Ga0070725, IMG submission 69781) | Marine sediment microbial communities from the Atlantic coast under amendment with organic carbon and nitrate - tdDd00.2 | ecosystem: Environmental > Aquatic > Marine > Coastal > Sediment | place... | reverse complement strand
TGCCTTTTACGATGGTAAATATGATGTGCTTTTGGCCACAACCATTGTGGAATCCGGCTTGGATATTCCTACGGCCAACACGATGGTGGTGCACCGGGCGGATATGTTCGGTCTGTCGCAGCTCTATCAAATTCGGGGACGGGTGGGGCGTTCGAAAACCCGCGCCTATGCCTATCTGACCACCAAACCGCGCAGCCCTCTGACGCCGACTGCTGAGAAACGCCTGCGCGTTCTGGGAAGCCTGGACACGTTGGGCGCGGGCTTTACCCTGGCCAGCCAGGATTTGGACATCCGCGGCGCCGGAAACCTGCTGGGCGAGGAGCAATCGGGCCAGATGCGCGACGTGGGCTATGAGCTGTACCAACAGATGTTGGAAGAGGCGATCGCCAAGATCAAGGCTGGTGAGCTGGAAGGGTTGACCGAAGCAGACGAGCAATGGGCCCCGCAGATCAACTTGGGCGTGCCGGTTCTGATCCCGGACACCTATGTGCCTGATCTGGATGTGCGACTTGGATTGTATCGCCGTCTCAGTAGCTTGCAGGGCAAAGTTGAGCTAGAAGGTTTCGCCGCCGAGCTGATTGACCGCTTTGGAAAGCTCCCGCGCGAAGTGAACACTCTGCTGCTGGTCGTCCGTATCAAGGCGATGTGTAAGCGCGCTGGTATCGCTAAATTGGACGGCGGACCCAAGGGGGCCACGATCCAGTTCCACAACGATAAATTCACCTCACCCCAAGGGTTGGTTGAATATATTCAGGCGCAAAACGGGCAGGCCAAAGTCAAAGACAATAAGATCGTCATCCGTCGCGATTGGAAAACCGATGCTGACAAAATCAAAGGTGCCTTTGCTATCGCGCGGGATTTGGCAGAGAAGGTCATCGCTGAAAAGAAGCGGAAAAAGAAAGCCTAAGCGCCTTTGTTCAGAAAAGCCATCGGAGGCCGCTACCGCTGAGCGGTGAAAAATGCCTGAATTTTCGGTGCGATCCACGCCCACAGGGACGGCGCACCATGGGCGATTTTGGCCCCGACCTTTGTGGCGACGGTGTCGTAATCCACGTTATATTCGACCCAGCTACCGCCGCCCGAGGCAAGGTTCTGGTTCGGCGGCTGGAACCGGTCCAGCGATTTGGCGAACCGGGCGTCGGGGGTTTCGTTTGCTTCGAACTCCAGCCAAAGCGTCAGGAACTCTTGTGCCTGCGCGTCGGGCAGAAGTCCGAAAATACGGTTGGCGGCGGCCAGCTCGTCCGCTTCGGTCGCCGCAACGTCATGTGTGCCGAAAATCGGGGCGTCCCCGGCGTCGATCTCGACCAGATCATGGATCAACAGCATGCGAACCACGCGATTGATATCCACCTCGGGCCCGGCGTGTTCGGCCAAGGTCATAGCATAGAGCGCCAAGTGCCAGCTGTGTTCGCCTGAGTTTTCGCGCCGCGACCCATCGCAAAGAAGGGTCGCACGGTTGATGGTTTTTAACGCACAGGCCTCGGTCAGAAACCGCATCTGAGCATCGAGAGCGTCAGCCATTTTGCCCACTGGATTTAGCGGCCTCAAGCGCAGTCGCGATCTTGTTTTCCAGATAGGCCCGCGCGCGTTTTTCGGATTTTCGCACGCGGACGGCTGTCAAAAACGCCTCTTGGGTCGTGGTCGAGCTATCCCCCAGAACCTTGGCAATCTGATCAATCAGTAGATCGTCATCCATCGCCTCGGCCGCCTCGATGGCGTCGCGCGCTAATGCGTCAGCAAGATCCTCGGTTACACCCATGGCAATGCTCAGCGTGTGTTTTCGGTCAGGCGACGTTTCACATAAGAGGTGACGGACCCGATCATGTGGTCCATCTGTTCCTCTTTCTCAAAGAAGTGGCCAGCGCCATCAACCTGTTCATGCGTGATCGTGATGCCTTTTTGCTCGTGCAGTTTGCCGACCAAAGAGGCGGTATCAGCGGGCGGCGCAACGCGGTCGGCCGAACCGTTGATCACCAGACCCGAGGACGGGCAGGGCGCCAGGAACGAGAAATCATACATATTGGCGGGTGGCGCGACAGAAACGAATCCGGTGATTTCAGGGCGCCGCATCAACAGCTGCATCCCGATCCAGGCACCAAAGCTGAAGCCGGCGACCCAGCAATGTTTCGAATTGCTGTTCATGGATTGCAGGTAGTCCAACGCCGAGGCGGCATCGGACAATTCACCAACACCCTGGTCATATTCGCCCTGGCTGCGACCCACGCCGCGGAAGTTAAACCGCAAAACCGTGAAGCCCATGTTATAAAAGGCATAGTGCAGATTATACACGACCTTGTTGTTCATGGTCCCGCCAAACTGCGGATGGGGATGCAGGACAATGGCGATCGGCGCGTCACGGTCTTTTTGTGGGTGATAGCGACCTTCGAGCCGACCTTCGGGACCGGGAAAAATAACCTCGGGCATATGTCTTGCGTCTCTCCTGTGAGGTGCGGGATAATTCTTGACGAATTTTCTCAAGCACCTTAGAACGGTTCTAAACCCGGCATAAAAATGTCGGGCGGGTGCAAGGGAGATACGCCCTGCGGCCCGCGTCGTCAATCTGTTCGCAAGGGAATAGCACAGTGAAACTGAGCACAAAGGGTCGCTATGCGATGGTTGCGCTGGCAGATATCGCGCTTCAGCCGGCGGATACGCTGGTTTCGCTGGGGGATATTTCGCGGCGTCAGGACATCTCGCTGCCGTATCTTGAACAGCTATTCGTAAAGTTGCGCCGGGCTGGATTGGTTGAATCCGTGCGCGGTCCGGGGGGCGGATACCGCCTGGCGCGTGCCACGAGTGAAATCCGGGTGGTCGAGGTTCTGGGCGCCGTGGATGAATCTGTCGATGCGATGCACAAAGGGGCAGGGGCGTCCGGTGCCGCCTCTGGGTCCAAGGCGCAGTCGATGACAAACCGCCTGTGGCAAAGTCTGAGCGCCAACGTCTATGTCTTTTTGCACAACGCGCGCCTGTCGGATGTGATCGGGAACACGCTGGCCCCGTGCCCTGCTGTGCCGGATCTTTTTTCGGTTGTGGATGACGAATGATGCAGCGGGTCTATCTGGACCATAACGCGACGGCCCCTTTGCGCGCCGAGGCACGTGCGGCGATGATTGCGGCAATGGATGTGGTGGGGAACCCCTCGAGCGTTCATGCCGAAGGGCGCGCCGCCAAGGGCGTGGTCGAGGCCGCGCGGGCGCAGGTCTCGGCGGCATTTGGCGCGGATGGGGCCGATGTGATTTTTCTGTCGGGTGCGACCGAGGCCGCCGCGCTGGCCTGCGTCGGCCGCAAGCTTCAGGGGGCCGCGATCGAGCACGACGCCGTCGCGGCCTGGATTGATCCGGTTCTGCCCGTTGATCGCGATGGGCGCGTTCGCGTCCAGACCCCGGCGGAAACTGCGCTGCAACTGGCCAATTCCGAAACCGGCGTCATTCAGGATCTGCCGCAAGGTCTGGCCGTCAGTGACATGACGCAGGCGTTTGGGAAGCTTCCGGTCGCGTTTAACTGGTCCGGGGCGACGATGGCGCTGATCTCGGCGCACAAGCTGGGTGGGCCCAAGGGGATCGGGGCGCTGGTGATCAAACGCGGCACGGATGTGCCTGCGCAACTGCTGGGCGGGGGGCAGGAAATGGGCCGCCGGGCCGGAACCGAGAACATTCCCGGCATCGCTGGATTTGGTGCCGCCGCCGAGGCCGCAGTCCAAGACCTGTCCAATGGTCTGTGGTCGCGCGTCGAGGGGTTGCGCAATTTAATGGAAGAGGCCATTGAGGCCGGGACGAAAGATACTATTTTTGTCGGGAAAGACGCTGCGCGTTTACCCAACACCAGTTGCTTCGCCACGCCAGGTTGGAAGGGCGAGACCCAAGTGATGCAGATGGACCTGTCAGGATTTGCGATTTCCGCAGGATCTGCATGTTCTTCGGGCAAATTACACGCCAGCCCCGTGTTGCGGGCAATGGGCTATGACGAAGAGGTGGCCAAGGGCGCGATACGTGTGTCGCTTGGGCGGGAAACCACCGAAGAGGACGTGCTGCGCTTTGCTGAAGTGTGGCTGTCCAAACAACAGAAATTCCGTGCCCGCGTGGCATGAGACAAAGACGCGAACAAGAGGTGTACCATGGCTGCTTTGGACCAGAGCGAAGTAAAAGAAGGCGTCGATCAGGAAACCGTTGATGCCGTACGCGAAGTGGGCGGCAAGTATAAATACGGTTGGGAAACTGAGATCGAAATGGAGTACGCGCCCAAGGGCGTGAACGAAGATATCGTCCGCCTGATCAGCTCGAAAAACCAAGAGCCGGAATGGATGACCGATTGGCGTCTTCAGGCCTTGGCCCGTTGGCAGCAGATGGACGAACCCGACTGGGCCATGGTCAGCTATCCCGAGATTGATTTCCAGGACCTGTATTACTACGCACGTCCCAAATCGATGGAAGAAAAGCCCAAGTCGCTGGACGATGTTGATCCAAAACTTCTGGCGACCTATGAAAAACTGGGCATTCCGCTGAAGGAACAGATGATCCTGGCCGGTGTCGAAGGCGCCGAGAATATGCCCGCCGAAGGGCGCAAGGTCGCCGTGGATGCGGTGTTCGATTCCGTATCCGTTGGCACCACCTTTCAGGCAGAATTGCAAAAGGCCGGTGTGATCTTCTGCTCGATCTCCGAAGCGATCAAAGAACACCCCGAACTGGTCAAGAAATATCTGGGCACTGTGGTGCCTCAGTCGGATAACTTTTATGCGACGCTGAACAGCGCCGTGTTCTCGGATGGTTCGTTTGTTTACGTGCCGCCGGGCGTGCGCTGCCCGATGGAACTGTCGACGTACTTCCGTATCAACGCGGAAAACACCGGTCAATTCGAACGCACCCTGATCATTGCCGACAAGGGCAGCTATGTGTCCTATCTGGAAGGCTGCACCGCGCCCCAGCGTGACACCGCACAGCTGCACGCGGCCGTGGTCGAGATTATCGTCGAAGAAGACGCCGAGGTGAAATACTCGACCGTTCAGAACTGGTATCCCGGTGACGAAGAGGGCAATGGCGGCATCTACAACTTTGTGACCAAGCGGGCCGATTGTCGGGGCGACCGGTCCAAGGTGATGTGGACGCAGGTCGAAACGGGGTCCGCCGTGACCTGGAAATACCCGTCCTGCATTCTGCGCGGCGACGATAGTCAGGGCGAGTTCTACTCGATCGCCATCGCCAACAACATGCAGCAGGCCGACACGGGCACCAAGATGATCCATCTGGGCAAGAATACCAAGTCGCGCATCGTCTCTAAGGGCATCAGCGCGGGTAAGGCGCAGAACACCTATCGCGGGCTGGTTTCCATGCACCCCAAGGCGCAGAACGCGCGGAACTATACCCAGTGTGACAGCCTGCTGATCGGTGACAAATGCGGGGCCCACACGGTGCCTTATATCGAGGTCAAGAATAACTCGGCGCGGGTCGAACACGAGGCGACAACCTCGAAGGTGGATGACGAACAGCTGTTCTATTGCCGTCAGCGCGGCATGGACGAGGAAGAGGCCGTCGCCCTGGTTGTGAACGGGTTCTGTAAGGACGTGCTGCAGGCGCTGCCGATGGAATTCGCGATGGAAGCACAGCAGCTGGTTGCGATCTCTCTTGAAGGGTCTGTGGGTTAAGAGCGGGCTTGAACCTATTGTAAATATGGTGAAAAAATGATCGTCACGACAACCAATACAATCGAAGGCCACACGATTACCGCCTACAAAGGCATCGTCGTCGGCGAGGCCATCATGGGCGCCAATGTGGTGCGGGATTTGTTCGCCAGTGTCACTGACATCATCGGCGGGCGGTCTGGCGCGTATGAATCTAAACTGCAAGACGCCCGTGAAACGGCGCTGCGCGAGCTGGAAGAGCGTGCCGCGCTGAAGGGGGCCAACGCAGTTGTGGGTATTGATTTGGACTATGAGGTCGTCGGCCAGTCGATGCTGATGGTGTCGGCCTCGGGCACGGCCGTGGTTGTGGACTGACACTGTGAGCCAAGCCGCCCTACATTCCCCCGCACGTCCTGAGCTGACGTTGCCTGACGCCGAGGCGCAAGCCTTGCGCCTGGCATATAATGAGGCCGAGGTCGTGCTGGAATATGGGTCGGGCGGGTCCACGCTGATGGCGGCTGAACTGGGCAAGACGGTGTTTTCTGTCGAAAGCGACCCGGACTGGGCGCAGATGATGCGCGACTGGTTCTTGGTAAATCCGGGCTTGGGGCAGGTGGAAATCATCCACGCCGATATCGGCCCGACCAAGGAATGGGGCCACCCATCGGACCACAGTGCCTGGCGGCAGTTTCCGGCGTATCCCTTGGCCGTTTGGGACCGTAAGGATTTCCAGCAACCGGACGTGGTTCTGGTGGACGGACGGTTTCGCGTCGGCTGCGCGCTGGCCACGGCGTTTCGCACCACGCGCCGCGTGACGCTGCTGTTCGATGACTATGCTAAGCGCGACCACTATCACGTGGTTGAAAAATTTCTGGGCCAACCGGCGGCGATGATCGGTCGGATGGCTTGTTTCGAGATAGATCCGACCCCGGTGCCAGCCGAGCATCTGTTGCGGGTCGTCCAACTGATGTCACGGCCCTGAGCGGGTCGTCCGAAAGATTGAGAAGGAAAAAACATGCTGGAAATCAAGAACCTGCAGGTCAAACTTGAAGAAGAAGATAAGCAGATCCTGAAAGGGGTCGACCTGACGGTAGAAACCGGCAAGGTGCACGCGATTATGGGGCCGAATGGCTCGGGTAAATCGACGCTGTCCTATGTTCTGTCCGGCAAAGACGGATACGAAGTCATCGGCGGCGAGGCCACTTTGGATGGCGCTGACATCCTGGATATGGAGCCCGAAGAGCGCGCCGCGGCTGGGCTGTTCCTGGCGTTCCAATACCCGGTGGAAATCCCCGGTGTGGGCAACATGACCTTCTTGCGGACTGCGGTGAATGCTCAGCGCAAGGCACGTGGGCAGGATGAAATGTCGGCGGCAGAGTTCCTCAAGGTCGTGCGCGAAAAGGCCAAGACGCTGAAAATCGACGCCGATATGCTGAAACGTCCCGTTAACGTGGGTTTCTCGGGTGGCGAGAAGAAGCGCAACGAGATCCTGCAAATGGCGATGCTGGAGCCCAAGATGTGCATCCTGGACGAGACGGACTCGGGCCTGGATGTGGACGCCATGAAACTGGTCGCCGACGGCGTGAACGCGCTGCGGTCCGAAGGCCGGTCTTTCCTGGTGATCACCCACTACCAGCGCCTGCTGGACCACATCAAACCCGACGTGGTGCATATCATGGCCGCTGGCCGTATCGTCAAATCCGGTGGCCCCGAGCTGGCGCTGGATGTTGAAAAGAACGGCTATGCCGACATCCTGGCGGAGGTGCTGTAATGGCGGCGGCACAGGCAAAACAGGCAAAGCTGAGCGCGACGGAAACGCGTTTGGCTGGAATGACCCTGCCGAACAGCGCCGGCTGGCTGGGCGCGGCGCGAAACGATGCAGTGGCGCGCTTGCGGTCGCAGGGATTGCCATCGCGTCGGGATGAATACTGGAAATACACACGCCCTGATACGCTAACCTCGTCCGAGGTCGTCCCGGCGGCGCTGTTCGACAATCAGGGTGAAACGCCGGTGTTTGGCGACATCGACCGGCTGAAAATCGTCTTTGTAGACGGTGTCTTTGATGCCGAGGCCAGCGACGACCTGGCGCTGGACGGGATCGAAATCGAACGGCTGGAAACCGCTGGATCCAAAGACATTCATTGGGCAAAGGATCTGTATGGCACGCTGGAAACCAAGGGGCAGACCCCGGTCGACCGTCCCTTGGCCGTGATGAACACAGCCTTTGCCACCGATGGCGTGATGATCCGTGTGACCGGAACGCCTTCGAAACCTGTCAGCCTGATCTACTATCACCGCTCTGAAACCTCGGACGCTGTGTTGCACCATGTCGTGAAGCTGGAAAACGGCGCCGAGCTGACCTTGCTGGAAAACGGCCCGGCCGCCGCGAGGTTCAACAAAGTGCTGGAGGTGGACGTGGCAGACGGAGCAAAGTTCCACCATGTGCGCACGCAGGGCCGCGACCACATGCGCCGCGCCGCCACGCATATTTTTGCCCGGCTGGGTGCAGAATCGGTGTTCAAGTCCTTCACCATGACGGCCAACGGGGTGATGACTCGGAACGAGGTCGTGCTGGAACTGACAGGTGACGATGCCATCGCCCATGTCGCTGGTGCCTGCATGGGCGACGGTGATTTCCACCACGATGATACAGTGTTTGTCACCCATGACGCGCAGAATTGCGAAAGCCGTCAGGTGTTCAAGAAGGTACTGCGCAACGGCGCGACTGGCGTGTTCCAGGGGAAAATTCTGGTGCAACCGGATGCACAGAAAACGGACGGTTATCAGATCAGCCAGTCCTTGCTGCTGGATGGGGACAGCCAGTTCCTGGCCAAACCCGAACTGGAGATTTATGCCGACGACGTGGCCTGTTCGCATGGGTCGACCAGCGGGGCGATCGACGAGGGCGCTTTGTTCTATTTGCGTTCACGCGGCGTGCCTGTGGCCGAAGCCACCGATCTTTTGGTTTTGTCCTTCCTGGCCGAAGCTGTCGAAGAAATCGAATCCGAAGAGCTGCGGGACGAGATCAACTCGCGTCTTGATGGCTGGCTGGCGCGTCGGCGCGGCTGATGGCTGTTACCCGTGATATCGTGGCCACCTATCGAGGGCCGGGGCGTGTTGTTGCGCGGCTCTTGGATATGGGCCACCGCGAGGACCGGGCGCTGGCCATTCTGATGGCTGGTTGTGCGGTGGTGTTCATCGCGCAGTGGCCTCGGCTGGCGCGCCAGGCGCATCTGGAGCCCGAGATCGAGCTGAACATGCTGCTTGGGGCCTCGTTGCTGGCCTGGGTGATGATTGCGCCGCTGATGCTGTATGCTTTGGCGTTCATCTCTCATCTTATGGCGCGTTTACTGCGAGGACATGGCACGGGCTATGGCGCCCGAATTGCGCTGTTCTGGGCTTTGCTGGCGTCCTCTCCGCTGATCTTGCTGCAAGGCATGGTTGCGGGCTTTATCGGGCCGGGACCGGCGCTGTCGCTTGTTGGCTTTATCTGGCTGGTGATTTTCTCGTGGTTCTGGCTGTCTGGATTGAAACAGGCCGAGTGGGGCCCAAAACAACAGGGGCAGGGCGCGTGACGCTGAACCTCAAAGAACTGCTGATCCAATCGGTGACTGCGCCGCGTTCTGTTGCACCCCAAATACTGGGGTTGCAGCTCAGCAATGAGATCCTGTGGACCATGATGGCCCTGGTCGCGGTGCTGAATGCGATCCTGTATTCACTGTCGATTTTCGTTTTCGAGACCAGCACGGGTTTGAAAACCGGGATGAACCTGCCGTTTCTGTATCTGGCTCTGCTGGGCGCTGCGATGGTGATCGGAGCCATGGTGCTGCGCTGGGTCGGGCAGATGTGGGGGGGGCGCGCGACGTTAAACGACATGTTTGCCATGGTGGTCTGGCTTCAGGCGCTGCGCGCTGTCGCCCAGCTTGGGCTGTTGGTGCTTATGGTCGTGGCGCCGGGCCTGTCTAATCTGGTGGCGATCGGGTTGGGGATGTTCGGGCTGTGGCTGATGGCCAACTTTCTGGATGTCGCACAGGGATGGAATTCTTTGGGGAAATCCATTGTGGTGCTGGTGCTGACAGGGCTTGGTTTTGCTTTTGGGCTTTCATTTTTCATGCTCCTGATTGGGGCAACGGCCATGGGGATCTAATCCATGTATGACATCGACAAAATTCGGGCTGATTTTCCAATCTTAGCCCGGCAGGTGAATGGGAAGCCGCTGGTCTATCTGGATAATGGCGCCAGTGCGCAGAAGCCTCAGGCGGTGATCGACGCCGTGACCCGTGGCTATGCCGAGGAATACGCCAACGTGCACCGCGGGCTGCACTACCTGTCCAACCTGGCGACAGAGAAATATGAGGCCGTTCGCGGGATCGTGGCCAAGTTCTTGGGCGTTGCAGACGAAGACGAGATCGTTTTCAACTCAGGCACGACCGAGGGGATCAACCTTGTTGCCTATAGCTGGGCGATGCCGCGCCTCCAGCCCGGAGACGAGATCCTGCTGTCAGTGGCCGAGCACCACGCCAATATCGTCCCATGGCATTTCCTGCGCGAACGTCAGGGCGTTGTTCTGAAATGGGTGGACACCGAAGCAGACGGGTCGCTGGACCCGCAAAAGGTGATCGACGCTATCGGACCGAAAACCAAACTGGTTTCAATTACGCATTGTTCCAATGTGTTGGGGACCGTTGTTGATGTGAAATCAATCTGCCATGCGGCTCGCCAAAAAGGCGTGCCTGTGCTGGTGGATGGATCCCAGGGCGCGGTGCATGGCCCGGTCAACGTGGCGGATATCGGCTGTGATTTTTACGCTATCACCGGACACAAGCTGTATGGCCCTTCGGGGTCGGGCGCGATCTTTATCCGGCGCGAGCGCATGGATGAAATGCGCCCCTTCCTGGGGGGCGGCGACATGATCAAAGAGGTCAGCAAGGACGCTGTTGTCTATAACGACCCGCCCATGAAATTCGAGGCCGGCACTCCGGGTATTGTCCAGACGATTGGCATGGGGGTGGCGTTGGATTATTTGATGGACGTGGGCATGGCCAATATCGCCGCGCACGAGTCCGATCTGGCCACCTATGCGACGCAACGCCTGTCCGGTATTAACTGGCTTAACCTCCAAGGCACAGCGCCGGGCAAAGCGGCAATCTTCTCGTTCACGATGGAGGGGGCGGCGCATGCGCATGATATCTCGACCATTTTGGACAAGAAGGGCGTCGCCGTGCGTGCAGGCCATCATTGCGCGGGGCCTTTGATGGATCATCTGGGCGTTTCGGCGACCTGCCGGGCCTCGTTCGGGATGTATAACACTCGTGCCGAGGTCGATGCCCTGATCGATGCGCTGGAACTGGCGCATGATCTGTTCGGATAAAGAATTTCCTAAGCCGGTGCGGTGATACTGATTGCACCCCGCGCGGGCATTGGGTAAGTACCCGGCAAGTCCCTTCCTGGCCGATCTGCTTGCGTGCTGGTTTGGGGGTTGCTAACAGATATTCGGGGTTTCCCCGAAAACAGCGGACCCATAGCTCAGCTGGATAGAGTGTCGCCCTCCGAAGGCGAAGGTCGTAGGTTCGAATCCTACTGGGTCCGCCATTATACTTTTGCAATACAGACGCCTTCACATAAACATATTTGAGATACCGTGATCGGATGGCATCATCTGTGGATCATGAGGCCGAGATCCGACGGCTCAAACAAGAGCTGACGCGAATCCACGGTCTCGGGCCCCTTGTTGGCACGGAATCTGGTGGCCGACTGCGGCAGGGACCTGCACGTCTGGAAAACGCGAAACACCGCACGCCCTGGCTTTGCTTGGCCCTGAGCAACAAGCACTCTCATAGCAAATGACGTTATGTGGACCCATGGGCGCTGACGTCAGACACGCAACGTCGGTGGCTCCCGTTTAGAACTGTGATCCCCAGCGCGGATGCGCGTCATCAATGACAAGCGCGTGGGCATGATGCCGATGCCCACGAAGATGCGGGTGATCCAGCGGCAGGTTGTCATGGGTGTGTTCGATAACCTTGGGGGCGTCGGCGGGCCAAAGGCGCAGCGCGGTCATAATCCCCGCCACTGCCACACTTGCCAGAACAACCAGCGCCGGAACTGTCCCGTAAGCCGTCATCAGCCAGCCCGAAAGCGGATAGGTCACCAGCCAGCAGGCATGTGACAGTGCGAATTGAGCAGCGAATACCGCCGGACGGTCCTCGGCATGGGCCGAGCGACGCAACAGGCGACCCGAAGGCGTCTGGACAGTTGAATACCCCACACCGATGACCAGCCAGATGCCCAGCAGAAGAGGCCAGGTCAAACCAGTCGCCAGGATCGCCGCCGCCAGTGTCAGAAGTGCGGCGA
>Ga0070725_10001712_pt1 | contig 11973 bp, 7 predicted proteins | sample tdDd002_FD_69781 | JGI IMG/M metagenome (GOLD analysis project Ga0070725, IMG submission 69781) | Marine sediment microbial communities from the Atlantic coast under amendment with organic carbon and nitrate - tdDd00.2 | ecosystem: Environmental > Aquatic > Marine > Coastal > Sediment | place... | reverse complement strand
CTCATAAATTTCTCTTTATCAACTATCACATGTCCCTCTTCAATTCGAACAAATTCTGCAAAAGGGTCAGAGTTAATACTTCTTAAACTACATACTTTTGAGAAATCTTCTATCGAGTAGCTATCTTTCTGCAACACCGATAGTACACATTCATATAATTTCCTCTTGGTTAAGTCAACAGAATCACTGGGTTTATTAGTTCCAATGTCATAACTGTTTATTTGATTCCAAATCTCATCAATATTTCTTTGTCTTTCAATTAAACTTTTTAATGACAGGTCTCCAGTACTGAATAACTTGTTTAACAAGGTATGGTGATCCACTGGAATCCATTTAAGATTTGGAAGCATATTTACCAACCACTTGTCATGTGGTACATACTCACAATTCACTATATACAACGATTTCAAGATGCTTTTTACTGCTTCATTGAGCATCAGATGACCTTGAATTGCATCTTCACTAAAAATCCATATATCCCCTGCCAATCTGTAATGCCACCAGGCATCAAACAGTGGTCCTCCAATTTGATTTATAGAGACTTTTGAGGATAGTTTCTCGTCAAATAGTGTTTTTATCATGCCTTTGGGATCATAAATGATTTTTGCATAGTTCATATCCCATAGTTCTACGAATGGACTCATTGACCGTTCGCATTCGCTCTTGTATTCTACAACTTTTACGTCGTAGAGTACCTTGTCTATAATGCAAATACCCTCTTTAAAGTTCAACTCTCCAGAACCGAAATCATTATAGGACTCTTGGCTTAAATATATTGTTAAGTCCACCTCTGATAGATGATCCCCATAGCCACGTGACAGTCCACCATTAAGTGTTATTCCGACAACCCCTTTAATCTGCTTGAACCTTATCATATGATTTTGTAGATGATCCAGAAAGAAATCTAACTTGTTTTCTTTATTTACATTCACCATTACTCTTTTCATTGTCGATTATCCTCTCTTGTATCTTTATTTTATATCCTAACAGTCATCTAGATTTTGCTAGCCACAATGCCATAGGTGATAGAAGCCGACTCCAAGGGTTGACCTTTAAGGTTATTAAGTACTTTTTCAATTTTAAAACCATGTTTTGCTAATAAATCTTGTATTTCATTCAAACTGAATAAGCGGTGAAATACTCTAATTAGCTTCATAGTGCCTGTTTCATCAATAATCGCATATTGAAAGCACTCCACTTTGGGTTCAGAGAACATGAAAGCTGATTTACAAATCCAGTATGGCTGATTACTCCAGAATCCACCGTTTTCAAAGTCCATACTTTGACTCATATCTGATTGTTGATGTTCTGTAAAAACATCTAACACAAATTGACCACCTCGCTTAAGCGCTTTATGCACTTTATGTAACAGCCTTGATTGATCTTCTATGTTAAGTGCACAAAAGTCGTAGAATATCAGGGTCGCAACATCAAATACTTCCTCATAATCCATATCTAGATAGTTCATTTCACAAAATTTCACTTTTTCATTCCCGACCTGTATGTTATTTTGGGCATACTCAATTGAATTTGATGAAAGATCTATTCCGATAACGTTTGCTCCAGTCTTAGCAAATGCATCCACATAAAGTCCAGGTCCACATCCTAAATCGATTACAGACATGTTGTTGTTCATGCCAGTCAACTGAATCACAAACTCGGTTTCTAATTCAATTGTTTTATGCGTTTTGCTTGCTGCCTCAATTGCAGGATTTAAATGAGCCCTCAACATTTGTTTTGCAATATGTGGATCATCCCAAAATTTATGAGTACTTATTTCATAAAGTTCAGGTTTTTCTGTAGCTTTCTTAAGTACATCAAAATTCATTTTTCCATTTTTAATAATATTCATTTTTTTCTCCTCATATGTTATTTGGTAGTAATTATAGAATTTTCACTAAACTCCATAAGATGATAAGTGATAAAGTAAAACTCAAAAACAAAAAAACACCTCAGAATTCTGAGATGTCATTAGACAAACATTAGCTCAGAATACTTAAAACAACCATCACAAATAGACCCACATAGTGGATACACTTAAGATATTATGCCCGAAATCCAATCGGACTGTTGTTTCAAATATTCATTTCCAGATCATTCTATTATTACAATGAAACGGACTAACCAACTCCTTTAAGTTTACTTTATCTACACCATTATCACATATAATTTATTTCATGTATACATAAGCCCAATAATTATCCGTGGAGTTCTGTTCATCGAAAACTGCAACACCACCTAATTTTTTGCTAACAGACCAAATCATTTCATATGATTATCCCTATTAGTTAATAGTTACTAATGTCATCCAAAGTGTTGAAAACACATGTATAACTATGATTGATCGATATCACTTTAGCTCATCTCGATTGTCTATAAAATAAAACTGCAGTCATTAAACTGCAGTTTTTAGAAGTAAGTTTTTTACTTAAAATTGTAATCTGTAACAATGATATTACGATTGGTCGTTTGATCGTTGAAGTATTCATGAAACGATAATCCCATAAATCCTGATGATATGTTGTACAGTCTTTTAAACCCTAAATGTTGAAGTGCTAATACAGCGTTATAACTTCTTTGTCCACTTCTGCAATGCACGTAAAGTGGCTCATCTGTAGGAATTTCTCCTATTCTTTCCCTCATTTCACTTAAAGGTATGTTTATCGCTCCTGATATATGTCCTTGTTTATATTCAACTTCTTCTCTTACATCAATAATGCAAGCATCACTTTCCACTAATTTTCTTACATCTGATACATGTACTTGCTCAAAAGAACCACTTAATAAGTTAGAGGCTACATATCCTGCATAGTTTACAACATCTTTAGCCGTTCCAAATGGAGGTGCATAACATAATTCTAAGTCTCTTAAATCATCTACAGATGCACCCAATTTTATTGCAGTAGCAATCACATCAATTCTCTTATCTACATTTCCCTTACCAATGGCTTGCGCCCCTAAAACTCTTCCTGTTGGCACTTCGTACAACAACTTAAAGTGAACACTTTCCGCTTTTGGCATAAGACCAACCTTATCTCCCGGAATAATTTTAACGGTATCATATTTAAGGTCCAAATTGAGAGTTTCAATCAAACTTTCATTTAAGCCTGTCGAAGCGCCATTGTAATCAAATACTTGAATGACAGATGATCCAACAACTCCTCTATTTAATACATTTTTCCCATTAATGTGATCTGCTACACCTCGTGCTTGCTTTTGAGCAGGTCCTGCCAAAGACAATTTCGTCTGTGTTTTTGTTAACGCATGATAAACTTCAATCGCATCACCTACCGCATAGATATCTTTATCAGTTGTTCTGTAGTTCTGATCAGTCTTTATTGCACCAGTTGCACCTAATTCCAATCCAGCAGCAACAGCCAAATCCGTTTCTGGCGCTACACCAATCGCCATTACAACTGCATCAGATTCTATTGTCTTGCCTGATTCTAGAATTACCTTGTTGTTCTCAAAAGCACTTACTTTGTCTCCAACAATTAAGTTAACACCATGATCATGCAATACCTTATGTAGAATTTGTACCATATCATAATCAAATGGTCTCATTATTTGAGGCATGGCTTCAATCAAACTCACATTAAAGCCTGCTTCCTTCAAGTTTTCAGCAACTTCAACTCCAATAAAACCTCCACCAATAACTGAGATGTTCTTTGAAGTCATCGGTTTCACAAATTTATTCAATTTATCAATATCAACAACATTTCTGATTGAAAAAACATTTACATTTTCAATGCCTGGAATTGGCGGAACGATTGGCTTTGCACCAGGTGATAGTATTAATTTGTCGTATGTCTCTATATACTCTCCATTAGTCAGAACATTCTTCACTCTAACTTCTTTTTGTTCTCTATCAATCGATACAACCTCATTGTTTACTCGAGCATCAATTTTATACATTTTTAGAAACTTTTCCGGATTCATTAGAACCAAATTCTCTGCGCTTTCTACAATACCACTTAAATGGTATGGCAAACAACAATTTGAAAAGGATACATGTGGTCCTTTTTCAAACATGATGACTTGATCGTCTTCACTATGTCTTCTTAATCTAGCTGCTGCAGATGCACCACCTGCAACTCCTCCTACTATCAGAATCTTTTTACTCATTTCTTTTCCTCCTTTATACCATGATAATTTTCCACAAGTCTTGTTAATATACCGTCGTCGGTTTGGTTTTTGTCGTTTCATCTGCACTTATTTTACTGACTTCATTCGGCAGCACCAATCTGTTCATTATTACTGCTAAAACAACTCCAATTAGTACATAAGTCACTTTGTAAAATGAAAGATTAATAACTGGTAATGACGTCAATGATAATGATAATGAAACAAAGGCACTGAATGAATAAAATTCTGATATATGCTTCTTAGGGATATATGAAAATGCTAAGACTAGAGCCAGTAATACAGCAATAGTAAAAATATATTTATTGGGTGCAATCAATGAAAACGTAAAGAAGGCTATGCAGCCTATAGCTGTTGATTTAAATCGGTCTACAGCTCTATAGTTGATTAGACTCCATATCGGCACTAAAGTATAACATGTTGCCTTTGCTATCCAATACCATTTAGGGAGATCCAAACAACTCCACAAAGTAATTGAAACGGCTGTGACAATGGATAATCTAATTCCAAATTTTGAAATTGAAGAATTGAAACTAATTCCTTCTCTAATCTTTAGACACACTGATTTTATACTTACCATAATGATCTTTTTATTATCTATGACAACTGACTGAGTTTCTTTATCATTTCCAGCCCATATCATCTCATTGAATATATACGCAATAACCACCCCTATGAATGCAGAGACTAGATACATTGGAAATATATCAGGTGTTACCTCTGCAAATTGAACATAAGTAAACATTATATAATGAAATACATATCCCAATATATTGTTATCGTTAGTCAAGATGCAAACAATAACAAACGGGATTATCAAATTCAGTGTCAAGGAGGTAACAACATTCACTGTTGCAATAGATCCTAGAACTGCAACTGATATGATGCTTAAATACACGCCTATAATCTTAGGCAAAGGCTTCAGTTTTATATCAGTATTCGGCATTAGAAAATAGAGCAGTGGCACCAATGCGCCTATTAATGAAACCAATATATTCCCTGTAATAAAATAACTAAGGCTAAGTGACAGTAAAAATATCCATGTCTGTTTAATTCCAAACTCAAGATGCAACTTCCCATATTCTTGATGTAACCAATTATAAATGATTTTCACAGCTAATACTCCTAAAAATGAATTTGCGTTCAACTTCTGAAGACAATTATACATACATGTGTTTGTTGTGTCAAGAAAAATGAATTTCGATTCATGTTTCGACTATGCAAATGGTCGGAAATATTATAAAATGAATCTAAGGGAGTGAATTAACATGAATGATATAAAAGAACCTGTTCAGAAGAGAGCAATCGAAAAAAGATTACAATTAATTGAAGCCGCTAAAAGAGTTTTTAACACCATCGGTTTTCACAATACACATATTAAAGATATTACACGTGAGGCAGATATTTCAGTAGGTCTTTTCTACAAATATTTCAAGGATAAGAATGATATTTACTTAATAGTATTAAACATACTCTTTGAAAAAGAGATGTCAATTGCTTCAGATTTCAAATATCAAATATGTCATGAGAAAGACAAAAAAAAGGTCATTCGAGGTTATTTAGAAAACAGGCTTGAAATGACTACTTATAACAATATCATCGAGGAATTCCATGTCCTATCTGAGAAATATGAACCTATTAACAACATAAAAATCAGTTATAAAGGAGCATATCTTAACATCGTTAAAGATATCCTATCTGAATTATGGACTAATCCAACAGAAGCATCTCTAGAAGTTGGAACTAAACTAATACGCTGTATAGTCTCCAGTAATGTTCCTGAAATTAATAATTTAAAAAAAGAAAACCTCAGAGATGAGTATTTCGACAGGTTAACTGACATTCTATACAACATTATGATTCTAAATAAATGATGAGCATTTTAAAGCGATATTAAATTGTTTATCACTAAAATGAATATGTAAATCAAAATTCAAAGTCCTTCGGGGTGTAAGTTCAGAGTAGGCATACAGCACCACAAACCCCACACGATAAAATCGTGTGGGGTTTTTTAATTAAATCATTCTTGAAGAATTAATCAAACTGTAGGTCGTTGCCCTCTTTAAGTATAAATTCCTATGCAACCACCTTAACATTGATTACAAGTTAAGCTTTGAACGTTCAAACTCTACGATTGATTTATCTAGTCGTTCGAACAATATCTCTATTTCTGGTATTTCATAACCTATTGCAATCTCTTGTATATGCCACTGTCTCTCCAAATCAAACCATTTGATTACCTTCTGTGAAGAATAAGGAATAAAAGGCTCTAAGAGTACAGATAGATTTACAATGATTTGAACACAGTTATGAAGAGTATTTTCACAATTAGCTCTATTTGTTTTTGCCGTAATCCAAGGTTTCTCTTCATCAAAATATTTATTCGCAAACCTTGCAAAATCTATAACCTTTCTCAATCCCTTCTTTAACCGGCCAGCTTCTATGTCTTTTCCAACAGCTAGATATAGCACCTCCAATTCTTCTTTTATAGACGTATTAAAAGTACCTTCAGGTACAACACCTCCGAAGCTTTTATTGATAAACGCTAATGTTCTGTTGATGAAATTACCATAGATACCAAGTAGCTCACTGTTGTTTGCATAAAAAAACTCCTCCCATGAAAAATCTGAATCTTTTCGTTCAGGATTGTTGCAGATAAAGAAGTATCTTAACGCATCGGGGTTATAACGACCGATTAAGTCTTCTACCCAAAGCGCGTGGTTTTTACTAGTCGATATCTTCTTGCCCTCTAATGTTAAATACTCACTGGATACAAGTCGATCTGGTAAGTGATAGTTTCCACCATGTGCTAATAGTAATGCCGGTAAAATTATTGAGTGGAACGGGATATTATCTTTTCCATGAATGTAATAATGTCTTGAATTGCCATTCCAAAAGTGGTTAAAACTTAATCCTTGATTTTCACACCAAGCTTGCGCTGTTGAAAGATACCCAAGTACGTTTTCAACCCAAATATAAAGTTTTTTATCCTCATACCCTGCTTTGGGTACATCAATTCCCCAATCCAAATCCCTGGTAATGGCTCGATCTCTAAGACCTTCATCAATATATCTTTTTGTAAATGCAACTGCATTATGACGCCAATTATTCTGATTATCCTCTAGCAGATTCTCTAACTCATCTTTCAATTTGCTGATTTCAATATAAAGATGTTTTGAGATTTTAAACACAGGTTCATAACCACAATCGCTACATCTTATATCTAATAATTCCTCGGGTTGGTAAATCGTGCTACACTCATCACATTGATCTCCCCTAGCTTCACCACCACATATTGGACAGATTCCAATCACCAATCGATCGGGTAAATACTTATCACAATTTTTGCAATAGGCCTGCGGCTCCTCGCGTTCAACAATATATTCACTCTTATATAATGTTTCATGAAAATCCTTAACGAAGTTTTTATGTTCCTTGGATGTTGTTTTGCCATAATAGTCATAACTAAATCCTAGATAATCAAATGATTCCGATATAAGTCTATGATATTTTTCACTAATGTCATTAGGCTTAATACCCTCTTGTTTGGCACGTAAAGTTATCGGCGTGCCATGACAATCCGTCCCCGATACAAAACAGACTGTATCTCCCTTTAATCTATGATACCTTGCTATCACATCACCTGGTAATAATGCAGCCAGATGCCCTATATGAATCGATCCATTTGCATAAATCCATGCACCACCAACTAATATATTCATTGTACACCTCATTTCTAATTGATTTGTAGTAACCTAATTTCAAGCACTAAAAAAGCTCTCACCTCCTGAATAAAATATTCAGAGGACGAGAGCTTTATACGCTTCGTGATACCACCTCAAATTCACCTATGTCTCACAACATAAGCCTTATCAAGTACGTATAGGAAATGATCTATATTATACTCTATCGCTTTAACGGGCGAACTCGTCGTAGCCTTGGGAAAACCTTCGGTACGCAACTCCGAGACCATTTTCACCTTTGTTTTAGTCATCTACTCTCACCACCATAGATTCTCTGTAAACCAACCTCAAAGATTACTTTTCTCTTCATAGTCTTTAACTTGTTTGTATTATAGCAAATACCCAATATATTGTAAAGAATAAGAATAATACAAAGAATTCATCAGACTAATCCCTCTTAATCATACCTACAAATCATTTAATAAAAGTTCATGATTTCTCATGAACTGAATGCATCATTCTATATACTCAACATCAATTAACATCTCATCTACTAAGCTGTAATCGAGTCTTTTGATTATACCTAAATCCTTTGCATAATAACATATAATGACTGAATCTCCTTCATTGTTGTAGTAAGTAACTTCAATTGTAGAAAATTCACCTAAATCCGTTTTAACGATAAAATCCACAGCAGTGATAGTTGCCGTTAAAGTTTTATCTCGCCAACTTTCACCTAATTGAATGATTTCTGGTAATATCAGTCTTTCAGAAACTTGGATAGACACTCTGGTTTCACCTTTTGATGAAGCCTCATTCGACACAATAGAACCATTATTCTTGAATTTCATTTCATAACTATCATATATAGAAAAGTTATTCCATAAAATCGTATCACCATAACCGCCATTTCTATTATAAACAATCCATTCTTTATCTGATAGATACTCATATTCATGTGTAGAGGTTTCTTTAGCGAAGCTTCCACTAAAAGTCTTTGTTTTTACATTATGCGGCATGTAATCAATAGCCCTTTTGTCAGACGACTTTCTATTTACCCTAATTTCCTCGTCATCTATTCCAAGCAGTTCACTTAAAAGGTTTGATAATGGAATTGACTCCAGTTCACCATTACTTAAATTATCCAATTTTATTGTTAGTGTTTGATTTTCTAATATATAATTTCCATTTGATGAATGATTTATACTGTCGAATATATTATCATAATAATGCAGCCTTTGGTTTAAATCCTCATTATCAAATTCAGGTGGTTCTATAATTGTAATTTCAATTTCTACAAAATCAGAATCCACTTCAATATAGCCATTCTTAGGTAACTCAAAACTCCCTGATGATGTTCGCACAGTAGCAGTTACATTATATGCATTTTTAATAAGCTGAGATTGGTATTTGTCAAATACATCATTTTGAAACCATTTATTGATTAACTTTTCATATGACGATAACCTTGAATTAATAGTCTCATTCTTTTTTTCTATAAACGTTTCGTTTAGCATCAGCTGATTATTCAAGTCATCGAGTTCTCGCTCTGATGTTAGTACTAATTCTTCTAACTCAGAAATATCTCTTCGAAGACTGTAATTAAAACTAATGAGTATGACAATTATACAGATTGAAAAGATGATGCCATATCGTGTTTTTCCTTTCAAATAATCCCTCCTAGATCACTACTATGTTTATGTGTTATGATTTGACCTAAATCTATTCTACCATATTTCTACATTTGTGTTTACATAGACTTCTATAGCAGGAAAGTCTCAGTAATCCAGACAAACTTAACAAAGATTATTCACGACTTTATCATCTGCTTATTTCAATTTGTATGGATATTAAATGTCCTCATCCAAAGCTGTCACAGCTTTTGATTATAGGACATCCTAAACTAAAATAATTTCTTCTTGTTGCTTCTTCGATACGGAATGAAGTTCAAACTCAATGTTTGCCAGTTCTTCTTTGGAATTTACAAGAAACGGAGCTGTAAAGAGCTTTTTACCATGGCTACCCTTTTCATTTTCAGGTTTAAACATCAATGTTAAAGAACTCTTATTATTACGTGAGGAATGGTCTATTTTACTATCTAGATGTTCAGTCGAAAGAAATTGTAGAATGCTATCTGATTCATATGACATTAAAACTAGACTTAAATTCTGATCTTTAAGATCATTAAAATGGTTTGTCGTCATATCTATCATCCTATCTACGTGTTCCTTTGGTATATCCTTATATTTCTCATGACTCTCAATAGAAGCAATATATTTCTCTAAACTATAGGTCTCAAAACCCTGTACAAAAAAGGATTCTTCGCGATTTTCAAATGGATTATGGTATGTCAGTTCTACAGATTCATTTAAATTATAGTCTAGACCATACTTATAAAAAACTTCCTTTTTTTCAAAGTAGGCTCTAAACCTTAACTTTATCTCTTTATGAGATAGTTCAAGATTAACCTTAGGTACAGACTCAGAAGACTTAAACTCAGTTAGTTGCATTTTACTTAAAGAGACATCATCCCAATGAGATAATTCTATACCTTGATCGATGAAATATTGAAGTCTGTTGTACACTTGGTTTCCTGGACAAATAAAGGCTTCTGTAGATGCTCCATTAAACTCAAAAACATGTCCATCTACTTCTAAAGTCTCAACAGTTCTAATATTATGCATTTTATTTCTTTTAACAGAATCCCTGATTGTGTCTTCATTTCTATCGACTATTGTTCTTAATTCATCAGATTCATCAGACATACAATCTATAGCCCATAGTGAATAAGAACACTGTTTGTATGTTAGTGCTAATAAATGCATTTCATCACCATTTAATTCAAATGGTCTATCAATTATGATTGTCTGTTCAGGTTGAAGAAGAAAGACTTCCTTAAACATCTTTAAATCCATAATACTCATCTCCTTTTAGTTAATAAGCTCAAATAACAATGCTTTACAAAACTTGCTTTATCATGATTAGACTTAATTTTATTTTACTCCCAATTATATCCAATTACAACTATTAGGTAATAAAAAAAAGATCAAAGAGAATCTATTTATCCCATTAGATTCATGTCATTTCAATATGTACAATACTATATCACTTCTATTCACTATAATAGCAGTAACCATTAGTCCTTTTGTCGAGTGTGTGATTATCTTATCACTCACAAAACTCAGAATTCACCTGTAATTAATAGATAAGCAAAACAGATTCCACAGTCTTATGTTTATCTTATTTTTTTCTCAATAAGCAATGTGTATTTGCATTTACATGGATTTTAACATATTAAAAAGCACTCAAGTTTTCTGAAGTATTCCCTTCTCAAGCTTGAGTGCTTTTAACAATTAATTCAAATATTATAGGTTTTCAATAATCTATCTTACCTATTATTTCTATCGATATGAACTTCAACAACACTGCAGTTTTTGGTGTTGATTATTATAGTAAAACAACTTACTTAATATGCTCAAATAAGAAAGCGAATTTATCTGTTTCTTCTTTGACTATCTTTTCTGTTGATTTACCTGCGCCATGACCTGAGTTGATATCAATTCGAATCAACATAGGTTTATCACTGGTATTCTTTTCTTGTAATCTTGCAATGTATTTAAACGAATGTGCCGGTACAACACGATCATCATGATCTGCTGTAAACACCATTGTTGCAGGATAATCCTTGTCTTCAATGTTATGAAGTGGCGAATACTTAATGATGTTGTTAAAATGAGTTTCCTCTTCTGGATTGCCGTATTCAACAGCCCAGCCCCATCCAATTGTAAATTTGTGATATCTCATCATGTCCATTACACCAACAGCTGGAAAGACCACCGAAAACAAATCAGGTCTTTGGTTAACGACAGCACCCATTAATAGACCACCATTTGATCTGCCTGAAATTGCTAAATGACTCTTTGAAGTGTATTTCTTTTCAATTAGAGTTTCTGCTACAGCAATAAAATCATCATAAACGTTTTGTTTATTAAATAGCATACCTGCTTTATGCCAAGCTTCTCCGTACTCAGAGCCACCTCTAATATTAGCTACTACGTGTATGCCACCTCTTTCAATGAAGTATATAACTGCTGGATTAAAAGATGGGTTTTGAGCGCTATTAAAGCCTCCGTAGGCATATAACATG
>Ga0070725_10001708_pt1 | contig 11987 bp, 14 predicted proteins | sample tdDd002_FD_69781 | JGI IMG/M metagenome (GOLD analysis project Ga0070725, IMG submission 69781) | Marine sediment microbial communities from the Atlantic coast under amendment with organic carbon and nitrate - tdDd00.2 | ecosystem: Environmental > Aquatic > Marine > Coastal > Sediment | place... | reverse complement strand
TTTTTTCAAAATTCCAGGATGTAAATCCAATTTCAAATGCATATAAACTAACTGATGATATATTAGTAAATGCATACTCAGATGAGAACCTTCAATCCTTCTTGATATCGGAGGACAATATACAATCATGCAATTTAGTAGATCCAAAAGAAGTGAGCCAATTTAATACCTTTATAAATGCCTTAACTTTAAGCAACTCGTCTAAGGTTAACGACAAGAAAAAAGCAATAGAATTACTGATTAAAAATATTGATAATATAGAAACGGCTTACGATTTAAAGGAATCCTCACCACAGCTCAATTTTCTAGAATTAAGGCTCCTGTTTGTTTGCGGAGTTACATATGCTGAGATTAGCGATTTTCATATCAGTAATATTATATTTGGTTATCTAAAAAATGAAATATTAAAAAGTATCCATCAATCTGAATACACATTACAACTTATGCTTAAGTTACTTTGCAATATTGCCTATAACCATCATTCAATAGATGAACATGATAAAGCCCTGCTTGTCGTTCAGGAAGGTATTGATTTTTGTAACAATTATAACTCAAACTATTTGCTAGAAGTGTTTATATATAGAAAAGCAGTATCACAATACTATCAAGGTATAAACGATTATAATAAAACATTTAACCAAGCGTTTACGATACTAGAAATAAAGGGTAATATCGAGCAATTAGAACGATACAAAAAAATAACGAAAGACAAGTATGGTGTTTGAATTTAATAGAGAGCGGGAGATTATCTATAACAAATCGTTATAATTTAGTTTTTAATCATAATCATAGGTGAATCACCACTTATATATTCACCAAACTAAAATACTCTGTTATTCCTTTATAGTAATCCGAGTATTTTAGCTTAAGAACTTCATCAAGACTCTTACCATATGAAAGGTTTTCAACTATTTCATAACCATAGTAATAAGCCAATCTTCCCTCCCATAATTTATCTGGATCACTTATACTAAAAAGATCAAACTGATTTTGATCACGCCATATATTATTAGATATTAAATCTCTCAAATTATTACCATGTTTTCCTCTTACCTTGTAAGCGTGTTCTTTCCACTTCTCTACTCCTCTATCATCAAGATAACCCAACCAGAATACATCTTCATCAGACTCATCAGTTAATTGCTTAGTTATATAAGTAGCCAGTCCTTCAACTACCATTCTTTTTAAAACTCTCTCAGTCTGACTAGAATAGTTTTTAAAATACATGTCTGACATTAACTTATAATGTATTGAATGAGTGATATCATGTACAAGAAATGAAATGGGATTATATTTGTCTATTGCTACTGAATATGCTAATAAATCGATTACTAAATATGTTTTATCGTTAACCATAATGCCTTGTGAATCAACTGTACTATCACCAAGCAAAAGAACAATACCATCTATCTTATAATCAGTAAACAAAGGATTTCCTTCTTTGATTAAAAGTTCAACATTATCTTTGATGATACTAACACTTTTTTCTATTGTTAATAGACTATCTTCAGTCAATATTTCTATGTCTTCACAAATTATTTCGGTCAATCTTTCATCAGTTCGTTCAAAGTTATTGAGGAAACAGTTTAAGGCAAAGTATTCCTTAACAATATCACTTCTATAAAGGATATTTTCTACTGCATTATTTTCTAATTGTTCTTTATATAGTTCTAAATAGATCATCATTCACCCCTATACTATTATCATTTCATATTTATGATACTAATGAAGTCCAAGCTCTGATAAAAGCTTCACTAAAACCTAATTTATCATTTTCCTTTAAAGCATCATTGTACTTGAATACAAAGTCATTTGGATTTTTAAAGCACTCTATCAATGATTCCAATCCAAGCTCTTCTTCAATTACAGAACACATATGATAACCAACAGATTTATCTAATGGTTCTCCAGTACTAGAAAACGTATACTTATTGATTAATGGTCTTAACTCATTAATATTTTCCTGGTAATTAAGAATATCTATTAAATCTAACTCTAACTCATTCATATAGTTTTCAATGTTAGATCCACGGTTTCGCATAGCTTCTCTAATAGAAAATGCAGTTTCCTCTCCATGAGACTCTACTACAAGTGGATATATATCATCTCCATCATTATAAAAGTAAGTCGCTGCTCCTTCGCTCATAATGCTCAACATTAAGTACTTGGCTAAGCCAGCACTATCTGAATAATCATTGAAGTTCTTATCGTATTTATTTAACCAATGTAGTAAACCTATATGATGGTATTCGTGAAGTAAAATCCCTTCAATCAAGTGCAAGTTTTCCTCATTCGATGGCCAAAGCATTGTATTTAATAACATTTTATTGTTTTCAACAATACTACCACCATTAATACCATCAAATACAAAGTATATTTCAACATCTACTTCTGTACCTTCCGGTAGTTTATCCACTAATCTTTTTTCTAAAGTTGAAAAATCATAAGTTTTAATCGAAGACATTTTAGCTTTCACGCTATAATTATCTTTAACAATTCTTCTAAGATTTGCATTCATCATCTTTAATGTTTCATTTTCAGTATCGTAATCTGAATCATTGAGTGATATATAAAGAACTTCCTCATAAGTCTCAAAATCAAAAGCTTTATAAAAATCTAACATAAGCTTTATCCCTTTAGATTCTCTTATTTTATTCATTTCAGCTTTAAAAACTACTCTATCCTTGAATAGATCTTTATCTATTATATTAAAGATTACTTTTGCTACTTCATCATAAACTTTCACTTTCATTATGCCCCTCCTAAACTACAACTTTAAAATGATAAATCCTAATATACTTATTTCTATTAAACCGATACTAGATATTAGTATCATAATCAAAGATTTATTGAGGAAATTATATAATAGCGAACCAAGTAAAATAACCATTGGCACTACAACTGCACTAAGATCATATGAAATAGATATGCCAATAGAATTTGAAAAGTATGCATTAAGAACTATAACTGTTAGGTATGTTATGGCTAAGACAGTTATAATGACTATTATATTAAAAACTTTTTTCATGATAATCCCCTTTATATATTGGTACCTCAAACATTTATCTTCTTTTTTTCTGGAGTTTAACTTTTTCATTTGGCAACATCATAAGAAAATTAAGTAAGTACTGCTTCTTGCTTTCAGAGCCACAATCGACTATTACAGTGTTTTCTTTTATGGTTGTCAGCTCAAGTTTGAAACTTGATAAATCTTCATACTTTGTAATAGATGCAGTTTCATAAATACTATAACCTACTGATATTTTTTGCTCATTATAGTAAGTCTGTGGCCTAGATAAAAACATTAAAGCCATTGAAAAAAAATATATACTACTCGTGGATTTACTATCAAGACGACTAAAAAAGAATACAAATGAAATCAATAAAACTAGTCCAATCAACACACTTTTCATATGGTTGACAGTATCGCCTTTAGTATTAAGCCTTGTCATTTGATATTGTTTAAACTTATAAAGTAATAGAAAATATCTACTAGCAAATGAAACATTAAACAATATACTCAGTAAATCATACACCTTCCCATGCTCCAGCATCTTCGATCCATCTGAAAGGATCAACAATGCTAAAAGTGACAGCATAAGAAAAGAAATTACTATTACCAGCAAAATTCTCTTATCTCTTTTACTGAATAGACTTATACTTACATCCTCATCATGATCAAATTTTTCAATTAACCCCCAAAGGTAATCTTTCGACATATCTATATCTCCTAAGCTATTTATAATGGTTCATTATAGAAGTTTCAATTAGCTACTTTATGCTAAAATAAATCAATAGTCTTAAATATTCTTCATCAGTTTTATTTTCCTGACATGCTTCTTGAGTTTTACTCTATATACCTATCATTTATACATTTGAATATACCAAGTCTGAAAACCTTGTTTTTCATAGAAGTTTTTTACGGGATCAATATCTTTAACTGATGAATATATAAGGGATCTCTTTATACCTACTTTTTCTGCACGTGAAAGTAATTCTTCTAATAGTTTTTTTCCTATCCCCTGTCCCCTATATTCATCTTTAATATAAAGATCATCTATCTCAATGTATACTTCACCATCTTTAAATACAGCCATATCCATTGCTTTATGAATACTTGCAAAAGCATATCCTACTATTTGACTCTCTACTTGAGCAAGTAAAAAGTATTTACCTAACTTTGACTCAATGTAATCTACATCTGCGTTAGATAATCCAATTGTAGAATCTTCCTTTACCCAATCATGTTGTAATTTCAATACTCCATCAATGTCATGATGTGTACATGTGTTAATCGTAATATTATTCAATATAATCTCCTTACTCATTAAGAGTCTCTATAGATGTATTGTTTAATTTAATAATTTCTATTAAATCACCTTTAACAAAAATAGCTTCACCATCTCTAATTGTATAAAGATCTGAATCAATAGTAGATTCATACTTATTTAGTCTTTCTTCGAAGGCATAGAATCTATTCATGAAACGTTTGTAATGAGGGCATATCTGAAAATCTACTAGTCCTAGACCATTCATCTCTACAAGTTTAACATTGTAGTTTAAACCTGAATCAAGTTCTTCTACTAGTCGAATACTAGGTGTTAGTATCATACTTCCAGCACTAGCACCGATAATTATTTTGTTTGTCATTTCAAGGTCTAATATAGACTCTTTGATTCCTTTTAAGTTGATTTGATTCATCAGATAAAAAGGATTTCCACCTAAAATATATATTAAGCCATAACGGCTTAAATCTTTTTTCTCATCATACTCAAAATCATAAAATGATGTTGAATAGCCATTGGCAGAAAGAATGTCTATTATCTCTGGAATATGTTTATCTTTTTCTTTATATCCTACAGATGCAGTGGTTATAATGACAGCATCACCACCCTTAGCATTGTTAGAAAAATGGTCCTTTAAATTCTTACTTGTTAATCCATTTGAAGTTAAATATATCATAATCTCCTACCATGTTTTAGTATTTCTAGCATTCATTATTCTCTATGCGATCACAAAACTCTTTGAACTTATGCTCATTCAATTTAAATGTAAGGGAATCATAGTATTTCCCATTAATTACTTTGAAGTTGACTTCTCTTGAACATTCTTCAAATCCAACTTTATTCATTAATCCAATGACTCTTTTATTCCCAGACCAAGTCTGTGTATGTATATCTTTAATTCCATTATCTAAAAAGTAATTTATGTATAACATCCATGAATGTGTTGCATAACCTTTTCGACGTGACAACATATCAGGTATACCAATGCCAATTGTGCAATAACCTGAACCTTTAGTGTATTTGTATTCTCTATCTATACGATATGCATTGCACCATCCAATATGCTTTTGACTTTCATCATTAACACATATTTCGAAACACCATCTTATTTGATCATCTGATTTATCTTGTTCTAATTTATTGAGTTGATCCCTTCGATAGGTTTCTGGATCAAATACCTCATCTATTTCCCATGGTGCATCCCATAGCTGCCATTCCGTTTCTATCAGTTCCCAATGTATTCTATCTTCTATATCTGATTCTATGAAATCTCTTAAAATAACTTTCTCATTTTTTAGCTGCATCTTTTCTCCTCATTAAAACAAGTTTCTATAAATAAAGTTCAAGTTAGTACCTAGAGGTATCAATATTAGCATTTAACCACTACTAATAGCTTTTCATAAAAATAGCCTTAAGATACCTTCCTTCTCCTTCAAAGAAATCAGGCTGTTTGATCATGCCATTTTTAACTAAAGACTCATTGATGTTACCAAACACTTGATGCCACATCTCATTGAGTACTTCTTCAACATCAACACCATGTTCAATGGCAGAGATGTTTAAACTTCCTTCTACTTGCTCAAACTTTTCACTCAATATCGGTGAAATTATAGCCATTAAAATATCATGGATTGCAGTTATGAAGTCCTTATCTTGTGGATAAAAGATAGGAACATTGACTTTGTAAGTACCTGAATGTTCTTCTAAGTAGCCTAAACTTACCAAATAATCAGCATACAAACGATCCTCAGTATCCAATGTCTTATAGACATTATCATTATCTACTATTTCTTTTACAATATTAGAACACCTTAGTATCATCTCATGGTTGTTTTTTTCAAGAATACTTGTATAATTAGCTTTCGTCTCTTCTCTTGCATTTATCCTGTTAATCTGACTTAACACTTGTCTATTGAAGCGATATATGTCGTTTCTATTGCCAGCTGCATCACCAAAACTAACAAATGACAATTCTTTTGCTCTATAGCTATTACAACTGCATAGAAGATTATCACTAAACTCATTTACTTTTACACTTTTTTCAAAAGCAAATAATATATAATCTCTATTATCTTTTTGTAACTTTGAAGTCTTGAACAAGCCGCTTTCGCTTAATGCTTCAATGGCAAGTCCATCTAAAATATGACTAGCAATTATATGGTACAACAATTCATCAATATCATGGTTTTCTGCGCTTCTAAAGCCTGAAGCAATCTTATAGATCTCATCTTTCGATTTTTCAATAGCATCTGATACTTTGTATGCTATGGTCTTGGAGAACTCATCAATTTCATTTAAATCTTTTTCAAGAATCATAGTAAAAGCGATTGTAAATAAACCATCCTTTTCTGTAATCAGATTCAGTTTTTTCATCTTTTTTATTATATTAGTTAGCGAACCAATTTCTAAAGAAATCATTTCACTTAGATTGTTAATGGTAAGAGTGTTGGCTTTCGAACTTCCAATGTAATATAGTATCTCTTTAACATATTCTTCTTCCATTAACTTGAGAGGATTATTTTCATCAAAACTCCCACAATCCCCATAATGAAATACTTCTATCAAACTCATAAATTATGCCCCTATTATTTATTTTATTTCATCATACTTTGCCAATAACCCATCAATTTCTTTAAACATATAGTTTTTAAATTTTATGATATCATTATTCCCGATATCCCAAGTATATTCAGTGCCCTTGTATTTATTCAAAGCTTCTTCCACATAAACTGTAAACTCATCTGGTAAGTTATTAATGGCCCAGTTTCCTCCTTCTGCTTTAGAAGAAATCGTCCCTTCTTTTAAATACTGCAAACTTCTACACATGTTTAATACATAGTATTCATGATTGTCATTAATACCACCTCTTGCATCATTCAAGTCATACATAATTGCCTGTAAATAATATTCTACTGGTACAAGACCAAATACATCTGATATTTCCTTACCATAAACACATTGACCTCTACTTTTTATTATTGTCAAATGAGCCAACAAATCAGGATCATCGTCCCCACAACAGATATAATCTAGTTCTGTCTTATACCTATCTTTATGATAATCAGAGTAGTGTAATGCAAATGGCGTTGGCTTACTAGGACTCATCACATCAGAAGCTTTCATAATACTCATTTCTAATCCTTTTGCTGGTGAATATTGATCCAGTTCCAAAAGAACAGTGATCAACTGTCTCTTTGTCTCATTCTCTATATTTTCTTCTATCACTACAAGAAAATCTATATCACTAACAGCTGGATTAAATCCCTCCATCACATAAGAACCATGTAAATATATGCCTACGAGATTATCTTTTAATATCAGTATATATCGGTCTATAATAGTCTTTATTAAAGCATCATAACTCATTATGTATTACTCCTATCTTTCATCCAAATATCAGTATTAAAAGCGATTAAATCACTTGATAATTAATACTCTTAATATTACCTTACTTATATATTATAGCCTCTTATTGAGCCCAGTGATATTACCAGATTATTACACCTCTAAGGTATAAGATCTCTGAACAAAGCATCAATCATCTTACTCAGAATTAAGGACGTTTCACCTAACTTAAATTTTAAAACACATGATTAAAAGCCAGTCTATTAGCCGGCTTTTAATCATTATGTATATAGATATCATTAAATATTATTTATAATTATCAAGTAATAACAAGCTAAGAAAATAATTTATTCTTCTAGTCTCAATAAGCCTACCACTTATAAGAAATATAATAGTTAGGATAAGGTATGATTTCATTATCAGGCAATCTCTTATATTTACTATTCTCCAATCCTCTAATTCTCTCTGTTTCACTAAAGTTGCCCTTCGTGATTATCTTTTCTATGCCAAACACTTCAATCATCTCAGTGTTCGTCATCTCGTATATCTCAGAAAAAACCTCTGCTGTTTCTAACTCCGACTTTATATCTACTCTTAAAATACCTGTTGTACAAATACCATCAAAGAATCTTAATCGTCCAGGTGCTGGTGCTAATTCTATCGTCCCAATATGCTTCATGCTATTTTTTTGAGTGATAGTCCATCGAATATAATACTTATCTTCATATTCTTGTATCCAACTCTTTATTCCTTTTTGAACAACTTCAAGTGAATCGCATGGCCATTCACCCCCACAATTATCGTTATTCATATGTTTTCTCGTTATTAAATCAGAATAAACTTCAAAAAGATCCTCAGCATCTTCCATCTTTATTTGTGTAACTAGAAAGTTTTCAGTTTCATATTCTGGACACTTCACAAATGGGTTTTCTATTATCATTACTTCTCCTTTTCAGTAATTTGATTATCTTCACTAGTAGATAAATACTTTTATAGTTAGTCTTTGATTAAAGCCATTCTTTAATACCAAGTACAATCTTGAAAGATACCAAAATGTACTGTTTTTGATACAGTTTCATTATCCTTGGTATATTGAACTTCATATAGATGTACTCTTACAGATAACTCACGAATTTTGCAATGTTCTCCACCTAAGTTATTTACATATTTTCTTATCCGTTTATGATCACTCATTCTCCAAAATTTCTTTAACCCTAAAATGCATAATATAAATATTAAGTATATTAGATACTCAGAATACTGTATCATCTTACCTCCAATTGTTTAGATTATATGATCTAAAATTAATCCACCATCAATTATAGTTAGTATATCTATTAAAATCGCTACAATACGTTTTAAATGCACTTATTCAGCTAATCGCTACAATAACCTAGGCTATAAACTCATTTTACAATATCAGTAAAAAAAATAAAATTATCAAAGTATTAAACCTTGGATAGAATAAAATGACACTACTAAAAATATAAGCCTAATTTTCTGAAAAGATAAAACTTTTAGAATTCTATAATTTCATCAGTTTTGCTCTTTCTTCCTTTGGTACCTTCTCCAATGCATATCTAAATGTTGTTCTTGTCAATTCATCTACATTTTCAGTCAAGTATTGAATAAGCTCATTTGGATATTTTATATAACTATATTTCAGAACCCAGCCTACTGCTTTCTGAATCAATACATTCTGATCATACTTCATTTTGTCGCATATAGTTTTTACTTTATCAAAGGGCACTGCTACAGTTAAACTAGAACCTGTTAAAGCAACAATTCCTATACGTTTTTGATTAAAGTCATTTGAATCTGTCCATTTTCGACAATAATGAAATACTTCTTCAGGATATTTTGCTAATAGAGGATTTAATAATCTATAACAAAATTGATCACATTCTCCCCAACCATTAATTCCTTCCATTATCCATTTCTCATAAACTGAAATATATTTTATATCTAAAAGTGATTTTCTTTTCTTTAACCATTGAGTTCCTATTGAGAATAATCTAATATCTGACTCATATATAAATTCTTCTACAATTGACAAAAATTCAATATCATCTTTAGGCAATTCTCGGTAGAATTTATCGGCCAATCTTGTTCCAACTGCAGCACTATAACAGTCAACTTCATCTAATGCTTTACAAATAATTTTTTTCATAAACTTCCTTCTTGCTATATTTCGTTATACTTGTATTCGGATGTATCAATTTATGAAGTCTACATATCTATTTTTCATAAAAATTTTTATTTCCTAATTTTCTTGCTGTCATTTTAAAGACTACACAACCATCTGGGCAAACAACTTCTTTGGAATACTTATCGCTTCCACCAATTTTACTTAAATCTCCTCCACTTCGAACAGCCTCCATAATAGGAAACATAACCATCATGACTTTTGAACATATACCATGACCATCTTTATTTACAGGACATCCATATGTGCAAGTATATTTATCTCCAATTTCTTCACCATTTCTACAATAGTTTTCAGTTTGATTTCCTCTTAAAAAACCGGTCACTTGGATTGCCCATTCATACTCTTCATCATACCATTTCTTCATTACACTCCTCCTATACCAAACCTAATTAACTTAACAACAACTACTATAGGCAAATCATTACTCGTGCTTCACATAAATTATATCATAATCACTACTAGTGATTTTATATTAAACTTAAAAAGGTGAACCAAAGTCCACCTTAGATATTACCTCTTAGCTAATGCAAAAACTACCCAGCCTTCATATTTAATTCTATAGTCAAAATACATCTTGTACCAGTAATCAATCCATTCTTGCTTCTTCTGCTTCTTTTCATCATCTTGCAGCTTCTTCAGAGCATGTATATCTCTTTTACCACTCCATGAAATATACCTTTCCCACTCATGAATAGTATCAGAACAAAAGTGAAGTACATTATATCCTACATCACTCATTAATGTATAGAGTTCACCTAATGTTGGTAAATCACCTTCAAATTCAATCAACTCTTTTGGCACTTCTTTTGACTTATAGTAAGGTGTACCAATAATAATTACGCCATTTGGTTTAAGGTATTTTTCACAATGCTGAATGTTGCCGACTATACCATTAAATAAGTCCTCTCCGGATAAACATACTACATCGAATCGTTCTTCTGTTTCGAATTTTTTTGCATCACCTTGAACAATTTTAACTTTTTCAGAAATACCAGCACTGACTAAACGTTCATTTCCATCCTTTACATGCTGATCAAATAATTCAACACCTAGACCTTTAACTCCGAATGCCTCAGACCAGATTTTTAACATTTCTCCATAACCACAACAAATATCAAGAATAGATGTGTCATTATTAAATTCCAAACTATAACCTAGCTCTATTAAAGATTCTAGCGTAGACATACTGATTAAATAAGATTTGTCTTCAATTGCCTTGATAACATTTTTGTAATCCATTTTTACCTCGTTTCTCAAATCTGTAGGTAAAACAGACGAACTGAATACCTACAGGTTTTGTCTTCCTATTAGTAATACAGTTTCATTATTCAATCGGACCTCTCCCCTTTCATGTTTTATTCTACTCAACTATAGCATATAAGAAACACTAGTAATTCTACTAAAACCAGTTAACTAAACTATACATATGCCCATAAAATAAAAAGACCAGATCACATTGTGAAATGGTCCATAATATTACTTCTTCAAATACGAAGACATCTTGTTAATGTTTTCTATTACCGGTAGTCATTTACCCACACATCAAATCCTTGATTTAAAGCAATTTGATGTAGAGGTCTTATTGTTGAATCCAATGATGCTCGAAGTGCATTAAATGATACTTCAGCATCTGAACTCAATACATGAGTTAAATCCTCTTTACTTACAGTATAATAATCTTCAAGTATTTTTTTATTGCCATACTCTTTTAATTTCTTAATAGCATGTATATGCATACTACAATAGTCATCAAAGTATTTATCTAAGCTGGGAAGTCTATCACTCTTTTTTGAATTAATATTCTTAAATGAAGGTGTTAGATTCCAAAACTCATCATGTAATACAAAGGACCATGGTATAAAATGATCAATACTTAAAGAACCTTCTTTATCAAAGTTTTTGACTACCAAAGGTTTACCAGTATAAATATCATAAATCACATCATCTGTAATAGCTGACTTCCAAAACTTTGTTGCTGCATTTAAGTTTCTCTTATTTGGGGGCATGATTTTCAAAGGGATGTTGGGTACATTGGGATTACGAGCTTGTAAATACAGGATGAGTTTATATTGAATCCATCCCTTAATCAAAGCTTGGTTCTTAATGATATAATTCATCCAATTATTTCTTACTACTATCCCTGTTAT
>Ga0070725_10001707_pt1 | contig 11992 bp, 11 predicted proteins | sample tdDd002_FD_69781 | JGI IMG/M metagenome (GOLD analysis project Ga0070725, IMG submission 69781) | Marine sediment microbial communities from the Atlantic coast under amendment with organic carbon and nitrate - tdDd00.2 | ecosystem: Environmental > Aquatic > Marine > Coastal > Sediment | place... | reverse complement strand
CTATACAATGATCACCCATTTGATGGCCGTAATCATCATTGACTCTTTTAAAGTGGTCAATATCAATAATCACTAAGCTTAACGGGGTTAAATTACGTTTACTTCGACGGTACTCTGCTAATATCTTCTGATCATAATGACGTCTGTTATAAAGACCAGATAGGTCATCTATGGTGTTTTTTTCTGCCAGTTCGTGGTTAGCACTTTCAAGTTCTTGCAAAGCGATATTAAGCTCAAGTGTTCTTTCTTGCACTCTAACTTCTAACTGCTCTTGGTTTTCTTGTTGTAGCTTTAATAATTCTTCCTGAGCTTGTTTTGAGGCTGTAGCACTTTCAAGAGCAGCCAATTGGGCAACTTGTTTGTCTTTTACTTGATGATAAAAATGGCGGCTAACCAAGAAGGTCATTAAGAGTGCACTGAGCCAAAAAGTGACACTGTATAAGGTAAAGCTTTGTGCAAAAAAGTCTTCCCCGGCGAGCTGACTAAACAACAAACTACCAATACCAACAAGTAATTGCAGCGATATAATACCGCTAAATAACAAGGCCAATCTTTGTCCTTGTTTTAATAACATTACGCCAGAGAACAGTAATAATGCATTACTAATTAAATGGATAAACAAACTGAAATAAATGTTAGTAAGCACATTAAATTGCAAACTTACCGGCATAAAAACAAGTAGCACCCAACAATTAATTCTTAATAGCTTATATATTTTCGGTTGATTCTTTTTGATCGAAAACAGTTCAATCGCAAACCAAATTAAAAAGACATACGAAGCAGACACTAAAATAGGAAGCTCTATTCCTCTAAGTTCAGACAAATGAGGTAAAAGAAAATAAAGATTGCCACCCAACAGTACGGTTAAAAGTAACGCACGGGTAATAAAATATGCACAAAGTAATAAAACACTTTTATATCCACTGGCAATAAAAATAATAATTGCCAATAGTGCTAAAAAGAGTAACCCACCACTTGCTGTTCCACTGTTAAAGTAGCTATGGCTCAATTCTTCAATAAATTTGCCTTCCGACATCACTAATGCCGGAATATTTAATTTGTTATCAGATGCAATACGAATTATTAACTGGGCATTTTCATAACCACTAAGTTCAATTTTCCCTGCCCACAGGTTGTTTCGATGCAATTTAAACGGCGGTTGAGAAACTTCAACATTTTTTCTGATCAAATAGATTTCAACATCAGAAAAGACCACAGTATTACGAAGAACAAAAAAGCCAGTGCGAGTAAGCTCTGATTGATTAACTAAATCAACCATAAACCAGTTTTGACCTGCTTCTACAACAACATTAGGACTGGTTAAAGGATTTAAATGCCAATCATTCGCTGAGTTAGCAACTAACTTCTCTATGGTAATCTCGTTTGCATTTGCGGAATTAACTTTTACATACTCTTGGATTTCATATCGAAATTCATACGGAGAAAATTGATAAACAGGTGCAGCAAGCACAGTAAACGACATACAAAGGTATGCAAATAGAAGAGCAATTTTTATATAGCGAAATGCTGTCATTGCGGTAGCCCAAAAACTAATTTTGCATTATTAGTTGAGTGTTCAATGATAGCAGATTCACTTACCGACATGCATTCGGATAAGACATTAACGATATAAGGTAAATAAGATGGTTCATTTCGACTACTTTTAGGTCGAGGTTTAATATTTTTTGGTGTTAAGTAAGGCGCATCCGTTTCAATTAACAACTTATCAAGAGGGATATGACGCACTATGTCCCGTAACCCTTGCCCTCTCTTAACATCACAAATCCAGCCAGTAATACCAATATAGACATCGTTTTCAAGGCACTGTTTTAATTCACTTTCAGAGCCGGTAAAACAGTGAGAAATAGCAAAAGGTAAGTCATTTAGAAATGGTGATAAAATATTCATCCATTTATCAAAGGCATCTCGTTGATGCAAAAACACCGGTAAACCCAACTCAGAAGCTAACACTAATTGTTCTGTAAAAACCTTTTCTTGCTGTGCGGGTTTAGAGAAGTTTCGATTAAAGTCTAACCCACATTCACCAATTGCTTTTACTTCATTATTGCTTGCTAATGCTCTTAATTGTTCAAGATAATCACTTGTAACATTGTCAGCATCATGAGGGTGAACACCCGCTGTACAAAATAAATAATTAGGATATTTTTGACATAGGGTTGAGGCTTTGTGGCTTTCAGCAATGTTAGTTCCAGTAACCAACATTGCTGTTATCTCAGCACATTTAGCTCTAGCAATAACGCTATCACGATCTTTATCAAATCGTGAATTTGTTAAATTAACGCCAATGTCAATCAAATGAACTCTCTTTACTTAATCCGTTTAACTCTAATCGTGCGATTTGAGTCGACTCTTTTCATCCAATATGAACCAAAGGTACCTCGTTCAAGAATAACTTTATTACCCTTTTTAAACTTAACAGCTGAGCCTGACTCTGTTTGTATCCAGGTTTGACCATTTTCAAACGTTATTTTCCACAATTTATGTAAGGTTTGTTTAGCTGATTTTACCGTAACAATAAGCTCTTGAACTTTACTTTCACCTTCGGGCTTTTTAAGATTTTCTGAGCCAAAAGAATCATCCTTTGGTGCAACAACGCTACGCACTGGAGTCTCTGCAATCAAAGGTTGTTTATCTACCTTTTTAGGAGCCACTGATGCAAGCTTAGTTACATCTTGCCCTTTTGCTAACTGATCGTAACAAACCAATCTAGTTAAACTATCTTTTTTTTGTGAACACTCTGCCAATTGACTTGCCAAATTATCCGCTTGGGCTGGCAAAGTAATAGCTAAAAGAGTTAAAGCGCTAGTTATTATTTTTTTCATGATTCTATATCCTTTGTAACTTCTGTATCTTCATCTTCTGTACTTCGATAAAAAGAAGCCACAAAAATTCCAACTTCAAACAATAAAAACATTGGTACGGCTAATAAGGTTTGCGAGATGATATCTGGCGGGGTCAGTAACATACCAATAACAAAGGCCCCTACAATGACATATGGGCGCTTTTCACGCAAACTATCAGGGTCAGTCATGCCCGTCCAACACATTAAAATTATTGCAATAGGTATCTCAAATGCCGTACCAAAGGCAAAAAATAACTTTAAGACAAAGTCCAAATAACTACTTATATCTGTTGCTATTGTCACGCCATCAGGTGCAACTGAGGTAAAAAATGAAAAGGCGAGTGGAAAAACAATGAAATATGCAAACGCAATTCCGCTATAAAAAAGCAAAGTACTGCCAAACATCAAAGGAGCAACAAGACGTTTTTCATTACTATATAACCCAGGCGCTATAAAAGACCAAATCTGATAAAGAATGTAGGGCATAGCAACAAAAATAGACAACACAATGGTTAATTTAAATGGCGCAAAAAAAGGCGAAGCAACATCGGTTGCTATCATTTGCGTACCTTCAGGTAGTGTCGCCAATAAAGGTTGTGCTAAATATTGATAAATGTCTTGAGCAAAATAAACTAAAGAACAAAATATGACGAGAACACCAATAACAGCCTTTAATAACCGATTGCGTAGCTCTAACAAATGATCAAATAAGGTATAACTAGATTTAGTTTGAGAGCTCATTAATCAGACTTTTTATTTTCATCATTGAAAGGAACATCTTCTGTTTTATTTTTAGAAGATAAAGACTCGTAAGGATGATTCACCATCTCAGCCGCTTCTTTAAGCGATTTAATAGACTCAGCGACTTCAGGCGATAAATTTTCCATATTCGCCTGTTCTGCTTTTTTAAGATTACTATGCAATTCATGAATGCGTAACTCTTCCGATAACTCGGATTTAACGCCTTCACTAAATTTACGAACACTCGAAATCCAATTTCGCACCGTTCGAATTGCGACAGGTAATCGCTCTGGTCCCAAAACAACCAGTCCAATAATACCAATCAGCATTAGCTCCCAAAAGCCAATATCAAACATCTGTTATGCCTGATCTTTTTCTTTTAACGATGCAGCTTCTTTAGTAGAAGATTGATCGGTAAGTGACTCAGAAGATTTTTCTTCTAAATCTGCTTTTTCTTCTTTATCATCAGTAATGGCGTTTTTAAAACCTTTAACTGCTGAGCCTAAATCGCCACCTAAATTACGTAGTTTTTTAGTACCAAAAAGTAACACTACAATCACAGCAATAATTAATAATTGCCAAATACTTATACCACCCATGAAAAACTCCTATAATTTAATTAGAATCATTATAAAGTTTTAAAGAAAAATTGCATCAGTTGAATCACCATTTTATGAGGTAAAACAAACTTTGAACTACGGATTTTTCAAAAGTTTCTCGATAATATTTTTGCTAATTTGCAGCGCTAATGTAGCGTCGGCAAATACAAAAGAGAATAAAGGCGAGCAGCCAACCAAAGCCCAGAAAAATGATTTAATTCATCATAACTTACAAAAACAGCAAGAAGATGAAGGTTGGATGGGGGATTTACATCGCACGGTATCTAATTCAGTGTATCAATCGGCGTTCTGGTTTGATAGTTTTTTTACTAATGATGATACCGAACAACAAAAACCTACAACAAATGCGCGTATTCGCCTTAGCTGGGAACCAAAAAGTCGAGATTTAGGGGAATTTAATACCCGTTTTCGCGTTAAAGTTAAGTTGCCGCACTTCAAAGACAAAGTAGATGTTATTTTGTCTGATGATGTAGAAGATGATCTAAATAGCCTGCCATTAGACAGACCTAGTATTAACCCTGATAAAAATGAAGAGCACTTTGCTGCTGCCGTTCGTTACATTGTCAAAAAAGAGTCAGGCAAGATAACAGATACTCGTATAGGTATTACTGGCGGAGACATATTTGTACGCGCAAGACATAGACGCAACCTTACTTGGAAAGAAAACCACGGCTTTAAAATTGAACCTGCTGTCTATTATTTCCTTGATGATGGCTTGGGAGCCAAATTATTGCTGGAATACGACTACCAAGTAAAACCAACTCAACAAATACGCTTTAACTATAGTATCCGGGGTTCAGAGTCTTTTAGTGGCATTAAATGGAAGCATGGCCTTTATAATTTAAATCAACTTTCACAAAATACAGCGACAATCTTTGGTTTACAGGTAGAAGGTGAACGTAATGGCGACCGAGGGTTTGTCATAGATAAATATACCCTGAGTTATCGTTACCGGTTTAATGCGCTTAAAAAGTGGTTATTTTTTGAAATAGAACCTTTTGTTGAATGGCCAGAAAAAGAAGATTATTCAACGACACCAGGCATAGCACTAAGAGTAGAAGGCTTTTTCTATAGAAATAACTAACCAGAACTCAGCTTAATTAGGCTCTTTTAACTTGCGGGATGGGATCTTCAATTTTACTTGGGCGATCAATATAAAACCCTTGACCAAACTCACAGCCCACCGTTTGAAGTTTTTCAAGCATTTCGGCACTTTCGATGCCTTCAGCAACGAGTCTGTAGCCAAATTTATCACCAAGTTCTTGTAGTGCTTTCACTAAAGATAGATTTTTTTCATTATGATTTATTGTCGAAATAAAACTGCGATCTAATTTAATAAACTCAAAAGGATAAGCATGTAAAAAATTAAATGAAGATAGCCCTGCTCCATAATCATCAAGCGCCAATTTAACACCAAATTCTTTTAACCTTTTTAAACCTTTTAACGCTGTATCAGTTTGCTGGCTAAACGCAGACTCATTAAATTCCAAAATTAAACGATGTTGTTCTTTAGTATTGTCTTTTATTAAAGCAATCAAATCATTTAAGTGATTTGTATGTGTTAAATGGCGTCCAGAAAGGTTTATTGCGATATATGCATTGGCATTATCAGGTGAGCTTTCCCATTTGGCCAACTGATGACAAACCCCTTCGACAACCCAAGTTTCTATATCGACAATCAGTCCAGTTTCTTCGGCAATATAGAGAAATTCATCTGGCGATAACAAACCACGTTTAGGATGTTGCCATCTTAAAAAGGCTTCATAGCCAATAGTATCTGTACAAGCTAAGTCAGAAATTTCTTGATAATGCAGCTCAAACTGATGTTGTTTAATCGCAATACGCAGCTCTTGCTCAAGCGTCATTGTCGCTAATAGTTGATCACGCATACTTTCATCAAAAAATACATACCGCCCACGACCTAAACTTTTAGCCTGATACATGGCAGCATCGGCATCTCTAAGTACTTCATCAGAGTCTTGGTAAATATTATTACATACTGCAATTCCAATACTAGCATTTGAATATAAGGTTTGATTTTCAATTTCAAATGGTTGCGCAATAGCAGAAATAATACGGCTCGCTATCTCTTCAGCATCATCGGTTGAGCTCAATGAATCAAGCATGACAACAAATTCGTCGCCACCTAAACGAGCTAGTACATCATTATCACGCACACATTCTTTTAATCGCGTGGCAATTTCTATTAAAAACTGATCGCCAGCATGATGCCCTAAAGTATCATTAATCAACTTAAATCTATCAAGATCAATAAAAAGCACAGCAAAACGATGTAGTGGGTGCCTTTTTAGGTGGCGGATAGCATAGGTAAGACGCTCTGAAAACATTGCGCGATTAGGTAATTGAGTTAATGCATCATGGTGAGCTTGATAGTAAAGCTGATCTTCAGCCTTACGACGTTCTTCAATTTGCAATCGTAAATTTAAATTGCTTGCCTGTAGCTCTTTTGTACGCTCATTCACTAATGTTTCAAGCTCGGCATTATTTTGTTGTCGTTTTGCTTGTACTTGAATGCGAGTAATAGCACTTGCAATATGCTGGCTAACAAATCGGATTAATTCGATATCTGATACTTGATAAGCACTAGCATCACGATAATGTTGTATTGCCAAAACACCAAACACACCATCTTGATCAATTAGTGGTGCTGCAAGCCATGCTTTTGGTACTTTGCCATTGACCACATTTATACTATGTGAGCTTATTCTCGGCTCGTTATTGTCATCTAATGTGATGATTTGTTCATTAGTAACTAATAGCGGTTTTGCCTTATTTAATACTAATTCCGTTAAACCATTTTTTGGCTTTCTTGCTCTTGGAATAGTAATAAACTCATCAACATAATACGGAAACGTAATTTCTGTTTTATCTTTAGATAACTGCGCTACATAAAAATTATTTGCCTGAAATAAGGTTTTCACTTTTTCATGTAGCGCTTGATAAAAAAGATTTAAATCAATGGTTGCCGCAGTAAGCTCAGAAATCGACAGCATAGCCTTATGAATTTTTAAGACTTTTTGTCTTTCGGCGATTTCTTGCTGTAATCTGTGATTCGTTTCTGTGAGCTTTTGCGTGCGTTTTTGGATGCTTTTTTCTAATAATTCTCGGCTGCGTACCCTGTCTATTGCGGTCACTAAGTGCTCAGAAATAAACTCAAGTAATTGACAATCGCTATCATCAAAAAATACTTTTTGATCATAACTTTGCAATGCAATAACACCGATTGTTTGGCAACCCCGTTTTAATGGCACACCAAGCCAATCAACACATGAAGAACCATAAATGGTGATTTTACCCGCGTTTGATAAGGCAATACGCTCGGCAGCATTACAATGTATGGGTTCTTGTTGGTTATAAACCAATTCAGTTAAGCTATCACGCCATTGTTTTTGTTGAATTGAGGCCAAAACCCCTGATTCTATTGGATTATGACAATGTGCTAATAAAAGTTGAGAGTTTTGATTTGCGAGGACAATATGAAAAGTGTCTGTTATTAATAATGAACTTATAACAGACTCAAGAGCGGCATAAAAGGTCTCTATATCAGTGACAGTGCTAGCAACCTCTGATAGTTTCAACAATCCCGCTTGCATCGTTTTTAATTGACGATACTTTTTTAGTAATGACTTCAATTTAGGCAGCTGATGTCGTGCTAATGCAGCTTCCTTAACCTCTACTTCCATTGAGGAGAGCCTATCTTTTTATTAGTATTATTTTTGAGCACTCAGTCTACCAAAATTGCAAGTAATGGCTATAGAGGAATGCCATATTTATCATTTTTTTTAAATGATACATTATAAATATGACTATTTGCCGATATCAACTTGTTAATTATATAAAGCAAAAACAAAAAAAACCGGCAATTAGCCGGTTTTAATTAATAACAATTTATATTGTTACAGCGTAATCACACCTTTTAATTTTGATAACGCATTTTTTTCTAACTGACGAACTCTTTCTGCAGATATTTGATATTTATCAGCAAGTTCTTGCAAAGTCGTTTTATCTTCGTCTAACCAACGTGTTTTAATAATATCTTGGCTACGCTCATCTAAACTAATTAACGCTGAAGCCAATCGTTGATTCGAATTTTCTTGCCAGTTGGCATCTTCGATACTCGTTGCAAGGTCTGATTGTTTATCTTCTAAATACTGTGCAGGAGCAAAATTACCTATGCTGCCACCAGTATCATCATCATCAGATGTTAATTCAAATGCTTGATCTTGGTTACTCATACGAGATTCCATTTCAAGCACGTCTTTAGTTGTTACACCAAGAGTTTCTGCAACATTATTAATTTCATCATTGCTAAACCAACCTAAGCGCTTTTTATTCTTACGTAGATTAAAGAATAATTTTCTTTGTGCCTTAGTTGTAGCAACTTTAACAATACGCCAGTTGCGTAATACAAATTCGTGAATTTCAGCTTTTATCCAATGCACAGCAAATGAAACAAGTCTTACACCTACTTCAGGATTAAAACGTTTTACTGCTTTCATTAATCCAACATTACCTTCCTGAACTAAGTCAGCTTGAGGTAAACCATATCCGGCATAACCTTTAGCAATATGAATGACAAAGCGAAGGTGAGACATAATGAGTTCTTGTGCTGCATGCAGATCGTCTTCTTGGTAAAGACGGGTAGCAAGTTCATGCTCACGTTCAGCACTCAACATTGGAATGCTATAAGCTGACTGCATATACGCTTCGATACTACCACTTTGTGGTATCGTCAACGCCATTGATTGCATGTTATTACTCATTAAAAACCTCTTACAAAATTACTGCTCGCGATACTATCACAATATCCCTTATAGCGCGAACATTAAGGCAGAAACCATACCTTATCAGGAAATTATAAACAATAATGTATTTCAACTTTATGACAACACAACTTACTTTTATAAAAAATAATTACACATTGTTTGAAAAATTATTAAGTAATCTTGGTACTTACGCATATTACTTAACCAAAATGAAAACGTAATAATTTATGTATAACACGATAAATATAACTAAAAACTATACAATTCAGCGCTTATATTTACGTTTTTACATTAACTATTACTAATGTAGACAGATAGATCAGAGAAAAAATTCCCTATCAAAGCAAAAATATTAAGAAAAGTTAATTGCAAACCCGAACTTAGTTTAAGAGCGAGTAAACTAATCGGCTGTAGGTTCAATTGCCTTGATATGTCGGCGTACAGACATATAGCTTCCAGATAAGCCAAGCAATACCGCTAATAGAATTAATAACGATAATTCACTAAAGGTTAGTCCTTGAAGCTCAAAAGAAGAAGAATATAACGTCGTTAACTGATTCATAGCTCCAGATAGATACTCAGCTAAAATAAAAACAGCTAGGCTAGCAAATATACCACCAAAAACACCATACCACACACCTGAATACAAAAATGGCCGTTGAATAAAGCTATCTGTTGCGCCAACTAATTTCATAACGGCTATTGCATCTTTTTGGTTGAGTATCGCAAGGCGAATCGTATTACCGATAATCAAAACTACTGACAAACATAATAACAATGCGACACTAAGCACTATATCTTCAATTAATTGTGCCATCGCTTCTAATCGCGTTAGCCATTCTAAATCAAGTTTCCCTTGCTCAACTTCTCGTTCTTGTTCTAATTTTACAAGTAGTTCTCTCGCTGCTAACACCTGACTAGCCCTTTTAGTGGGCGTAACAAGTATTGTTGCTGGCAAAGGGTTTTTATCTAGATATTCCAACGCCTGACCAAAACCAGATAGCACTTTGAATTCTTCTAACGCTTGTGTAGCTGATATATAAGTTACTTTTTCAACTTCAGGATAAAGACCAATACGTTGAACCAAGTTTTGTGCTGCTTTGTCATTAACCGACAGTTTTACAAACAAGGTTATTTCAGAGGCTGAGTCCCATTGTTCAGTCACAGATTGGGCATTTTTGACGAATAAGTGCAGCGTAGCAGGCAAGGTTAAGCTAATACCCAAAACCACAATTGTCATCACTGAGGTAAAAGGTGTGCGCCACAAGTCACCTAAACTGCCAATAGCTTGTTGCAAATGTCTGATGGGTAACGCCAATATGCGCCTAAAAAGAGAAGGTTTCTTAGATTTAGCCAAACTTTCATTAGTCATAGGTTGGCTCCGAGGTTTGCAACCCTTGCACAATTCCGTCGGTGATCATAGTGCCTTGTTTTAAGGTAAGCGTTCGGTACTTCATTCGGGCAATCAGGCCTAAATCATGCGTTGCAATAAGTACAGCAACACCTATAGCATTAAAATCTTCAAATAAACGAATAATATCTAGTGATAATTTAGGATCTAAATTCCCCGTTGGCTCATCGGCTAATAAGATAGGAGGCTTATTAACAATTGCTCGTGCTATTCCAACACGCTGTTGTTCACCACCAGACAACATATAAGGAAAGCACTTCATTTTGTTTCTTAAATGCACTTTATCAAGCGCCGCTTCAACCTTTTTGCAAATTTCTTTGTGGCTATACCCTTCAATTACAAGTGGTAATGCGACATTGTCAAAAACCGTTCTATCCATCAGCAAGTTATGATTTTGAAAAATCATACCGATACCACGTCTGACAAATGGAATTTGCTTATATTTGATGCTAGCTAACTCAGTACCATTTATCTGAATACTACCGGAGGTCGGCTTTTCCATTAAACTAATGAGTTTAAGTAAGGTGCTTTTACCCGCACCGGAATGCCCGGTTAAAAATGCCATTTCACCGGCGGCTAACTCAAAGCTCACTTGTTTTAGTGCGAGAAAGCCACCTGAATAATTTTTTGTGACATTGTTAAATCGAATCATTCGCTATTTATTCTTATTATTGGAATAGTTATTGTTTTTCAAATAGAGCGTTTATAAAGTCTTCACCGTTAAATGGTCTTAAGTCTTCAATGCCTTCACCAACCCCTAAGTAACGGATCGGAATATTATGTTTATCGGCAACCGCGAAGACTACGCCGCCTTTTGCGGTACCATCAAGCTTAGTTAAACTAATGCCTGTTAAACCAACCGCTTCATCAAACAGTTGAGTTTGGCTTAATGCATTTTGACCAGTTCCAGCATCAATAGTCAACATTACTTCGTGTGGTGCATTTTCATCAAGCTTTTTCATCACACGAACCACTTTTTTAAGCTCTTCCATTAAGTGGCCTTTATTTTGTAATCGACCTGCGGTATCGGCAATTAAAACATCAACACCACGCGCTTTAGCTGAACTAATGGCATCAAAAATAACCGATGCACTATCAGCACCAGTATGTTGAGCAACAACATGAATATCGTTTCGTTCACCCCAAACTTCTAGTTGCTCCACAGCTGCTGCTCTAAATGTATCACCCGCCGCTAACATCACAGAATTACCTTGTGCCTGGAATTGTTTTGCTAATTTACCAATAGTGGTTGTTTTACCAACACCATTAACACCTACCATTAAAATAACAAAAGGCCCATCACTGTTATCGATAACAAGTGGCTTGCTTACTGGCTCAATTACTTTTTGCAGTTCAATTTTTAAAAGTTCATAAAGCGCTTCTGCATCTTTCAACTGACGACGACTCGCAGCCTCAGTTAACGAATCTATAATTTTAGTAGTCGTTTCCACACCAACGTCAGCCAGTAACAAATGAGTTTCAAGTTCTTCGAAAAGATCATCATCTATTTTTTTGCCACGGAATAAATCAACTAAACCACCACCTATGTTTTGGCGTGTTTTAGATAACC
>Ga0070725_10001706_pt1 | contig 11993 bp, 11 predicted proteins | sample tdDd002_FD_69781 | JGI IMG/M metagenome (GOLD analysis project Ga0070725, IMG submission 69781) | Marine sediment microbial communities from the Atlantic coast under amendment with organic carbon and nitrate - tdDd00.2 | ecosystem: Environmental > Aquatic > Marine > Coastal > Sediment | place... | reverse complement strand
AAGCGCGGCATCGACATGGCAACCGCCAAGGTCGTTGAAGCGATCAAGGCTGCCGCACGTGACGTGTCGGACAGCTCGGAAGTTGCTCAGGTCGGCACCATCTCGGCCAACGGCGAAGCTGAAATCGGCCAGCAGATTGCTGACGCGATGCAGAAAGTCGGCAACGAAGGCGTGATCACCGTCGAAGAGAACAAAGGTCTGGAAACCGAGACCGATGTCGTCGAAGGCATGCAGTTCGATCGCGGTTACCTGTCGCCCTATTTCGTCACTAACCCCGACAAAATGATCGCCGAGCTGGACGACTGTCTGATCCTGCTGCACGAGAAGAAACTCTCGTCGCTGCAGCCGATGGTTCCCCTGCTGGAGCAAGTCATCCAGTCGCAAAAACCCCTGCTGATCATCGCAGAGGATGTTGAAGGCGAAGCGCTGGCTACTCTGGTTGTCAACAAACTGCGCGGCGGCCTGAAAATCGCAGCTGTCAAAGCACCGGGTTTCGGCGATCGCCGCAAGGCCATGCTGCAGGACATCGCAATCCTGACCGGTGGTCAGGTCATCAGCGAAGATCTGGGCATGAAGCTGGAATCGGTGACCATGGACATGCTGGGCACCGCGAAAACGATCAACATCACCAAGGACGAAACCACCATCGTGGACGGCCATGGCGTGAAAGCAGAGATCGAAGCCCGCGTTGGCCAGATCCGCACTCAGATCGAAGAAACCACCTCGGACTACGACCGTGAGAAACTGCAAGAGCGCGTGGCCAAACTGGCTGGCGGTGTTGCTGTGATCAAAGTTGGCGGCATGACCGAAGTCGAAGTGAAAGAGCGCAAAGACCGTGTCGATGATGCTCTGAACGCGACCCGCGCAGCTGTCCAAGAAGGCGTGATCGTTGGTGGCGGTGTTGCTCTGGTTCAGGCTGGCAAAGCTCTGTACGGCATGGAAGGCGCAAACGCTGACCAAACCGCAGGTATCGTGATCGTGCGTAAAGCCATCGAAGCGCCTCTGCGCCAGATCGCTGAAAACGCTGGTGTTGACGGTGCAGTGGTTGCTGGCAAAGTGCGCGAGTCGACCGACAGCTCGTTTGGCTTCAACGCTCAGACCGAAGAATATGGCGATATGTTCGCCTTCGGTGTGATCGACCCCGCCAAAGTGACCCGTACCGCACTGGAAGACGCAGCCTCGATTGCAGGTCTGCTGATCACCACCGAAGCCATGATCGCTGACAAACCGTCGAAAGACGGCGGCGCTCCGGCGGGTGGCATGCCCGACATGGGCGGCATGGGCGGCATGATGTAAGCCACCTGGCATCAATATTTCGGAGGGGCCCGCCATTTGGTGGGCCTTTTCTTTTTCGACATGTCGCGTGTTCAAGTGACTGAAGTGTAAATGTTTTGTTGCGGTCACACCGGAATATCTCTGGCGGGCAGGGCTCTGTCGTAAATCTGTTACATATTCTTAACAAAAGCGTCATGAAGCTGCTTCATTTGTTCCAATATTGGAATGATACGCCTGCCCGCAGCCACACGCCCCGCCATCAACGCGCGCTCCCAGCGACAGCAGTTGTCGGTCTTTCCAATGCCAGAAACGAAACATGACAAGGGAAAGGTCAATAAATATGAAAAATATCGAAATCCCAGATGTAGTTGTCACGCTCGTGATCTGGGGACTGCCTGTTTTGATAGTGTTTGTTACGCTCGCTATCGTTCTCGGCGGTGGGAAAGTCAAAGTCACCAAGGGACAGGCATCATTTTCCGCCAAGTTCCGAGGGTTCTTTGCCCAACCGAGCCAGAATAAATAGTAAAGAGCCGCCGAGAAATCGGCGGTTCTTTTCTGTTTATAAGGTCCCCCTCCATCACAATCGCATGAGCGAGGCTCGGTTGTCGCTGTTTCGACTGGCCTAGCTGTGAGAGGTTGAACCGATGAAACTGTTCCTCCTAACTACCCTCACGATGATCGCATTTGCAGCCAACTCGGTTTTGAACCGGATGGGGCTTTCATTTGAGGGCATGGATCCCTTCGTTTTTGGGAGTATCAGGCTGCTTGCGGGTGCGCTGGTGCTTGCTGGGGTGTCATTGGTGCTGCGTGGATCCATTTCCTTTGGCGGCAAGGGGCGTTTGGTTGGGGTTCTGTCGCTGCTTGTCTATATCTACGGGTTTTCAGCGGCTTATGTGATGCTGGATGCTGGGCTTGGGGCGCTAATCCTGTTTGGCACAGTTCAGATTACCATGTTTGCAGGTGCGCTAGTGCTGCGAGAGCCCGTTCCCGCGCTCAGATGGGTTGGGGCTGTGTTGGCGTTTGTCGGCCTTTGCTGGTTGTTGTGGCCGGTAGAGACGAATGAAGGCATCCCCCTGGTGCATGGGGGATTGATGGTACTGGCCGGGGTCGGCTGGGGTGTCTATTCCTTGGCTGGGCGCGGCGCCGCAGATGCCTTGCAGGCAACGGCTGCGAATTTTCTGGTCGCGGCTCCGCTGGGGGGCGCTTTGACGTTGTTCAGTTCCGTGCCCTTTGATCCATTGGCCCTACCGATGCCTGGTGTGTGGCTGGCGATACTGTCCGGGGCGATTACGTCGGGGTTAGGGTATGCGTTGTGGTACAGCTTGTTGCCTGCACTGGGGGCAGGGCGCGCGGCAGTCGCACAATTGAGCGTCCCAGTGATCGCCATTGTCGGTGGTGTGGTGTTCCTGTTAGAACTCCCCGACACACGCTTCTTAATTGCCACAGCAATTGTTCTGGGTGGGGTCGCGCTGTCGCTAAGGGGTAAATAAAAAGGCCCGCCAATGGCGGGCCCTTTCAAAATCACTGTGTACTGCCGAATGGCAATTTACAGTTTTTCTGTCAGTTCTGGAATTGCCTCGAAGAGGTCCGCGACGAGGCCGTAGTCTGCGACCTGGAAGATTGGGGCCTCTTCGTCCTTGTTGATGGCGACGATGACCTTGGAGTCCTTCATCCCGGCAAGGTGTTGAATTGCCCCGGAAATTCCGACAGCGATATACAGCTCGGGGGCGACGACCTTGCCGGTTTGACCGACCTGCCAGTCGTTCGGCGCAAAGCCCGAATCCACCGCCGCGCGCGAGGCGCCAACCGCCGCGCCCAGCTTGTCGGCCAGCGCTTCGATCAGGGCAAAGTTCTCTTCGGACCCCACGCCGCGCCCACCGGACACAACCACGCCCGCCGAGGTCAGCTCGGGGCGATCGCTCTCGGCGACCTTGTCCTCGACCCAGGCGCTGAGGCCTGCGTTGCCCGCGGCCGAAATCGCCTCGATTGCGGCCGAACCACCCTGGCCCGCCGCGTCAAAGGTCGAGGTCCGAACCGTCAGTACCTTCTTGGAATCGCTGGACTTTACCGTCTGCATCGCGTTGCCGGCATAGATCGGGCGTTCAAATGTCGACCCATCGACAACCGCCGTCACATCCGACAGAACCATCACATCCAGCAGCGCCGCAACCCGCGGCAGGATGTTTTTCGCGCTGGCCGTAGAAGGCGCAACGATATGTTCATAATTATCGGCCAGGCTGACCACCAGGTCGGCAACAGGTTCGGCCAGACCGTTGGCATAGGCCGCGTCATCGGCAACCAGAACCTTGGCCACACCGTCAATCTGTGCAGCAGCATCGGCGGCGGCAGCCGGACCTGCGACCAGAACGGTCACATCGCCCAGGGCTTTGCCTGCGGTGACAGCCTTGGCAGTGGCGTCCAGCGCCAGTGCCCCACCCGAGAGTTCCGCAAGGAGAAGAACAGCCATTACACGATCCCCTTTTCTTTGAGTTTGGCGACCAGCTCGTCGACCGATCCCACCATTTCACCCGCCTGACGCGAGGCAGGCTCGGCGGTTTTCACGATCTCCAGACGCGGGGTGACATCGACGCCATAATCAGCGGCCGATTTCTCCTCCAGCGGCTTTCTCTTGGCCTTCATGATGTTGGGCAGCGACGCATAGCGCGGCTCATTCAGGCGCAGATCTGCGGTGACGATCGCGGGCAGCTTGACGCTGATGGTCTGCAGGCCGCCGTCAACTTCGCGGGTCACAACGGCGTTATCGCCGTCGATGCTGACCTCCGAGGCAAAGGTCGCCTGACCCCAGCCCAACAGCGCCGCCAGCATCTGGCCGGTGGCGTTCATATCATTGTCGATCGCCTGCTTGCCTGCGATGACCAGGCCGGGGGCCTCTTCGTCGATCACAGCCTTCAGGATCTTGGCAACGGCCAGCGGTTCGATGTCCTGATGCACATCATCGGCGGCAATGACCAGAATCGCCCGGTCCGCCCCCATCGCCAGCGCCGTGCGCAGCGTTTCCTGCGCCTGTTTCACGCCGATCGACACAACCACAATCTCAGAGGCCGAACCCGCCTCCTTAAGCCGGATCGCCTCTTCAACCGCTATCTCGTCGAACGGGTTCATCGACATCTTAACATTGGCGAGATCGACACCGCCACCGTCCGCTTTAACACGAACCTTGACGTTGTAGTCGATCACACGCTTGACCGGTACGAGTACCTTCATATGTGTGGTCTCCCTTTTTTAGAGGGGAACGCGAAACGGTTCCCCCGGAAATGCTCAGCGCGTTGATATATTCTTGCGCGGGTGTGAAACAGAGCAAAATCGCCACATCATCGGTATTCGACGTCGCGTTTCTTGATTTCAGGCTCTTATGTGCTGCTGACATCGTTGTGATCCGTCATGAAACGACGGCTCCAAAGGTCGATTGGGCCGTTCAGCCCTGCGGAGGTTTCCTGAATGTGAGGGCCTAGCGATTCGCGCCAGGCACCCACAGCACGTCAGACGCACCGTTTTCATTCGCGACCCGTGCGGCCACGAACAGCCAGTCGCTAAGCCTGTTTAGATACTTTACAGCCGCAGGGTTCACAGCCTCGATTCCGGCCAGTTCGACGGCCAGCCGTTCGGCGCGGCGCGAAATCGTGCGACCCAGATGGAGGTGTGCAGCGAGGGCAGAGCCGCCCGGCAGGATAAAGCTGCGTAGCGGTGCCAGATCTTTGTTCATGACGTCGATTTCGGTTTCCAACCTAGTGACCTGAGCATCGGCCATCCGCAGCGGCGGGTATTCTGCTGTCGCGTCTTTTTCCATGTCCGGGCGGCACAGATCTGCGCCAAGATCGAACAGATCGTTCTGAATACGAGCGAGGGCAGCGTCCATGTCGCCGTCTGCGTGCAGGCGGGCCATGCCCAGCGTTGCGTTGGTTTCATCGACCGTTCCATAGGCTGTTACGCGAGCAGAGTTTTTGGCTACTCGGTCCCCATTGCCCAAGGCGGTGTCGCCCTTGTCGCCGGTACGTGTGTAGATTTTGTTCAGAACAACCATATTAGCCCCCACGAAGCCAGACGAACAGAAGGATCAATGCGACCGCGATAAATTGGGCCACAATGCGCATACGCATGATTTTGTTTGCGTGCTTGCGATTGAAATCACCGCCTTTGGCAAATCCGCCAATGCCCGTCATCAGGATCACGACGACGATCAGGCAGGCGATGGCGACCACATAGAAAAGGGGATCGTCCTTCATGAGGAATGGTCCTTTCGGTTACTTGGCCATGATGTAGCCGTTGCGAAGGGAAAAGCGAATATGCTTTTTGTCGCGTCGTCGCCCGATTAGCCTTTGGCGACGATCCAATCCAGGGCTCGGGTGGGCAGAATGCGGCGCAAGGCCCCCATGATATGGGTGGCCTTGGTCACGTAATAGCGCGGCTTGGGTTTGCGGGCATTCAGGATTGTCAGCAGCTTTGCTGTGACCGCAGAGGCAGGAAGTTCGAACAGGTCCTTGCCTTCCTTTTTCGCATAAAGCCGTGGGATCAGGCTGTCGCGGTATTGTTCGGCGCGGACAGAGTTTTCCCAGTCAATCCACTTCTCGAACGGGACCGTCGAATTGGCGCGGATTCGAGAGGTAACCGGCCCCGGTTCCAGCAGAACTACGTGAATATTCGTGTCGCGCATCTCGATCCTCAGGGTGTCGGTCAGCCCTTCGAGTGCGAATTTCGACGCGTTATAAGCGGATCTCCACGGCGCAACGACCAGCCCCAGAACAGAGGAACAGTTGATGATATATCCGTGGCCCTGAGCGCGCATGACCGGGATCACCTGCCGCGTCAGGTCATGGTAGCCTAGGACATTGACTTCGAATGTCTCGCGCAGGGCAGCGCGGGGCAGATCCTCGGCCGCGCCGGGGCTGGCAAAGGCCCCGTTATTGTATAGCGCGTCCAGAGTGCCGCCAGTTTGCTCTAGAACCCAGGCGAGGGCAGTGCGAATGCTGTCTTCATCGGCATAGTCCAGGCGGATGCTTTCCAGCCCTTCGGACTGCAGCCGGATGACATCTTTTTGCTGGCGACAGGTTGCAAAGACCCGCCATCCGGCTTGGCTTAGCCCATGAGCCGCGTCATATCCAATGCCCGAAGAGCATCCAGTGATCAGAATGGATTTTTGCATTTGCCCCAAGCCTTGTGTGTCTAGGGGGGGTGGCTAGGGGAAAACCAAAGTGTTTGCAATCAAAGGGTCAGCCTTGGGCAGGGGTCAAGAGCCGCGACGCCATCCAGCCAATACGGCCGGTGTCTTCGACTTTCAGTTTTACCCAGCCATTGCCGGGCTCTTGCAGGATACGCACACGGGTGCCGCGCGTCAGGCGCACGATGACGTTGTAGGTGGTCGAGGGGCCGTTGCGCATATTGACTCGGGTGCCTTTCACCGAACGAATGTCCAGGGGGGCTTCTTCTTGAGTGACGGCGGCTTCAGTGGCTTCGGGGGGGGTGGGCTGTACGCTAGCGGGCTCGGGGGTGATTGTGGGAGCCACCGTTTGCGCTGCTGGCTCTGGCATTTCTGTTGGGTCGAATGCGGCGCGTGTGACCATAGCGTCTGTGACGACTGGTTCGGCAGTTTTGTCAATCTCAGCGGCTTGGGTTTCGGCGGCTTGGCGTTCTGCTTCGGCCAAGGCGCGTTTGGTTTGCAGTTGTTCTGTAAATTCACTTCCGCCGCTGGCTTCGTAAAAGGCCCAGCCTAGAAAGAAAAACGTCACAAGAATATAGCGCAACATCGCGCGTCCCCCTTAACCCAATTACTGAAATATTCTAAAAGACCATATCACGTTGGCTGGGGATTGCTTATGGGGAAAGCCGCAGTACTGTTCCCCTATGATCAAAACAGTGTGTACAAATCCTCAACGTTCCGAGGTGTTTAGCCCAGCGAATCCAGAAGATTTGATTTGAAAATGGGCTGCGGCTTGCCGCGCCAGATTTTGAACGGTACACAGCATTTATGAGCGACACGCTGGATGACCCCAACATGAACCCCGCCGAATTGGCCGAGCCCTTGCGCCGCGCCATCGGTGAACGCTATCTGACCTACGCGCTAAGCACTATTATGCACCGTGCGCTTCCTGATGCACGGGACGGGCTGAAGCCGGTGCATCGGCGAATCCTTTATGCAATGCGCGAGTTGCGACTCGGGGCAAACGGGGGATTCCGTAAATCCGCCAAGATCAGCGGTGACGTGATGGGCAACTATCACCCCCACGGGGACGCCGCGATTTATGACGCGATGGCGCGTCTGGCGCAGGATTTCAACGTCCGCTACCCGCTGGTGGACGGGCAGGGGAACTTTGGCAATATCGACGGAGATAACCCCGCCGCTTCGCGTTATACAGAAGCCCGGATGACAGCCGCCGCAGAGGCCCTGCTGGAAGGGCTGAACGAAAACGCCGTTGATTATCGCGAAAACTATGACGGGACCCTGACGGAACCTGTGGTGCTTCCGGCGGCGTTCCCGAACCTGTTGGCCAACGGCTCCAGCGGGATTGCGGTGGGCATGGCGACGAACATCCCGCCGCATAATATCGAAGAGCTGTGCAACGCCTGCCTGCATCTGATCAAAGCGCCTGATGCGCGCGACGACACGTTGCTGCAATATGTGCCGGGACCAGATTTCCCCACTGGCGGCGTGATTGTCGAACCCAAGGAAAACATCGCTCAGGCGTATCGGACCGGGCGGGGCGCGTTCCGTCTGCGATGCAAATGGGAACAAGAGGACCTGGGACGCGGTCAATGGCAGATCGTCATTACGGAAATTCCGTATCAGGTTCAGAAATCCAAGCTGATCGAGAAAATCGCCGAGGTCATCCAGACCAAGAAAATTCCCATTCTGGCCGATGTGCGCGACGAATCCGCTGACGACATCCGCCTTATCCTGGAGCCCAAGTCCAAAAACGTCGATCCCAGCCTGTTGATGGGCATGATGTTCCGCAATACGGATCTGGAGATCCGTTTCAGCCTGAACATGAACGTGCTGATCGACGGGGTCACGCCCAAGGTCTGTTCGCTCAAGGAAGTGCTGCGCGCGTTTCTGGATCACCGCCGCGACGTGCTGCAACGCCGCTCGCGTCATCGGCTTGAGAAGATCGACCACCGCCTGGAGGTACTCGAAGGCTTCATCATCGCGTTCCTAAACCTGGACCGGGTGATTGATATTATTCGCTACGACAACGACCCCAAGGCGGCCTTGATGGGCGAAACCTGGGGGCTTGCGCATTCGCGCGCCATGTCCGAGGCGGATTATGTTTCGCCGCTACCTGCGACGGGTGAGGGCGAATTGTCTGAGGTTCAGGCCGAGGCAATCCTGAACATGCGCCTGCGCAGCCTGCGCAAGCTGGAAGAAATCGAACTGGTCAAAGAGCGCGACGCCTTGATGGCAGAACGCGCTGCGTTGGAGGATCTGCTTGCAGACGAAGGCCTGCAATGGGGGCAGATTTCAGATGAGCTGCGCGATGTGCGCAAGAAGTTCGGCCGCTCCTATGAGGGGGGCGCGCGCCGCAGCCAGTTCGCCGAGGCAACCGAGGCCGAAGAGGTCCCGCTGGAAGCGATGATCGAGCGCGAGCCAGTCACGATCGTCTGTTCGCAGATGGGCTGGATTCGCGCCATGACAGGGCATATCGACCTGACCCGAGAGCTGAAATTCAAGGACGGTGACGGCCCTCGGTTCACGTTTCACGCGGAAACCACGGATAAGCTGTTGGTCTTTGCGTCGAACGGGCGGTTCTACACGGTGCTGGCGGCGAACCTGCCGGGAGGGCGCGGAATGGGCGAGCCTCTGCGGTTGATGGTTGATCTGCCGAACGAAGCTGAAATCGTTGATCTGTTTATCCACAAACCAGGGCGCAAGCTGCTGGTGGCCTCGACCGAGGGGAACGGGTTCATGGTGGATGAGGCCGAAATTCTGGCTCAAACCCGGACGGGCAAACAGGTCCTGAATGTCGGCAAAGAAGCGCGTGCGCAATTGGTTCAACCCATAAACGGGGACCACGTGGCGATCATCAGTCAGAACGGCAAGTTGTTGGTGTTCCCGTCTTCCGAGCTGCCCGAAATGACGCGCGGCAAGGGGGTCCGGTTGCAGAAATACAATATGGCGCGCGGTCGGCAAGGTACGCTGGAGCTGGACGGGGGCCTGTCGGACATCACCACGTTCAACTGGGATGACGGTCTAAGCTGGGAAATGGGTGGCGGCAAAACCCGTCACGAGCCCGACATGACCGAATGGCTGGGCAAGCGCGCGGGCGTCGGCAAGAAGCCCCCCTATGGCTTCCCGCGGAGCTTTACGTTCAAGTAAATTGCGCCTGCGGCGCGGTGAGTATTTTGGGCAAGATGAAAGGCCGGGCTTTGAGACATCAGGCCGGTTCTGCTTGCAGCCAAACGCCGCCTTCGGGGCGCAGCGTCAGGATCATTACGGGCTCGGGGGTGCGGCCCGCAATCGGCGTGAAACGGTGCCGCGACAAGAGCGTGGCGAGAATGATCACGGCCTCTTGGAGCGCAAAGCTGGCGCCGATGCAGATGCGGGGGCCGTCCCCGAAAGGCAGGTAGGCGTAGCGGGGGATCGATTTGCGATCTTTGAAACGCTCGGGGCGGAATGCGTCCGGGTCGGACCAGAGCAGGTGATTCCGATGGAGCGCATAAATCGGAAGGATCACGGTGTCGCCGGGCAGGATTTCGCGATCGCAGAGCGTGTCGTGCTGTTGTGCCGTTCTGGAAATCAGCGCGGCGGGCGGATATAGGCGCAAGGCCTCGTCCACGATCATGCGGGTCAGGGGGAGATGTTCCAGATCTGAGGCGGTGGCGGGGCGGCTGTCGGGCAGGGCGGCCTGGGCCTCGGCGCGGGCGCGGTTCTGGATATCCTGATCGAAAGCGCACAAGTATAGCGCCCAGGACAGGGTGAGCGCGGTGGTTTCGTGTCCGGCAACGATAAATGCCAGCAGGTTGTCGCGTAATTCGGCCGTGGTCATGCTGCGTTGAGTTTCGGGATCTTCACCTGCCAGCAGCAGATCCAGCAGGTCGGGCACGCGGTTTAGGGGCGTGGTTTTGCGGGCTGTTATTGCCTGGTCGGCCAGAGATTTCATTTGTTTGACAGCCTTGCCAGCAAAAAGCCTGGCCGGGCGTGGCACCCAGGCTGGCGCGCCGAACATATCCAGGAGGCTGACGCGACCGGCCTCGGCCATGTAGCTGTCGATGGCGCGGTGAACGGCGTCTCGGTCGAAGCCTTCGTCACCCGAGAATGTCACGTCGCTGATGACCTCGAATGTGGCGCGGACCATTTCGTCATACATGTTCATCGCACGCGCGCCAGAGCCAGTGATGCGGCCCGAGGCTCGTTCGGCGGCGGCGGTCATGATCGGGGCCAGATTAGTCACGTTCCGATGCGAGAAGACTGGCGCCGCAGCGCGCCTTTGCCAACGCCAATGTGCACCTTCGGCCACAAAGAGGGATTCGCCGATCGCGGGGCGTAGCAGGTTCTTGGTGACGTTGGATTTTGGATAGTCATCCAAGCGGTCCAGCAAGACATGCTTTAGCGCGTCGGGATCCATCACCATATGCCAGCGGGTGCCGGTTTTGCCTGAGACAATAGGTTGCCGGGTCGCGATTTCGGGAATGATGGACAGGATGTTGCGGCGTGCGGCGCTGAGGCTGGCCAAAACTCCCAGAGGCTGGGTGACCAGCGGGACACGTACGGGGGGGGCTGTATCGGTCATGGGCATCTCCGGTTCCTGTGCTTAGATATAAGAGGGTAAGGGCGCGCGGCAAACTCTGATGCGATTGCGCGGCGGGGAGGAGTGCTTTATCCCTCAAAGAACCAGTTTTCACGGAGAGCCCGATCATGCTGCGCATCCTTGCCGTAATTCCCCTGTTGTTCGCTCTTTCCGCGTGCACGAATGCGAACGATTTGGGCGATCCCCCGGTGGATCTGGGGAGCTTCCGGTTGGGGCACAACATTGTTGTGGCCCCCAAAATGGTCAAGGGCCCGGTGTCGCGCGAGGCCACACCGCAAGAGTGGATTGATTCTCTGACCGGCGCGATTGGAGAGAGGTTCGACCGGTATGAGGGCGAAAAGCTGTTCCATTTCGGGGTGTCGGTCGAGGGGTATGTCCTGGCGCAGCCGGGGATTCCGCTTGTGGCTTCTCCTAAGTCGGTGCTGATTATCAACCTGACTGTTTGGGATGATGCCAAGGGCAAAAAGCTGAACGAAAAGCCTGAACAGATCACCGTATTGGAGTCGCTATCCGGTAACTCGATCGTCGGATCCGGCCTGACGCAAAGCAAAGAGCAGCAAATGCAGAACCTTTCGCGCAACGCGGCCAAATTGATTCAGCGGTTTCTTCAAAAACAAAACGCCGAACAGGGTTGGTTCAAAGATGATAGCCCTGCGTCCTGAGCCGTTTGGCGGAACTTGATTGATCTTAATGGGGCAGGGGTAGGCACGCTGATATGTTTCCCGTGGTCAACGCTGCATCCAAGGCTTGATTTCCGTTCACCAAACCAATAAATCGGCCCCCGAAGATCAAACCGGGCCGAGGTGGCCCCCAAACGCGAGGCGCCAAGGTAATGGCAAAGGAAAAGTTTGAGCGTAGCAAACCGCACGTGAACATCGGCACCATTGGTCACGTTGACCATGGTAAGACGACTCTGACGGCAGCGATCACCAAGTATTTTGGTGACTTCAAAGCCTACGA
>Ga0070725_10001698_pt1 | contig 12018 bp, 9 predicted proteins | sample tdDd002_FD_69781 | JGI IMG/M metagenome (GOLD analysis project Ga0070725, IMG submission 69781) | Marine sediment microbial communities from the Atlantic coast under amendment with organic carbon and nitrate - tdDd00.2 | ecosystem: Environmental > Aquatic > Marine > Coastal > Sediment | place... | reverse complement strand
AGTAGTGAGTATTGTCATAGTTTCATCAGGTAGAGTATGATCACTGTATCCAATTTTTACATTTGGAAAAACGTTTTTTAAATGTTTTATCATATTTAAGTTTGCATTTTCATTTTTAGTTGGGTACGACAATACACAATGCATTAAGCAAATATCTTCGCAGCCATTTTCTTTTAAAATTCTCAAAGCCTTTTCAATTTCTGAAACATATGAAGCTCCAGTTGATAAATATACTGGTTTTCCTTTTTTGGCAACGTGAGCTAAAAAAGGTAGATTACTTAAGTCTGATGAAGATATTTTATAGATATCAATCATATCTTCAAGATAATTAGCAGATTCAAAATCAAAAGGTGTTGACATAAAATTAATTCCAACTTCCTTTGAATAGTTGCAAAGTTCTTGGTAATCATTCTTATCAAAATGATCGTGTTTTAAAAATAGTTCATGTTGAGTTTTTGTCGGCTCTTTGCTTAAATCCCAGTAAGCAGGCGAGTTCTTTGATACAATAGTATTTGCTTTATATGATTGAAACTTTACTGCATCTGCCCCTCCTTCTTTTGCTTTATCAATGTACATTTTTGCCGCCTCTAAAGGCTCTAGTTTAAGTGATTTAGCAGTGTCATAAAAATTAACACCTACCTCAGCTATTAAATATGGTTTTTTCATAATTACCTCCTACAAATTGTTAATTAAATTTATAACTCTTTTTCTACCATGACGTAAGTCATGAGATAAAAGTTTAGAATGCATTACTTCCCTTTGACTCTTTGATGATAAAATCAAATAGTCAATGTTATTCTTTATATAGTCATCATTAGGATTTAACCCTAAGTAAATAAATCCATTTTCGTTGCAAACAAATCCATGTTTTTCTTCTCTTGTATTCTGAGCCATAGCGATTGTAGGAATTCCTAATATAGCTAACTCATAGCCAGTACGACCTCTTGAAGTGATTGCAATATCACATTTCGACATAATCTCAGGCATATTTTCTATGTTATATAAGACTTCAATATTATCATAATTATTATATTCCAACAGCATATTTATATTATCTTTAGCTCTTCCTAAAACTACTTTAAAATTAAATTTATTATATTTTTTTTCATTTGTGACAATTTTTAAAATTCTATCTGTATAGTTTTGAGGATCTGCTCCTCCAAAAGATATGAATATTGTTTTCACTTCAGAGTCAATATTTATTGAATCAAAAAACATGAACATTTTAGATGAAACATAATACTTTTCTCCTGCGTACATATGCTTACAACTCGGATCCTTATACAGCGCATTTATAACTAAATCCGTGTATAATGTACCCTCTCCGTCATCCTCAAAATTGACAATTTTCAATTTAGGACAAGATTCACGGAGTTGAGTAATGTAATCCCTTGTCGTGTTAAGTACATCATTTATCAAAATAGAGTAATTACTTGCACTAAGCTTAACTGTCAATTCTTTTATTCCATTGACTGGAATAAGCTTATGTGTAGTTTCACCAAAATAATTGATGTCTGTTTCTTGTTCATTGAAATATATATCTGGCTTATGGCTAAATTCATCAGCGAGTTCTAAAACTCGATAGATATGTCCCATCCCCCTCTTATTATTACCATTTACATAAAAAGCAATTTTTTTAGAATTTATAATAGACTTAGCAATAATTAAATCTGAAAAAGTATCAATATCTAAAGATTCTTCATGAGGAATTTCAAAGACTTTGACGTTTTCTCCAATTCTAGTTTCAGAAGTAACAATCCCTTTTTTTGCAATAACAAATGCCCCAGTCTCAAAAAAATGTGGTGGAAGATATTGTCTATTCAAGCGTTTTTTATATGCTGGAATCACATCACCATCTTTTTCAATCCAAGATAAATGTGGTGAGTTTATTACAGAAATTAATGTATCAATATCATTAGCTAAGGAAAACTCGATTGCCTTATCTAAAGTAATTGGTGTTAGAAGTGGGGATGTCGGTTGAAGTGTGATAACATAATCAACATCATATAGTTTAGATGCATCATAAATAACAGAATCTAAAGTAACTTCATCAGTTGCAAGACGTGGATCCCTATCAATAACATCTACTCCCATTTGGTTAGCTATTGTAGCAATTTCTTGAGAATCAGTAGTTACAACAATATTTGTAATAAATCTCGAATTAATTGCATTCATAATTGAATAATAAATCAAAGGTTTTCCATCAATTAGTCTAATATTTTTATTAGGAATTCCTTTTGATCCTGCCCTTGCAGGGATAACAGCTAATATTTTCATCATTTTCCTCCTATTCAAAAAAAGTCAATTTACTCGTTCTCAATTCATTTGAATTTATTAAGTTGTTTAACTCGTTTATATCTTTGAATTTTTTGATAATATTCATATCAATTAAGTCATCCATATACTCGACTCCAGGAAGATTAGCGACATAAACATTTTTTCCAAAATGCAGAGCTTCGTACAAAGCAGTAGAAAATACACCTACAATATGATTTGATGAACAAATTAATTCATACAGATTTGATTTATAATCAATCACTTCTATATTTCGAATAATTTCATCACATATACTTGTATCAAAATACTTCTTCCATCTAGAATATTCACTTGGATGAAACTTAAACTTAATTTTCTTTTCTCTATTCAACTTTGAATAATTAAATGCTAAATCAAGTAATTCCTTACCAATAACTCCTTGAGATAAAAATAGTACAGAATCTGTATCATCTAAATTAATGGCTTTATATTCAGAGATATTTGGAAATCCAATGACTTCAAAATTATCATCAGATATATTTTCTGGATAACAAGCTGCCTTGTTCCAAAACGATCCAAAAGTATAAAGTTTTGAAGGAAAATAATCAATAAATTTTTCATTTGGATAAGAGTATCCTAAATGATATTTACTGATTGTTCCATGTTGCAATTCAATAGTTTCAATTCCAAGATCTTTTGCAGCAGAAATAGCTGCCATTCTTAGATAACCTATTACAACATAAAGCTTTTCAAACTTTTTTTTGATCATCAAAGAATAATAATATTTATATTGAATTCTAAAGTTAATGTATTCGTTTTGGAGGATTTTCATAATAGATAATTCTATATTGAACCTATCCGTTATATCTTTTTCAATATTTTCAATAATTTTCTTCACTTCTTCGTTGAATGAGATGATTCGACTAAATTTAGTTGAAAATCCTACCCTCAAAAGTAAACTGTCAAGATAGTAAGTATTAGCATAATGCTTTTCATAATGTTTAAATTCGAAATCTTGTTCTAAAATCATGAAATTACTTGAATTATTTTCAAGTAATTTCTCAGTGTATATGTCAACATAAAAATCATCTTTTTTTGTCCTACGATTGTGACCAATTAATAAATAATTAAACTTTTTAGTTGTAAAAAAAGGATTATTTTTTATGGAATTCAGTAAAAAAAGAGGTACAGCCTTTATTTGCTTAATCGGGTTTAAGTAAGAAGAATGAGCTTGTCCATATAATTCAATCTCTATAGATAGTTTATAGAATATTTTCATTCTTGAAATTTGCCATATTTTAACATCTTTATAATCTAGTTTATTCAATTTATATTTAGACTCTAGAGCCCAGATAAATTCACATAAGTCAGTTACACTATATTTATTAGTCATACTTTTTCCTCGTAAGTTTATATCCACTTTTTGAATTTAGTAAAGTATTTAATATAGAAAGGAAATGCTTATTCATAAATATTTTCCTATTCATTAAAAAAGGATATACAAACATAAAAGCTAAGTGCGAGTTAAAGTACTGATTATTTTTCAAATCTAGTGTATTTTCTGCTATAAAATCTCTCATCTTATAATAAATATCACTTCTATTTAAATAATTAATTAACTTTGTCATTTGATATGTTGTATGAGTATAAACCAAATACTCTAATTCAGCTTTGTTTTTTTCATAAAAACCATTAATCTTGTATAAATCTATTATTGAAGTTAAAGAATTGGTAATATCTAAAAAGTTAAGTGAAGGTTTATTTGATAAAGAACCACTATGAACAACATAATTATATACAATACCATCATAGTAGACAGCTTTATCAACAAAAGGTAATAATCTATTATAAAATGATAAATCCTGAGCTAGTTTCAAATCCAACCACAGTAAATTATTGTTTACAATTATATCCCTTCGAACAACCTTCATCCATAATGCAGATTTACCATGTAAGATCCTTGGATGAGAATCTAGATTGAAGGTATCTCCAGATTTAAAATTATAAACAGCAACCTTATTATTTTCTCTAATTACATCGAAATTTTCATTAACATCACGATAATTTCCGATAACCATAGAAGAATTAGTTTCCTTAGCTAGCGTCATCATATTAAAAAGTGCATCTTTTTCAACAAAGTCATCTGCATCACAGAAATAGACATACTGTCCAACCGATAAATTCAATCCTTTATTCCTTGCGGAAGTCGCACCAGAATTCTTCTGGTAAACATATTTAATATTGTCATGTACTACGGATAATTTTTTTATAATGTTTGCAGAATCGTCTAAAGATCCATCGTCTATACATAAAATTTCAAAATTTAGTCCCTGTTGGTCTAATAATGAATTCAGACATTTTTCAATATATTCTTCTGAGTTATAAACAGGAATAATTATTGATAAATCCATATGATCTCTCCTTCCACTGCTTATTACTATTGTCTCTTTTTCGAGTCAAGTGCGAATTGTTGAACTATTTTCTTATTTTTTTCATCTAATTTAGATACTTTTATGCTTAAAAGAAAATTCATTATATATAAATAGCCGATTATAAAAAAGAAAATAAAGTTTGAAACAGATTCAAAACCTAATAAATCACTCAAAAGAGTCGGGATCGAGGGGAAAATGCTAACAATAGAAAGTGCAATACTTCCAATTATCCATAAAATCATATCATCAATTTTTACTTTTGAAGTCTTTACTTTTTTAATAACATAAAAGAATGTTAATAAAGACAATGTGATAAGAACTAATTGCAATTGAATATTCATTTTGAACCTACTTTCTAAACCCTTGAATGAATAATATACTGATCAACATTCGAGTCATATACTTAATTGAATTTGTTATATTTAGATAACTGGTACCAGCAATTCGGTCATCCATTTCAACTTGGATTTCACTAACGACAACTTTGTTTTTTAATTGATAAGCTATTGTGTCCGGTTCAGGAGGATAATTCATATTTAATGCAAATTCCTTAATTAATTTTTTATTTATCGCTCTCATACCACTTGTTGGATCCTTTACAATCTTTTTAGTAGTCATAAACATACAAAAAGTAAGGATTCTTGAACCTAACATTCTCAAAGAATAAGGTTTACTTTTATTCGCAAATCTTGAGCCGATAACTATATCAGCACCATTTTTAATTTCATCTATCATTTGAGCGATGTATTCAGGTCTATGCTGACCATCACCATCATATTGAATTGCAATATCGTAATCTTTCATATGAGCATATAAATAGCCTGTTTGTACAGCCCCAGCTAACCCTAAATTTACTGGAAGATCTATATAATTAAAATTATTCTTTTCAAGGATTTCAACAGTATCATCCTTAGAACAATCGTTTACAACTACATAATCGTATTCAGGATAGTTAGTGCGTAGTTTATTTACTACTCGTTTAATATTTTCCTCTTCGTTAAATGCAGGAATAATCAACAATGTTCTCATAATTCCACCTAATTTCTAATCATTTTTATCTAGTATAAATATAACATTTAAATAAATTAATGTCGATTTTTAATATTAAATATATATTTTAATTCATATAATTAAGTATATCCAAAAAAATTAACAGAATTTTAGAATAAATAATAATAAAATATAAAACTATTTTTCCTAAGACTCAATCTATATAATAATTATTAGTTATTTTAACTCTAAATAATCTATAGTTCTCAATTTTAGCTAAATTGTTAAATAAAATCAGTAAACTAGAATTTAGTTTTCAGTTTTTTTATGCATAATCAATTAAATAATTAGCTTTATATATTCAAATATTAAAGAAAAAATCCTTAATTGTTTATTATTAGTTTAAATTGAATAGTATCTGAATTATTTAAATCAACTTCATATTTTCTAAAGTAAGTAACGTATACAGTATCAGCTAAGTAAATGGAGCATAAAATCATTGTATTACTACAAATAAAATATTACTGTACTTACCTTAACTACCTCTTCCTCGCATCAAACAATACATACGTTTCATTTTCATACAAATAATCCACACATTTATCAATTTCATACCAAATTGAATAAAACTCATTTGTATCCTCGTTTAATATTGTAACGTTTTTATCAATTATTATAAAATCAATTTCCGCTTTAGCAACTAGATTACACATTCCACTGTAGTCGGTAGGGATAGGAGGTCTCAAAGGATCTTTGTAGTACTCTGGTCTATACACCATTTTAAATAACTCAACTTCTTCAAAACTATGATTTAAAAGCATACCCTTTTCTTTTCCTGTTGACCACTTTCCAAAATAGTCATGCCTTGTATAAGTTCTACTATGTAAAGGTAGAACTGACATACTTGCTTCAGGATGAGATAGAATTTTAGGGTTGTAAATGTTATTGTAATCTAAGAAATATTTCAAATGATTGAGAACATCTAGATCATCATTATCAATCCTGTATTCTGAATTAATAGATTCATCAGCTTCAAATAAATAATTATAATGATTTTTTGATTCTGTTATAATAACTGGAAATATGTAGATTAAGAGCATCAAACTTACTCCAATTATAAGGATTTTATATTTTAATTTGAATAGTAAAGTTACAAATAAACATATGGTAAATATATTAAATAATACACCGTACATCCTATAGTAGATATACGAAGTTAAAAACTTCGTAATAACAGGAATGACTAAGGGATTAAAAAATGTTATGAGAAATATAAGTAATAATGAATTAATTATGTTACACTCCTTTAACCTAAACAACAAGAATACAGTTAGTCCACCGAATATCAAATAATTCATTTTTCTATAATATTCTACATCCCACATCATATACGGCCAGATCATATCTCTATACGCATTATCTTCAAAGAAGTAAGCAAAATCATACTTCCAACCACTATTAACTAGAAAAATTGAAACTAAAATAAGTACTAGAGGGACAGCAAATAATGCAATTTTAGCAATCACTTGATCTTTGTCTATTATCCTTTTGTGAAAAAGAAACATAATTCCATAGACTAAAACCCATGTAATAATAAAAAATAATGTGGATGTTAAAGATAATGTTAGATAAATTGGCAAATATACTAACGAGTATATTGCAATAGGAATACTCATAATCATAATTTTCAAATATCTTTGATTGCGTTTTTTTAAAAGCAGTAGTAAAGAGATTGCATATAGTAATGTTGCACTGAAAAAGAATCCGCTTGATGATACAGAAATAAGTGAAGTAAACATTATAAAAAGAATTACACCAATTTTATCATGTTTAAAAAACATATATATATATAAGAAAATATTAGAGACTATAATAAATCTCCAGGAGTTCCCGTAAAAGGCAAAAGTTAAATTATAATAAAAACTCCCATAAAAAAAGCCAAGAAGCAAAATGGAGAAAACACTTAAAATTAAAATTTGAAATTTAGTCTTTGCAAGTGCATTAATGGTATTAATCATAGTCATTGCATAAAAGGTAAAAAACAAAATACTAGTAACCCATATATATGTATTACCCAGACCAATTTCCCGATAAATTCCTAATTTGTTTGGAATGCTAGCTACCCATACTATAAATGAAGAAAAAAAGTAAAAAGCCTGATATTTGTAACCTATTGGAAGATCTTCTTCAGTTCCATCTTCAGGATTATGTGATGCTAAGTGATCTATATCTACAGACTGTGTAACCAAACCAATGTAGTAAGTAGCATCACTATGTTTTTCATCTAGGGTATAATCACTCACTTGGAATACTTTAATCCCTACATATAGAAAACAAATTAGAATTAGTATTACTTTTTTTATATCGAAGGTTATTTTTATCTCCTTGAGTGATAAGAATAATAGTATAACAAGTATTATTATAGTTGTGACATGCAATACAATCGACGGCAACTTAAATGAAATTATGGGTATATAAACATAAAATAAAATTGATAAAAATGCAAAAAAGCCCAAAGGTGCTTTGAAAAGCATTTTTGCACCTAATATCTTTTCTACATAATTACCAATTATTGATGAAATTATTACTATAATAAATGAATATGCTATTAAAGTTAACACTTATAATTCCCCCTTAAGAATTACTAAATTAAACATTTTTCTATTAATCTCTAGCATACAAATCTCTTGAATAAATTTTTTCTTTATATTGTATGATATCTTCATCAATTCTGTTAGTTACAATAATATCAGAAATAGATGCAAATTCTTCTAGATTATTAATAACTCTTGAATTAAAGAAGAAATCATCTTTTAGTACGGGTTCAAAAACCACTACTTCAATACCTTTACCTTTGATTCTTTTCATAATTCCTTGAATAGAAGATGATCTAAAGTTATCACTATCTTTTTTCATTGTTAATCTATAAATTCCAACAACTTTAGGTCTTTTTGCAATAATTTGATCAGCAACATGGTCCTTACGTGTCCTATTAGCGTCTACAATTGCAGTTATAATGTTATTAGGTACATCATCATAATTAGCTCTTAATTGCTTTGTATCTTTTGGTAAACAGTAACCACCATATCCGAATGATGGGTTATTATAATGATCGCCGATCCTTGGATCTAAACATACACCATCAATTATTTGTTTTGCATTTAAATTTCTAACTTCGGCATATGTATCTAATTCATTAAAATAAGCTACTCTAAGCGCCAAATAAGTATTTGAGAATAACTTTATCGCTTCAGCTTCTACAGTCCCTGTAAAACGAATCTCAATATCTTTTGCAACCGCACCTTCTACCAGTAGATTGGCAAATGTTTCAGCACGCTCACTTTCTTCCCCAACAATAATTCTAGAAGGGTATAAATTATCATGTAAAGCTCGTCCTTCTCTTAAAAACTCTGGCGAGAAAATAATGTTATCCATCGATAAATGCTTTTTTACTTGATCAACATAGCCAACAGGAATTGTTGATTTGATAACGATGGTTGCATTTGATTTACTTTCCTTTACATCATTTAAGACACTCTCTATACTACTAGTATCAAAATAATTTGAAATAGTATCATAATTTGTCGGTGTAGCAATAACAATATAATCACAATCTTGATATGCTAAGCTTTTATCTGTAGTAGCTTTTAAATTTAGTTCTACATTTTTTAAATAATATGAAATTTCAGAATCAACTATTGGTGAAATTTTATTATTAATTAAATCTATTTTTTCTTGTGAAATATCTAATGCGATTACCTCATTATTTTGCGCGAATAATATCGCGTTTGATAATCCTACATAACCAGTTCCTACAATTGTTATTTTCATTTTCTTACCCCTTTAGTGTAATAGTTAACATAAACTAAAAATTAATTCCTATATGTTTTTTTTATAAAGTAACTTGGTCTTCTTTTACTTTCCATATATGTCTTTGCAAGGTATTCACCAATGATACCTAATGATAATAATTGGATTCCCCCAAGGAATAAAATTACAACCATCATTGAAGGATAACCTGCTACTGGATCTCCATAAAGTAACGCTTTACCAAAAACAAAAATCATATATATAAATGATGCAATACTCACAAGGATTCCAGAGTAAGTCGCAACTCTTAAAGGAGCAGTAGTAAAACCAACTATTCCTTCAATAGCATACTTAAATAGCCCCCAGAAAGACCAACTAGTTTCTCCAGCTACCCTTTCAACGTTCTCAAACTCTAAATATTTTGTGTTGTATCCAACCCATTCAAAGATTCCTTTTGAGAAGCGATGGTACTCTCTCAATTCTAAGATCGAAGCAACCATTTGCTTAGTCATTAATCTAAAATCTCTAGCACCATCAACAATTTTGACATCACTATATTTATTAATTAATTTATAAAAGTTTCTTGCGAAAAATGATCTTATTAGAGGCTCACCTTTTCTACTAACACGTCTTGATGCTACGCAGTCAAAACCTTCGTTTTTAATTGAATCTAACATCTCTGGTAAAAGTGAAGGTGGATCTTGTAAATCAACATCCATGATACACACATAATCACCTGTGGCCGCTTCAAGACCAGCAAGTATACCAGCTTCTTTTCCAAAATTTCTTGAAAAATCGAGCACTACTACGTTTGTATCAAGTTTATGCATATCTTCTAATTTATTTAAAGTTTTGTCTTTAGATCCATCATTAATAAATATAATTTCATATGATACATCCATTTGCTTAATAGTCTTCAATAATTCTGCATGAAAGATATATACAACATCTTCTTCATTATAACAAGGTACAACGACCGAAATCTTTTCCATAATATAGTCCTCCTATTATTGTTTATTCAGTTGGTATGTGAAAATATCCATTCATAAATAATGAATCATAACACATTAAGTAAACAACTGCATCAATATCATATTCTCTTATATATTTATTTAAATATGCGTCGCTTCTTCCTTTAGAAGCACGCGGATCTAAAACTATTGTTTTATCAAAGTGTGAGGAAAGCCATGCATTTATCGGATTTGAAAACGAATCTGAAACAATTAATAGATTTAATCCTGTATTATTTCCAAAATCGTATATTCTTTCAAAGCTATTATTTCCATAATATAACTCGTATAGCGATTCGTACTTTGGAATTTTTTCACCATTAACAAATGTTTCTTTTATCCCATCTGTATATTTTATTCCATCCACATAAACTGTAAATTCTTTCTGATTTTCTAGATATAGATCACAGATTTGATCAGGTTTAGAAACTCTTGCTACCTTATATGAAAAAGAACCATAAAACTCCTCATCAAAGCATTTTTTCTCTATTACATCCCTAGGTTCTCCAATGTTGAAATCTGCATTTAAAATGTCAACAATCTCAATATAGCCATTATAAGCTCCATCAATATTCCAGTGATGATCAGCCTTGTAATATAGTTTTTGATACTCTTCCCATGAAGTTACCAAATTTTCATGATAACTTATATTTGGGTTAAGATTTTGAAGAAAATTTTCTTCAAACTGATAAGCATAACTAGTAATAAATTCAGTGTTAAACCACGTTGTTTCTTCAGGCCTTATTGGCTTATATATGTAAAACTTTGCTGAGGGATTTTGCTCTGAGAGAATAGAAATATTGTAAGCTCTGCTTGCAGCATAGTCATATTTCACATAGTCATACTCTACTAAGTTATAAACCATATAGTCACTCTTACCAACAATACTACTATCTTCTGTAATACGGAGTAAAGACATTTCATTCTGTGTTAACATGATAGGAGTGTAAAAAGCTAATTTAGTTTTATAATAAGCATACATCTGTTCATTCCTAAAAGGAATTTGGTCTGCTATTATATCTTCGATTGAGTTTTGAAAACTACTATCTAGGAAACTTGTTTCATTAAGTTCAAGGTTGGTATGTAAGTTCCTTTTCTCAAATAAAGAAACATCATCTTGAAAGATCAAACTGTACAAACCAATAAACAACAAGAATGCTATAATAAGCATCGAAAAATATTTATCTTTCATGAATAAACCTCCCTTTAGAATCTAAAATATATAAATGGATTATAAGTATTATTTGTTAAGAAAACAATGGAAATCAATAAAATGATTATTAAATATATATCATATAAGAATGCAAACTTTTTATTCACAATATATTTATTAACTACCACCTTAAAGATTGGAGTTGAACCAAATAAGGCTAGTCCAAAGTATGGCCAAATATATAATACATCTAATTGTTTAAATAAATTCAAATCAACAAGAGCATATCCATTAAACATTGCATTTGTATAAGATAAGATCTGCTCAAGTGAATTAGCTCTAAAGATAATCCATCCAAACATAAATA
>Ga0070725_10001694_pt1 | contig 12025 bp, 7 predicted proteins | sample tdDd002_FD_69781 | JGI IMG/M metagenome (GOLD analysis project Ga0070725, IMG submission 69781) | Marine sediment microbial communities from the Atlantic coast under amendment with organic carbon and nitrate - tdDd00.2 | ecosystem: Environmental > Aquatic > Marine > Coastal > Sediment | place... | reverse complement strand
ATAGTTTGTATCCCTTGATTAGCCTTGCTAATCAACTGTTCCACATCAGGCAATACATACTTACCTGTGTCTTTGTACAATGTAATTAAATCTCTTCTTTGAGATATGGATATGACCAAAAGACCTGTTTGCTTTGCGACTCTTTCGGCAGTACGGTGTCTGATACCTGTTTCACTTGTTTCAATACTAGAATCAGGGTTTAAATGGGTGTTGGCATAAATAATTTTCTTACCATTTTCACTTAGAATGATGGCACCATCCATTTTTGCCAACTCATAGAGTTTTGCTGGTAAAAAATCCTCATTGATAAAAAAACCACCATCAGACATGTTCTTTACAGGATCAGTATCACCAAAGACTATTAAGGCACCGGTTTTTGCTGCTAAAACATTTTCTAAACCTTCCCTTAAGGCTGTACCTGGTGATAAGTCCATTAGTACATCTTCAAATTTTGTATAGTCTTGGTCCTGCATGTAAATCATGTCTGTACACTCCTAGAATAAATTTTGTATCATCTCTTCAACGTTCTCAACTGCAATAATATCTATACCAGATACCGTATGTTCTAGATTCCCTTTTGGAATCACACATTTTTTGAAGCCTAACTTTATTGCTTCATGAATTCTTTGTTCTATATGGGATACTGATCTGACTTCGCCTGTTAAACCCACTTCTCCAAAAATAACAACACCTTCATCCAGTATCTTATTTTTAAAACTTGATATAACAGCAGCAACAATCGCCAAATCAATCGCTGGTTCTGATAACTGCATCCCACCTACAACATTTAAGTATGCATCACACCCTTGGATTTGAATCCCTAGTCTTTTTTCTAAAATAGCCATCATCATGACCACCTTGTTATGATCAACACCAACAGCCATTCGTCTAGGCATTCCGAAACTAGAATTTGAGATCAACGCCTGTATTTCCACAAGTACAGGTCTCGTCCCCTCCATTCCAGCCACTACAACAGAGCCGGGTGCCGACTCTGGTCGATTACTCAAGAATATTTCTGAAGGATTCTTAACTTCCTTCAAACCTTTGAAAGACATTTCAAATATACCTATTTCATTGGTAGAACCAAATCGATTCTTCACACCTCTAAGAATCCTAAAGGTATGGTTTTTATCCCCTTCAAAATACAAAACAGTGTCGACCATGTGTTCCAAAACTTTTGGTCCAGCTATAGAGCCACTCTTTGTTACATGACCTACAATAAAAGTTGCAACGGCATCTACTTTTGAGATTTTCATCAAGGTAGCAGTTGCTTCTCTTACTTGAGATACGGAACCTGGTGATGATTGTACATTTGGATTATAAACAGTCTGAATAGAATCTATAATCAAAACATCTGGTTTAAACTCTTCCACATATTTAACGATATAATCCAAGTTATTTTCAGAAACCAATAGTATTTGATCGCTCGTAATCCCTAACCGATCTGCTCGTAACTTGGTTTGCTTAAGGGACTCCTCACCAGAGACATATAGTACTCTTAAATTAGTATCTCCTACAGCCGATGCAACCTGTAAAAGCAAAGTCGATTTACCAATACCAGGATCACCACCAACTAGTACCAAGGATCCTTTGACAATTCCTCCACCAAGAACATTATCTAACTCATTGATCTGAGTTTTATATCTCACTTCATCATCTATGGTCACTTGATTTAGTGGCACTGGCTTCTTATTGGTAGAAATACCAACACTTTTAGTCACTACAGGTTTTTCTTCATATTCTTCTACAAAGGTATTCCATTCATGACATGTAGGACATTTTCCTAACCATTTATTTGAAATAGCACCACATTCTTGACACACATACTTTGTCTTTATTTTACCCATTTTTTTGCCTTTCTAACATTTACTTTATGTCTACATGACCATCAATCACACTCACAGTAATACTTTGACCCTTTTCAGGATTATTTATTAGCATAAACTCTGCAAGGGGTGATTCTAATAATCTCGTTATGGTTCTTTTGATACTTCTGACGCCATATATTTCAGAATAACCGACCTGATATATGACATTTTTCACTTGTGGCTGAAAGACCAATGGGTAGCCTAGTTTCAAGACTCTATCCTTTAACTCATTTAATAAGTTATCAATAATTTGGTGTACTTGTTTTTCCTTAAGCATGCCAAAGACAACAATATCATCAATACGATTTAAAAATTCTGTACTTAAATATTTCTTAAGCTCTGATTTTAAGTTTTCTTCAAAGGCTACAAAGTCATCACTTTCAATATCTGATGATGAAAACCCAATGGCTTTCTTTTTAATTGAATCCACTCCGATATTAGATGTAAAGATAATAACCGCTTGTTTAAAACTTACTGTACGTCCTTTTCCATCGGTTAATGCACCCTCATCTAATAGTTGTAATAATAAATTTAATACATCAGGGTGGGCCTTTTCTAACTCATCAAACAAAACAACTGAAAAAGGTTTAGTCCTTATTTTTTCTGTTAAATAACCACCTTCTTCATGGCCTAAATAACCTGGAGGTGATCCGATCAGTTTAGATATAGAATGTTTTTCCATATACTCTGACATATCAATACGTATTAGGGATTTCTCTTGACCAAACAAAGCCTCTGCCAGTGATTTGGCAAGTTCTGTTTTTCCTACACCTGTAGAACCTAAAAATATAAATGAACCTAATGGTTTCTGATCGTCTCTTAAACCAACTCTTGCTCTTAAAATAGCTTTAGAAACTGTTTCAACAGCCAGCTCTTGCCCTATTACCTTTTTATTCAAGGTGTCAGAGAGCTCAATTAAGGCCTGTGTTGACTCCAATGACAACTGCCCCATAGGAATTCCCGTCCACATAGATACCACATCATAAACCGTCTCAACAGATAAAACTTCCACCTTATTTAAACGACTTCTGGAAGCAGCTTCATCTAAGACATCTAGGGCTTTATCTGGTAAAAATCGATCCCTGATATACTGTGATGATAAAAGAACACAAGCTTGCAAAACATCTTCTGGAATGACAATATTATGATAGGTTTCATAACCTTCCTTTATACCTTCTAACATGGATAAGCAATCTTCAATACTTGGTTCATTAATAACAACTGGTTGCAGTCTTCTTTCAAGAGCGGTATCTTTTTCAATGTGTTTTCTGTATTCATAGATAGTTGTAGCACCTATGAGACGTACATCATCCCTACTTAAAAAAGGTTTTAAGATATTGGCGGCATCCATAGCCCCACTCGTTGCACCAGCCCCAACTAAGGTATGTATCTCATCTATAAATAAGATCACTGATTTATCTTTTCTGACTTCATCTATCACTTGTGTTAAACGATCTTCAAACTCGCCTCTAAATTTAGAACCTGCTAACAATGCTGCTAAGTTTATTGATATCAACTGCTTGTCTAATAGATAATCCGGAACATCACCAGATACGATTTTGCTGGCTACACCTTCTACAATTGCTGTTTTCCCAACACCAGGTTCTCCAATAAGACAGGGATTGTTTTTGCTTCTCCTACCTAATATTTGAATGACTCTATCTAATTCTGATTCGCGACCAATCAATGGATCAAACTTATTATTCTTTGCAAGATTGGTCATGTTTATACCATATTTTTTCAGAAGAGACGCCTCAATTTTTTCTTTTTTTGCCTTCTGCGCTTTTTTATGTATTGCATCTAATTCTCTTATAATATCAGTTTTCAAATCAAAGGAAGAAAAACCGATCTTTTCTAAAACCTTAACCGCAGTGGCATCGGTCTGGTCAAGTAAAGCTAAGAATATATGCTCTGGTTCAACCTTAATGGACTTCAAGCTATTGGCTTCGAAACCAGCAGCCTTTAAAATTTCAGTTGCCCTTCTGGAATAACCTTGAATTTCCCTTTGAACCAAACCAATACCTACAAATCTAAGACATTCCTTCTTTACATCTTTATAGGTCAGTTGATTGTATCGTTTGACTGTATCAATAATATCTGATTTTACTTTCAGTAAACTTAAGAGCAAATGTTCAGATCCTACATAGTTCATATTCATTGATTTTACTTCAGTAAATGCTTGATCTAGTATCATTTTAGCTTTGTCGGAATAATTGTCGTATAAATCCATTTTTTATCCTTTCCACTATTTACCTATCTTAATTATAGCAAAGATGCTCTTAATAAGCCATGATCCTCCTTATATTACAAATTTATAACATGAATTTTTACTTGTTGACATTTATCGATTACACTTGTAATATTTAATTAAGATTACAAACGTAATCTATCTACGTAGAATTTTGGAGGTACATATGGGTAACAAATATCAAATATCTGACGCTGAATGGATCATTATGAAGGTCATATGGGCTCAAGGTCCCTTAACAGCAAGTGAAATCATCGATATAATCGCAGCCACGAATGACTGGGCACCTAAAACAATCAAGACCCTTTTGAATAGATTAGTATCCAAGGCTGTCTTAGGGTTTACCAAAGAAGGGAGATCTTATAGATACCACGCTGAGGTTAGCGCTGAGGAAACCATACAAGAAGAAAACAAAAGCTTCTTGGATAAAATATATAGTGGTAACTTTTCAAATATGCTGGCTAGCTTTGTTGAGCAAAACGATTTTTCTGATGAGGATTTAGAGATGTTCAAGCAGATTTTGGAAGGAAAAAAATCATGATGGCTTTGTTTTTACAAGTACTTGAACTGAGTATTCAGGCATCTATTATTATCTGTCTCATCTTCGGTCTTAAACTTGTCTTCAAAAAAAGACTAAGCCCTAAATGGCATTATTACATTTGGCTATTAATCATAGTCAAGTTACTGATTCCAATAGAAATAAAAAGTCAGATGTCTATTATGCCCCATGTAGATCTTCAGGAGCAGTATCATGCTTCCTTTGACGTGGTGACGACTGCTGAAGAGGAAATATTACTGCTTCAAGACATGACAGAGACCAACTCGATTCAAAATAAGGAACTCAATCTAGTCCATTTAATTCCAATACTGTGGTTAGCCGTACTCACTATGCTAATCCTATATAATATTTATATCGAAGTTGGTTTCTATTTTAAACAAAGAACCTACAAACATCTAACAGATAGTACCATAGAGCATATACTGGACAAGGTAAAGACGGATCTTAACATCAACAGATACATTCAAGTAAAAGTGTCAGAGGAAAACACAACACCAAAAATATACAGTCTGATCAATCCATGTATTATTATAGATGAATCAACTCTTATTAAAGCAGATGAGACTATGATTTATCATCTATTTTTACATGAACTCAATCACTTGAAACACTATGATTTAATCATTAATACTTTTAGTATAGTGGTTAGATGTATCTATTGGTTTAATCCATTGATTCATATGGCAATGTCTCATATGAGAGAGGACCGTGAAGTAGCCTGTGATACTTCAGTACTAGAGAAATTACCCCAAAAAGATCATAGGCAATATGGTTACACATTGCTACATGCTATTCAAATGAACAAAACATCAACACGCCTTGCATTATCTCTAGGTTCTAAGAAACAAATTGCGAGGAGACTAACAATGATACGCGACTATAAAAAATCAAAATTAAAAACAATTCTTGCTAGTTCAGGCTTAGCCTGTTTACTAGCTATCACATGTTTTTCGTCACCAATAAGCTATGCAAGTGATTATATCAACGAACCATTGACTCAAGTTATTCCTTTTGACAGGCAACTGGTAAATATAAGCATGGATACAGGAGAGCGAGCCATAGATACAAACGAGATCACATTTATCAGACCATTAGAAGCAGGTAGAATAACTGCACCATTTGGTAACAGAAAACATCCTATATTGGATGAGGAATTTTTCCATAAAGGGATTGATATTGCAGCTATAACAGGTACTGAAATTCTTGCTTCAGCAGATGGACAAGTTATTTATAGTGATTGGGCTGGATCTTATGGTAAACTCATCATTATTGAACATGCAGATGGTTATCAAACAAAGTATGCACACATAAGCCAACTTAAAGTTAATAAGGGTGATGAAGTCAAACAAGGACAAATCATTGCCACAGTAGGCACAACGGGTAATGTTACAGGTCCTCATTTACACTTTGAAGTCCTAAAAGATGATGAAAACATTGATCCACAAGCAGTTTTAGATTAAAAATAAGGAGTGTTCATTTGAACACTCCTTTGGTCTATCTAATCTTCTTCATTAGCTGCAGAGATAATCTTATCTACTAGGTTAGAAGGTACTTCATCATATCTAGTAAATTCCATATCAAACCAACCTCTAGCATGTGTCATCGACTTAAGTTCAGTCGCATACTTGAACATTTCTGCAAGTGGTGCTTCAGCAACTACCTTTTGGAATCCTTTAACTACTGCTTGTTCCATACCAAGTACTCTACCTCTTCTACGGTTCATATCACCCATGATATCACCCATGTAAGATTCAGGAATAAAGATATTAACAGCATAGATAGGCTCTAATAAAACTGGTTTTGCTTCTTTTAGACCTTTTTTGAATGCAATAGATGCAGCCATCTTAAATGCCATTTCCGAAGAGTCAACAGCATGGTAAGAACCATCTAGTAAAGTCGCTTTTATGTTTACCACTGGGAAACCAGCTAATACACCTTTTTCAACACAATCATGTAATCCCTTTTCTACAGCTGGAATGTAGTTTCTAGGTACAGAACCACCAAAGATTTTTTCTTCGAATACAAAATCGCCTTCGTCAGTATGTTCGAACTGAATGTGAACATCACCATATTGACCTGAACCACCAGATTGTTTCTTGTGTTTACCTTGAACTGTTGCAGAACCTTTGATAGTTTCTCTATAAGCGATTTTTTGATCAACTAAGTCAACTTCAACACCAAAGATATTTTTAAGTTTATTAGTAATAACACCAAGTTGCATTGAACCTTGACCACCAATTAACAACTGCTTTGTTTCTTTATTTCTTTGAACGACAAATGTCGGATCTTCTTCAGTTAACTTATGAAGTGCCTGACCGATCTTTTCTTCGTCACCTTTTGACTTAGGCTCAACAGCCATGAAGATACAAGGTTTAGGTAAATTGATTCCTTTATATCTAATAGGCTTTGCTTTGTCACATAAAGTATCGCCTGTTTCAGAATATTGTAACTTTGCTGTAGCCCCAATATCGCCAGCTAATACAGCATCTACTTCTAATTGTTCTTTACCTCTTAGTAAGAATACAGAACCGATTTTTTCTATTTGATCTCTAGTTGAGTTTAATACTTCCATATCTTTCTTGAATTTACCAGAGTATACTTTAAACATCGAAATCTTACCAACAAATGGATCGACAACTGTTTTGAATATTAATGCAGATAATGGACCATTTTCATCAACTTCTCTAGATACACCTTCATCAGTTTCAGGATTCACACCCGTATAAATACCATCTTGCATATCATGAGGTGTAGGCATGTAATCAAATACCATATCTAATAAAGTATGTAGACCAACTCTTTCAGTTGCAGAACCAACTATTACAGGAACGATTTCATTAGAGATAACACCCTTTCTTAATCCTTCGTGAATTTCTTCAGTTGTAAATTCTTCACCTTCAAAGTATTTTTCCATTAATTCTTCATCTGATTCAGCAACAGCTTCAATTAACATATCTCTAATAGGATTTACTCTAGCCATTAATTCTTCAGGCACTTCAGATTCAACACAATCATCACCCTTAAATTCTTTAGCTACTAAATCAACTACATTTACGAAGCCCTTGAAATCTGGACCAACACCCCAAGGTACTGCGAAAGGTGCTACTTTTTTTCCAAATGTGTCTTTTAACTCACGAATTACTTTTACATAATCAATATTCTCTTTATCCATCTTATTGATGAAAATCAATCTTGGCATCTTTCTATCTTCACAATAACGCCAAGCTTTTTCAGTACCAACTTCTATACCAGAGGAAGCATCTACTAGTACCACCGCACTACCAGCTACTCTTAATGAAGAAAACGTTTCGCCAACAAAGTCAAAATAACCCGGCGTATCTATGATATTATACTTAGACTTATTCCATTCTACTGGAATTACTGAAGTACCAATACTGAATCCTCTTTTGATTTCAGCTTTATCATAATCCGATACAGTTGTTCCATCTTCAACTGTTCCCATACGCTTTGTTTGACCTAATGTAAATAATATTGCTTCTGTTAGTGTAGTCTTTCCCGAGTTACCGTGTCCTAACAGTGCTACATTTCTTACATTATCATATTTATAATTCTTCATGCTTCTTCCTCCTTGTGATTTTATTTTATCGCACTTAAAGTTAATTCTTCATATGTTATAAGAATTCCTTCTTATTTCGCGATATTTTTTAAATATTCTAAATATTTTTTCTATTCTGCGGATAAATCTAATGAAAGTACAAAAAATCTCGGCAAAAAAAGCCGAGATTAATTACAATATACCAGACATTTTAGTAACTTCTAGTCCTTCTTTTTCCCATGCATCAATAATAACGTTCAAGCCAATAGAATCGCTAGCCATATGACCAGCAACAACGACATTGCCAATGTTTTGCTCCTGAACTGCTTTCTTTACATCTTCAGGAATATGCATACACACAATTGTACCCACACCAGCATCGAAGTAAGATTTAAGAACGTCTGCACCACCATTGGTGCCACCCGCCATTAAAACAGCAATTTTCCCAGCATAATCATTTTTTGAACCCACACGAATAACAGGCCCAGCTATAGCATTTCTGTAGATAGGCATTTCGTTAAGCGCATCAATAATATCCCCAACAGTTTTCTTATCATTGTTCCCAAACTTTTGATCTAAATGTTTTTGAACAATTGACTCTGTAATAATATCTGCCGGAAGATGAATATTCATATAAGGCATGTTTAATAGTTTTGCAGCAGAAGTGTTACGATCATAGTTAGATACATGACCACCTAATTCTACTGTTGTTTGTTTTTTCTTAAGCATTTTCTGTGCTTTATTGATTGGCACACCAAATGAAACCATTTTATCTATTTGTACATCCATAACTTTGAAAAAGTCTACTTTTGTACCATCAGCTTTTGGATGATGGCTGACAACACAATCATAGCCTAGCTCTTTGGCTAAAAGCATTTCAGGTGTTTCCATATCAATACCAATAAGTACTTTTTTTAAGTCTTCTCCTGGAACTTGGATGCCAGAATCAAATGGAACTTCATTAAGTCCTGCTAATTCTAAAGCGATGTCCATCATTTGTTTTGTATTCATATATTCCTCCACAACACTCTTATATTTTAACATGAAATTAACTTAAATTGGTAAGAATAAATGAATTTTTAATAATTTTCACAAGATGTCTTTACATAAAAAAGAAGCTTAGATTAATCTAAGCTTCAAACTATTAAGGCATTTCAATCTTTACAGCGTTTCCTCGTACTTTACCATCTGAGTAAACTGCAGTCACTGATACATAATACGTTTCACCTGATAAAAACTTACCGCCTAGGTCACCACCATTGTAACCTGTATTAGGTGAAATTTCTTTTCGATGAACAGATAAATCTGTTATCCAGAAAGCATAACCATCTGCTGGATATATAGGTGCATCGTTAGATTTAGATGCAACAATCTTATAACCTTCCAAACCTTCTAATGATACATTTGACCATTCTAGGATTAGTTTACCATTTGAAACAACAGCTTCAACTGTAGGTGTTTTTTCTTCAGTTGATACTGGAGGTGTTTCCTCTACTGGCTCACCTGGCATTATAAACTTAACAGTATTACCAGCTATTTTCCCTGAATTATAAACTGCAGTTACACTGAAATAATAAGTTTCTCCTGGTTTAAATTTTCCACCGAGGTCCCCACCTTTATAGATAGAGTTTGGTTCTACATAATAAGATAATGTGTTTAAGTTTGTAATCCAAGCTGCATAACCGTTGTCAGGATAAACAGGCGTATCATCATACTTAGATGCTACAACTTTATAGCCTTGTAAACCAGTTGTATCGATTGGTTCCCATTCAACTACAAGCCCTTCATTTAACTGTGTTACTTTCACTTGTGGTACTTTACCTTCTATACTTATAGCAGCTGGCATTGTTACTTTTAAAACATTGCTTGTTACATAACCTTCTCCTACTAAAGCAGTAATTGAAAAATAGTATGTTTCTCCTGCTTTAAAAGTTGATATATCGCCACCGTTATAAGAATCGTTACTGTATACTTTAGCAGTATTACCTTGTACATATTTTGCATTTCCATTCTCAGGATATGCAGGTGTTTCATCTGACTTTGAAGCGACAACTTTAAATCCAGATGCTTCTGTCTCGCCTGAATATTTCCAAAGTAGTTCTAAACCGCCTTCGATTTCTTTGATTTCTAAATTAAGATCAGAGTCACTAAATACAACTTTTTCTTCATCTTCAAATACAATTTTTTCTTCTTTAACAACAGATAACAGTAATGCTGCCGCTTCAGAACGTGTTAATGTAGCCATCGGTTTTAAATATTTCTTTTCTTCTATAACCACACCACTCATTAAGTTGTTCTTAACAGCACTAGCCATAAATTTCTCTAAATTCTCAGAGATTTCATTGGCATCTTCAAACTCATCTAGTGCTGACAAATCACTATCACTGTATGGTTTATCTAGAGCTTTTACCAATGCTACTGCCATATCTTCTCTAACAGCATCATCTTTAGGTTTAAATCTTAATTCACCATTTTTTGAAAACCCAGTTAAGTAAGCTTTTGCAGCTTCTATGTATTCTGATGCCCAATAGCCATCAGAAACATCTGCAAAAGAAGACGTCGTCTTTACTGTTTCAATATCCAAAGCTTTTACCATCATAGTTGCAAATTCTTCTCTTGTAACCGGAGCATTCGGTTTAAACGAAAATGTGCCATCACCATTATCGTACCCCGAGATAATACCATAGCCGTGCATAGTCATAACTGCTTCATAAAACCAGTCCTCTGCATTAACATCAGTGAATACATCTTCTGTTTCTGTTGTTTCATCCACTGCGAATACAGTCATGCTCATTAATAACGCCATGATCAGCATGATGATCATACTTTTTCTAAACATGTCTCCTCCTTTATTTTAAAACATAATAACCTTATTCATGTTTCTATTATAGCAAGCTTCATAAACTTACCTACCAAATAAAATCCATTTTAATCTCCCTTTAAAATAATGTCATAACATTGTAATCTATTGAAATAGATAAGCTACAATGTATAATATTACTTGGAGGTGGATTATGAAAATTATAGTTATGGAACCATTAGGTATATCTGATGCGGAGATGTCATCACTTATAGAATCATCAGATAACCAAGTTATTGTATACGACACAAAGACAACAGACTCTCAAGAACAAATCAAGCGTGCTGAGACTGCAGATGTATTAATCATAGCAAATACACCATTGGCAGGTGATGTGATCAAAGCTTGTCCTCAGTTAAAAATGATCTCAGTTGCCTTTGCAGGTGTTGATCATGTGGATATGAAAACTTGTAAAGAAAGAAACATACTTGTTTCTAATGCAGCTGGTTATTCCACTCATGCAGTAGCAGAACTGGCAATAGGATTAACACTTTCAGTATTAAGAAATATTCCTAGATGCGATAAAAGAACTCGAGAATTTTCTACGATGTCTGGTTTAATGGGACATGAGTTATATGGTAAGACTTTTGCTATTGTAGGTACAGGTGCGATTGGTACAAAAACAGCTCGATTAGCACATGCCTTCGGCTGTAAACTTCTGGCTTATTCTCGCACTGAAAAAGAAGAACTTACTGCATTAGGTGTTACATATGTATCTTTAGAAGAATTAATGTCATCGGCTGATATTATTTCTCTTCATACACCACTGACTGATGCTACAAGAGGGATGATTGATAAAGAAAAATTAGATCTAATGAAATCATCAGCAATACTTATTAATACCGCTAGAGGGCCAATTGTTGATAATGCATACTTGTCAAAGTTATTATCTGAGGGTAGAATCGCAGGTGCTGGTATTGATGTATTTGATGTT
>Ga0070725_10001693_pt1 | contig 12030 bp, 10 predicted proteins | sample tdDd002_FD_69781 | JGI IMG/M metagenome (GOLD analysis project Ga0070725, IMG submission 69781) | Marine sediment microbial communities from the Atlantic coast under amendment with organic carbon and nitrate - tdDd00.2 | ecosystem: Environmental > Aquatic > Marine > Coastal > Sediment | place... | reverse complement strand
TCCGTCGTGAAATGCAAATCATTTTCCAGGATCCATTTGCGTCTCTAAACCCAAGAATGACAGTTTCTGAAATCATCGGTGAGCCACTGCTGATTCACAAGCTTGTGAATAATAAAGAAGAACTAGAAGAAAAAGTTGCAGAGCTTATGACACTTGTAGGCCTGACGGATCGTCTGGTTAATGCATACCCTCACGAACTTGATGGCGGACGTCGTCAGCGTATTGGTATTGCACGTGCGCTTGCACTGAACCCTAAGTTCATCGTATGTGATGAGCCTGTTTCAGCACTTGATGTTTCGATCCAAGCACAGGTTCTAAACCTGATGCAAGATCTTCAGCAGGAACTGGGTCTGACTTTCATGTTCATTACCCATGACCTTTCTGTTGTAAAGCACTTCTCAGATGATATTGGTGTTATGTACCTTGGCCAAATGGTTGAAAAAGCTGCTTCTAAGGATCTGTTCGCTAACCCGACACACCCTTACACAAAAGCACTTCTTTCTGCGATTCCTGTACCAAGCCTGACACACAAACGTGAGCGCGTGATGCTAGAGGGTGAAATCACTTCTCCTATTAATCCGGCTCCAGGTTGTCGTTTTGCGAAGCGTTGCCCAATTGCTACTGACAAATGTACAAAGAGTGATCCGGTTCTTAGAGATATCGGAGATCAGCACTTTGTAGCTTGTCATATGGTTTAAGCAACACTAGATTATTAAAAATAAAGATGAAGCTGTTTAGACGAATTGTCTAAGCAGCTTTTTTTTTGAGAGATTCTGAGAATAATTGGAGTCATGAAGTCTTTACGATATAATGATGACATCATACTGATTATGATGTCATCATTATGTCAATTAGTAAGGAACAAAATTGGAGGCATTACATATGAATCATTTTTACACCAGTGCAGGGATATTCCTGTTCATATTTTTTGTAACAAAACCTGTACTAAATCTTGTCTACTCTGTCCTAGATAAAATCACGAGCAAAACAAAGACAACAGTTGATGATGCTCTTGTAAAACTCACTAGAAAACCTGTACGGTTCCTGATAAAAGGCATAGCTTTAATGATGGCTATTAATATGGTTATTGTGGGAACTGAACTATCACCGGCGATGTCCAGTTCGCTTCGTACAATGTCAGCGCACCTCACCAAATCAATAATAATAATTTCGGTTTGTTGGGTTTTCTCAAGACTGACGTCTCGCATGGATCATCTGACTGCGGAATTTAAAGTGCTCTTTCAAATTGAGCTCAACAAAATGCTTGCGCCATTTATTTCAAAAATTTTGAATGTGTTTGTATGGGCTATTGGCGTAATGATGATAGCGTATGAGTTTGGATTCAACGTGAATGGATTTGTTGCGAGTCTTGGAATTTCAGGTCTTGCAGTTGCTCTTGCAGGTAAAAGCATGCTTGGGAATTTATTTGGTGGATTTACCATTATTGGTGATAAAACATTTGATATCGGTGATTGGGTTGTGTCGGGCGGTATTGAAGGAACCGTTGAAAATATCAGCTTGTGGTCAACGAAAATCAGGACTTTTGACAAGGGGTTGGTCACTGTTCCTAATGAAATGGTTGCTGGCAATAAAATATTGAACTATTCACGTCGAGATCAGCGCCGTGTTTCCTTTAATTTGGGCATTACGTATGACACGCCGAGAGAAAAAGTCGGTGCAGTTGTTGAAAATATTCGACAAATGTTATTGGATCACCCTAAAGTAGCTAATGATCTAATTATTGTTAACTTTGAGAGTTTTGGATCGTCGGCTCTTGATATAAAAATCTATTACTTTACCATGACTTCTGTTTGGCTGGACTATCTTGATATTCGTGAAAATGTGAACATTAAAATCATGGAAGTTCTAGAGAACGCTGGTGTTGAAATTGCCTTTCCGAGTGTTACTGTATACAGATCAAAAGAGGAAATTGGTTAAAGGTATAAAACAATCGCTTCATTGATCTTATTTTTATGACGTTTATTAAGGAGTGACAAATGACGACAATTTATGGTGTCACAATAATCCTTCTGTTGTTATCAAGTTTCAAAAATCCCCTTAAAACTAAAAAGGCTCTAAAAATTGCATTTCATAAATTCAAAAAAGTACTTCACCCATTTCTGATGATGCTCATAGGCACATCATTAGCTCTGGCAGTTATTCCAGAGGCTTGGATTGAGCAAACCCTAATGGGGAGTAAACTAAGTGCTGTGGTGGTCGGAAGTCTACTGGGCTCTATTGTTATGATGCCTGGTTTTGTTGCGTTTCCTCTTGCATCAATTTTAAAGGAAAGTGGCGTCAGTTATGGTGTTATTGCAGCATTTACAACAACACTCATGATGGTAGGTGTATTGACTTATCCTGTTGAGAAGGTTTACCTTGGTCTCAAAATGACTCTGCTCAGAAATGGCATAAGTTACTTCATCGCACTGATTACAGCACTGGTGATAGCTCTTGCGTTTGGGGAGGTCTGGTTATGAAGAAGAGGATCTTCAGAGGGATTGTTTACATCGCATTTATAGCTGTCATGATCTATGGTTTTTTTGGAGATTGGTCACTGGGACATGATGCGACAAAACATTTTCTTTCATTTTCGAGCGAATTATTAAAGATTATTCCAGTGGTATTCATACTTGTAGGTCTTTTCGAAGTATGGGTGCCAAGAGAAACTATAGAAAAACACTTGGGTAATGCTAAAAATATTAGGGCTTACATATGGGTGCTTCTGCTTGCTATGACCACAATTGGTGGACTGTTTGTGGCACTTCCTATTGCTGAAACTCTGGAACACAAAGGCGCTTCCAAACCGGTTGTTTTAACATATTTAACAGGTGCAACGGTTGTACGACTTCCAATGACAATATTTGAAGCAACATTTCTAGGTTTGAAATTTACAATGATTCGGTGGAGCTCGGCCATAGTTTTAACGATTGTGACGAGTTTTATACTGAGTGCACTTTCTGGGAAAGATCCGTTGTTTAAGACTGGGGATGACTAACATGAATAAAACCGCATTGATACTTGAGGGTGGCGGGTTTCGAGGGTTGTTTACATCAGGTGTATTGGACTATTTTCTTGAAAACCAAATACGATTTCCCTATGTGATCGGCGTATCTATGGGGGCTTGTAATGGTGCATCATACATATCAAATCAACATGGTCGCAATCGTATCGTGAATATAGATTTTGTGAAAGACTCACGTTATATGAGCTATAGGAGACTCTTTTTTAAAGGAGAACTCTTTGGTATGGATTTCATATTTGATGAAATTCCGAGCGGTATTGTTCCCTACGATTTTAAGACGTTTGAAGAATCAGAACAAGTATTTAAAGTTGTGGTGACAGATATAGAGTCAGGTCAGCCAATCTATATTGATAAGGGTGGCAGCATCAGTCTTATGGATGCACTTCAGGCTTCGGCAAGTCTGCCGTTCATTTCAAAGCCTGTTTGGATTGAGAATAAACCGTGTCTTGATGGTGGTATTTCAGACTCAATTCCTATTGAGAAAGCTTTGGAAGATGGTAATGAAAAGGTTGTTATTATACTTACACAACCACGAGATTTTAAAAAGACTGAAACCCATGCGAGCAGCCTTGTAAAACTTTGGTATAGGAAGTATCCTGAGATGAAGAGGCTTCTTTTAGAGCGTCATGAGAATTACAACAAAGCACGTGAAAGAATATTTGAGCTTGAGAGACAAGGACGGGCGTTTTTAATTGAACCGAAAAGTAATATTCCGGCAGGACGTATTGAGAAAGATAGAGACGTACTCGAAGCATCTTTTGCAATGGGATATTTAGCAGCAAAAGAATCTGCAGAGAGACTGGAGCTGTTTTTAAAGACTTAAGGAGTTAAATGAAGTGATTTGTCATCGATATATATATTGTTCGGGTGTCGAAATATTTGTTATAATAACCATGATAACCTTTGAAAGGGGAAAATCATGGTTTCTTTAATGTTAGCAACGATTTGTAGTGCGTCCATTGCATTGGTGTTTAAGTTCTCGGAGAGTCGAAACTTGAATAGATATGCAGTAACAAGTGTAAACTATCTGACTGCAATTATGGTGTCTTTGATGATGATTCTTGCACAAAGTCAGGCGTTTACTTCAATGAAAATGGGCTTGATAATTGGTATTCCAGCTGGATTCTGCTTCTTTTTAGCTTTTGTTTTTTACCAATTAAGCGTAAAAGATAGCGGCGCAGGTCTTGCAGGCATGTTTGGAAAACTCGGAATACTGATGCCGATGCTTCTGTCTCTCATACTGTGGAGAGAATATCCGACATTAATACAAACATTAGGCATACTGTTGGCTGTTGCGGCTATTCTTGTTGTAAGCCTTGGAAATAACGTACGTAGTGGATCGTTTCATTCGGCACTGTTGCTGCTGTTTTTATTTGGCGGGCTATCGGAGTTCTCGAATAAAGTTTTTCAAAAGTACGGCATTTCGGATGAAAAAGCATATTTTCTATTGGTTGTATTCTCTACAGCATTTCTTGTCAGCATGGTCATGTCCATCAGAAGTGGACGAAAGCTTACAAAAGCTGATGTGCTAACGGGTATAGCTGTAGGTATTCCAAATATGTTTTCATCATATTTTCTCATACGAGCACTTGATTTTTTACCAACGGCGGTTGTATTTCCGGTGTATAGCGCAGGCTCAATGACGCTCATAATCATTTTGAGTCGTTTGATTTACAAAGAAGAAATGAATGCTCGCAGTTATGGTGCGGTAGTTATGACTATATTGGCGCTGATCCTGATAAATGCTTAATAGAGGCGTACTAAAGATAGTTTTTTTAAAAAAGGGTATAAAAAAAATGAGCTGGCGCGCCAGCTCATTTTCTATCTCACATCCCTATGAGTTTTGTTTATAATGTTATTATGCAGCTTTTTTAACAGAAGCAGGTGCCTTCTTGAAAATGCCGAAAGGCTTTCCAACTGGAAGGAATGTTCTGTCGAAAGTAGCGTTTAGTACGTTTGCAGCAACACCGTAGAAACCAACCATTGCGATAGCGAATTCGCTGTAAGCAGCAAGTTGGTGACCGAAGTGGCTACCACCAAGTATGCTCATGACAAGACCCAATAACAAGAAGTCGATTAGAACGAAGATGGTGAAAAGAACTTTGTTTGTTTCCATAGAACCGATTGTCATGATAACAGAGAATATCAGGTATCCGACAAAAGCAAAACCAAGTTGCTTAGGATCAGCGGCAGCAGCCATTGACTCACCGAATACGCCGTTTTGGATCATCCAAGACATTGCAACAGAGAACCAGAACATTGAGTAAGCACCAAATGCAGTAGCGCCGAATACATTGCCTTTTTGAGCGTCTTTAAGACAAGCGAATAGCTGTGCAAAAGAGCCTAGGAAAATTGCCCAAGGAACAATAAATGAAGTTCCAGTTGTCAAACCAAGTTTTTGGCTTGAAGCAACAAGCGTAACCATAGCAAGTCCAAATAGACCAAGTGCTGAGGGGTCAGCTGTATAAATTTTTGTTTCGTTAGTATTCATAGTTTTCCTCCTACTTAGTAAATACTCACACCCTTGTATGTTATTTCATATTAAATAAAAAGTCAACGATTCTAATATTCATCTTTGTACATATTTTGAGCTAAATTGGGAATATAATTGTATGGTGAGAGGTATATGGAAGGCGGTTTCAAATGTTTAAATTTTCAGAAAACGAAAATACTGAAATAATGGACACAATACAAGCGATTTCGGAAAGTTTTAGTGAACGATTGACTCTTGAGTCAAAGGAACTCAACACTGCATCAACAGCTGTTATAGTGGTTGATGTCATCAATGGATTTATAGAAGAGGGCCCTTTATCAGATACACGAATAAGAAAAATTATTCAGCCGATCGAGAATTTAATACAGGCTCTGGACCAAGCTCAACTGGTTTTTATCAATGATGCTCATAATGAGAAGTCTACAGAGTTTGATGCATTTCCCCAGCACTGCATAAAAGGTTCTTTCGAAAGTGAAATTGTTGAGGCACTCAATAAATATTCGAACCAAGCTGCTGTTCTTGAGAAGAATTCGACAAATGGATTTGTAAGTGAAGCCTTTCAGACATGGTTTAAAACAGCGAGTAAATCCGTTGATAACTTCATTCTTGTGGGTGACTGTACAGACATATGCATAAAACAATTGGCGTTATCCATTAAAACGTATTTTAATGAATGCAATGCAAAGAAGAGAATTATTGTTCCGGTAAATTCCGTGGAAACGTTTCATCTAGATTTAACAAATCATAATGCACAATTGATGAATCTTATGTCGTTATATGATATGGAACTTGGTGGGATTGAGATAATTGGCGCAATCGAGTAATTGGAGTGAATGCCTTTTCTTTTCGTTGTTTTTTTTATAAAATAGAGTTACACTAGCAAGACCACGGGGGCTTGGGCATGAGACGAGACAAAGTTTTCAAAAATAGAAGAGCTTTAAAAAAACGAAGCTATAAAAATAAGGTTCGTTTTTCAGGTTGCAGTACTGAAGACAAGACCATTGAATATATGGAAGAGTTGGGACGACTTGGGCACTGGGTGCATCAGACAAAGGACAATAATGTCAGTTTGTCTAAAAGCGCAATGGATATTTTTCGGTGTGACAATCAAGTGGAGACGCTGGATTACAGCGACTCAATGCTGAGTAAATTTGATGCACTGTCAAAACAAAAGATACAAAAAATGTTTGAAGATGTGCAAACCAGCGGAAAATCGTCTATTGAAGAGGTTGCCAAACTTGAAGAAGACGGAAGTATAAGTCAATTAAGAATGATTCAAGGGATGTCTGATTCAGGCACTTTGATTGGCGTCGTTCAAGATATGACACCTTGGTATGACAGAGAAAAGAAAGTGAAAGATCAACTTAAATTCACTCAAGATATTATTGATGTGATGCCAATGCCGGTCTTTATGAAGAATTTACATGGTGAGTATAGGCATTGTAATCAGGCTTTCCTTGATTTGTTCGGATTTAGGAGAGTTGATGTTCTAGGCAAAACGAGTCATGATTTAGCGAACCCTTTGCATGTTGAAGAGTTACTTCGCATAGATGATGAAGTGATTCGAAGTGGTGGTGTCATTCAATCGGAAACTGTCATTACGCAAAACAATAAAGAACCTAGAGACTGTATTATTACAAAAACCATTCTTAGAGACACAAGTCAAAAAGTTATTGGGATTGTTGGAACCATTCGAGATATTACAGAAGATAAGAAAAAAGGCAATCATATTCATAAATTAATGACACTCAAAGATGCCATGATGGAAATTACCCATGCAATTATGGACAATCGAAGTGAAACGGATTTATACCATCTGATTTTAGAAAAAGGTTTAGGTGCTATTCATAGAGCCAATCATGGAACGGTACTCATACGTTGTGCAGATGGACTGTTTAGACCTGTTGCGTGGCGTGGTTATGAGGATGATAAGATCAAAGGTTTTGAGCTTGAACTGGAAAAATCATTTGTATGGCGCGCAACGGATGGGCCAATGAAAAAGTCTGTACGCATCAATGATTTGAGCGTGTTTTTAACAGAAGATATTCCAGAGTTAGCTGAGTCAAATTCAGGTATGCACATACACGCAAGTCTATGTTCACCAATTGTTGTAGAAGGGGAAATCATTGGACTTATGAACCTAGATTCTACGGTGAAAGATGCATTTGACCAGTCCGATCTAAAACTGTCAGAATATATGAGAGAGCAACTTGAAATCGCATTAACTCGAAGGAAGCTTTATGACAAAGTCGTATTTCTTTCAAGACATGACGAGCTCACTGGCCTGTATAATAGAAGATATTTTGAGGAACTGGCTGAAAGCACGCTAAAGCGTTCTCAGCGATATAATGAGAGATTCTGCTTGGCCGTATTTGATCTTAATGGACTCAAATTGATAAATGATACATATGGTCATCAATTGGGTGACGAAGTTTTACAACAATTTGCAAACACTCTGAGAGCATCGTTCCGTGAGACGGATATATTGGGACGTTTCGGTGGTGATGAGTTTATAGGGATTTTCCATGAGAGTGATCATATATTCTTGCACAAGAGGTTAGAGGCTGTTCTTGAATCGTTAGATATGAATCCGATTGAACATGAAGGCTATAATATTGTGGGAAGTTTTAGTTACGGCATAGCGACGTATCCTTTAGATGGAGATACATATAATCGACTTGTCAGTGTTGCAGACAAATCTATGTATGAGTACAAAGACAACTGGCGAAAAAATGATTAATAATTGATTCGAAAGTGGATAAAATCAAGACTTGATTGTATAAGCAATCAGGTCTTTTAATTTTACAGAAATAGAAATCTTTAATTTATTTTCATCAAAGACACTAATTATGAATATACTGATTGTAAATCTGTTATACTAGGGACAAATAATTTCATCAGGGGTGAGGGAATGTTAGGACCTTTAGTGAATGGAATAGCCATTCTTGTAGGATCGATTCTGGGGCTACTACTCAGTCATGGAATCAAAGAAAAAACAAATGAAACAATCATGCAGGGGATGAGTCTCGCGGTTATGGTCATTGGACTTTCGGGCGCGATAAAATCGGAGAACTTCCTTGTGGTGATCGGTTCAATTGCCATTGGCGGTTGGATCGGTGAAGGCATCGACCTTCATGGATGGCTGGAAGGCCTGGGACATAAGCTTGAAAAGAGATTCAGCAAAGGTAGTGGTGGCGGAAAAGGTATAGCAAAAGGATTTGTCACAGGTACGGTTATATACTGTAGTGGTGCAATGGCAATCGTTGGTGCTATGGAAAGCGGCCTTTCTGCGAATCATCAGACGCTCTTTACAAAGTCTGTGATCGATGGAATCACTGCGGTGCTTTTCACATCAACATTTGGAATAGGCGTGGCATTTTCAGCTGTTCCTGTATTTCTTTACGAAGGGACAATAGCACTTGCTGCGGTACTTGTTCGTGACTACCTTTCAGAAATAATGATCGCAGATATGTCAGCGGTAGGTGGAATTCTTATATTGGCAATTGGACTTAATATTTTAGGTGTTGTCAAAATTAGAGTGGCTAATATGTTGCCTGCTGTATTCGCACCAATTTTGATTTATGCTGTGATGGGACTGTTTTAATAGGCCATCTATGACTCAAAAAATAAGGCAGTGACATTTGGATGTATAATCCATGTGTCACTGCCTTTTTATGTGTAAATATATATTTTGAAAATCTAAAGCTTAAATGCTGTTGTTGAGTCTGAAAGTGATTCGATGAGGTCATTCAATTGATTCATTGAAGAGACAACCTCCTGAATAGAAGCAGTCATTTCTTCAACAGATGCACTGACTTCTTCTGTTGCTGCCGCAGACTCTTCTGCCACAACACTGACACTGCTGATAGATTCAATCACCTGATCTTTTGAAGACTCAATGGACTTCATGTCTGTATGTAGAAGATCAACTTGCTGACCAACTGCAACGGATGCAAGGCCTACATCGCTTAATGTTTCACGCGTTTCTACAAGCGTTTCAGCTGTGCTAGAATTAATTTCCTGCGAAGCACGCATTGATGCATCTGCACGTTGGATAAGATCTGCAATGTCTGCCATACGTTCACGTATATCATCTGTGGCTTCATTTGATTGACCTGCGAGTTTTCTAACTTCGTCTGCAACCACGGCAAAACCTCGTCCATGCTCGCCAGCGCGAGCGGCTTCAATACTTGCATTTAGAGCCAATAGGCTTGTTTGTTCCGTTATGCCTTGAATGCTGCTGATGATTGATCCTATAAATGAAGATTTTTCAGACAGCTCGTAGACAAGGTTTACAGTCTCTTGTGTGAGTTCCATATTTTTCTCGTACATATTGGTAAAGTCTTGAACTGCTTGTTGTCCTTTAGCATTTCGAGCCTGCATCTCGGTAGACATTTCAACGGATTCTTGAAGTTTTTGGTTTATAGATGCAATTAGATCTGCAAGGTTTGTCGTGATTTCAGCACTTTTTGAAGACTCCTGTGCTTGGTTTGTTGCCCCTTCGGCCACAGAGTGAATTGTGTGAGCAATATCTTCGCTGGTATGGCCCATTTGTTCAGAGAGTGACATGATTGTAGAAGAGGAATCTTTTGTGTTCAGAGCAATTGTCTGAATTTCTTCGACAATATTTCGCGTATTGCTTTGCATTTTAGAAAATCCTTTTGCAAGTTGTCCAAATTCATCTGTACGTTTCATCAGACGATCAGGCATTTGTCCAGTAAGGTCACCTGAAGCTATTTGCTCCGTCTGAGCGTTAAGTTGTAAAAGTGGTGTTGTTATGTATCTTGAAAGCATATATGCCAGCACGAAACCTAGGACAGCAAATACACCAAGGAGTATGAACATCGTGTTTCTTTGCGCATAAATTTCAGAGAAGGCCTCTGAAGCGGGTGTTTGAACAACGATACCCCAACGTGTGCTTGGTAAGTATGTATATGCCGCCAGTTTATCATCATCGTTATAACTGTACTCTGTGACTCCGGTTTTGCCTTGAATGGCCAGTGCAACTGGTTCAAGCGCTGAGACATCTGTCATGGCAGTGATGTGCTCTTCGTTTGGGTGTGCGATGGTTTTACCACTGCCTTCAACAATAAATCCATAGCCGGTCTCTCCTGTTTGAACGGCTGAAGAAAGCACACTAAGCTCAGAAAGATCAATGCTGACGCCGAGTACACCCACAACTTTTCCGCCACGTTCAATGGGTGTGGCAAGTACAACAATTGGTTTTCCTGTTGAACCTGAAATAAGAACATCTGAATAATTCAGATCGCCTTGTATGGCTGTTTTAAAATAGCCTCTATCAGCACGATCGCCGAGTTTTCCTGATGTTTTATAGATTTGCATGCCGGACTTGTCCATCACATATATTTGAGAAATCATTGCATGAGTCTCAACCGTTTGTGACAATACATTTGCCATGGCAGCGGGTTGCATACTTTCAACACTGCCATAGCTTGAAAGCGAAAGCATGGTTTCGTTCAAGTCACTTGTGAGTGTGTCGAGTTGTCTGGACAGAGAATTCACCAGTTGTTGATTTTGATTGAAAACTGATTCTTGCATAAATTTAAAATTGTTGTTGAGATTGATGCCGTTAGAAATTACGAGCGGCAAGAGAATGACGGCGACAAGTAGTGCCGTCAGCTTAAAACGCAGGCTTTGTGTGTAACGCATAGAGATCCCCCTTGAATGTTTTCATCACAAAAAAGTGATCATCCATTGATTTTGAGGAATGCGTTGAAGGGCTTTCAAAGCGGTCAGAAATCAGACGATACATAAGGCTAATGGCCGAAACTGTGATTGTTAATTTTTTAGTAAATTATCGGTTTATTATAACGTGTGGAAATTATAGACACAAGAGGGAAAAGTCCCTATTGTCGAATTTTGTCAACAGGGATATGTTGGAACACCCCATGCGATACCAGTAATACCATAGGCTCCAGTCTGAACGCAGGATACTTTTTAAATTGAACGATCTGATTAAACATTGAGAAAGTAGGATACTAAAGAAACAACGGAATACATAAATGGGAGGTTACGCATGGATCAGAAGAAAAAACCGATGATTGTTTTTACGAAGTATACACCGTACTTGGTTTCAGGGCTTGAAAAAGTTAAAATTTCAAATGGCGATGAAAAAGGTCTAGGACCTGTAACGGCGCTTTGTCGGTGTGGTCATTCGAAGATGAAGCCGTATTGTGATGGTTCCCATGATGATCACGGTGGGCTCGATGAAAAAAAGTCAAAAGACCGCAAAAAGTATGGTCTTCGCAGCTTTGAGGGTGAGAACATCATTATTTATTACAATCCAGATGTCTGTACCCATGATGGTCATTGTGTGAATGGTCTTCCTCCAGTGTTTAGACGTGGTGTTAAGCCGTGGATTCATCCTGATGATGCGCCTGTTAGAGATATAGTGCGTGTTATTGAGACGTGTCCATCGGGTGCTCTCAGTTATGGATTTGGAGATAAAAGATACCAAGAGCTTGACCGTGAGCCGGCTATAACTACACGA
>Ga0070725_10001682_pt1 | contig 12070 bp, 10 predicted proteins | sample tdDd002_FD_69781 | JGI IMG/M metagenome (GOLD analysis project Ga0070725, IMG submission 69781) | Marine sediment microbial communities from the Atlantic coast under amendment with organic carbon and nitrate - tdDd00.2 | ecosystem: Environmental > Aquatic > Marine > Coastal > Sediment | place... | reverse complement strand
GGTCGAGCTGGCAACGATGTAGGCAACAATGAAGTTGATTGCCGCACCGATAGCACCGAACGAAGTGGACTTCACAGTACCCAGCAGCGGATCAGCATCGCTGAAGCTGTTCGTGCCGGGAACAAAGAACCAACCCTTGTGCAGGAAGATGTAAACCAGGGTCACGACCAGACCGGCCAGCATGCCAGCCACGGCGCCCTTGTTGTTGATCTTCTTCGAGAAGATCCCCATCATCAGCGCCGGGAAGATCGATGCAGCAGCCAGACCGAAGGCCAGAGCCACGGTTTGAGCGGCAAAGCCCGGAGGGTTCAGACCCAGGTAGGTCGCAACAGCAATCGCAACAGCCATCGCCACACGTGCCGACATCAGTTCGCCTTTTTCCGAGATATTCGGGTTCAGCGAGCCTTTGATCAGGTCGTGAGACACAGCCGACGAGATTGCCAGCAGCAGACCAGCAGCCGTCGACAGAGCAGCCGCAAGACCACCAGCAGCAACCAGACCGATAACCCAGCTTGGCAGGTTCGCGATCTCAGGGTTGGCCAGAACCAGGATGTCGCGGTTGAACTTGGTCAGCTCGTTACCGGTCCAGCCTTTTTCGGCAGCCATTGCCTGAAGGTCAGCGTTCTTGTCGTTGTAGTACTGGATTGCACCGTCGCCGTTCTTGTCTTCCCAAGCCAGCAGACCGGTTTTTTCCCAAGTCGACATCCACGCATAGCGGTCTTCAGTTTCGATCTGTTCGACCGTCACAGCACCACCATTGATGCCGCCGTTCGGCCACATCATTTCCGAGATGTTCAGACGCGCCATGGCACCAACAGCAGGAGCCGTCAGATACAGCAGGGCGATGAACACCAGCGCCCAGCCAGCCGACCAACGTGCATCAGCAACACGCGGCACGGTAAAGAAGCGCATGATAACGTGGGGCAGACCCGCAGTACCGATCATCAGCGACAGGGTGAACAGCACCATGTTGAAGGTGTCGGCGTGGTGTGCGGTGTACTCGTTGAAGCCCAGCTCGCGGACAATGGCGTCCAGTTTGGCCAGCAGCGGCTCGCCCGAGGCAGCATGGTCGCCGAACAGGCCCAGGGCCGGGATCGGGTTACCAGTCAGCTGCAGCGAGATGAAGATCGCCGGGATGGTGTAGGCCATGATCAGCACGACGTACTGAGCAACCTGGGTGTATGTCACACCCTTCATCCCGCCAAACACGGCGTAAGCGAACACAACACAGGCGCCGATCAGCAGACCGGTGGTGTTGTCCACTTCCAGGAAGCGGCCAAAGGCCACGCCCACACCGGTCATCTGACCGATAACATAGGTGGTCGACGCAACGATCAGACAGATCACTGCAACCAGACGCGCGGTCGGGCTGTAGAAACGGTCGCCGATGAATTCCGACACGGTGAACTTGCCAAACTTACGCAGGTACGGTGCCAGCAGCAGAGCCAGAAGCACATAGCCACCGGTCCAGCCCATCAGGAACGTCGAGTTATCGTAGCCGGTAAACGCGATCAGACCGGCCATCGAGATGAACGACGCAGCCGACATCCAGTCAGCGGCAGTCGCCATACCGTTGGTGACGGGGTGCACGCCGCGACCAGCAGCATAGAACTCCGACGTGGAACCGGCGCGCGCCCAAATGGCGATACCGATATAAAGGGCGAACGATGCGCCCACGAAAATCAGGTTGATTGTAAACTGATCCATGGAATTATTCCTCTTCCACGCCGAATTCACGGTCCAAGCTGTTCATGCGCCATGCATAGTTAAAGATCAGCGCCAGGAACACCAAGATGCTGCCTTGCTGAGCAACCCAGAATCCCAGGTCCGAACCGCCAACCGAAATGCCAGACAGCATCGGACGCAGCAGGATGCCAAAGCCAAACGGCACGATTGCCCAAATAACCAGACTAATCAGAATGATGCGTACGTTCGCTGACCAATAGGCCTTGTCGGACGCACTTGTAGTGTTTTGATCCGCCATAACGCGGGTCCTCCTCTTCCTCCTGAGCCCTGCCGGATAGATGAGAGGCGGCAGGGCGGTGAAACTTACGCCATCGCGGTCGAAACGATGGTCGCAAGCCCTTCTGCAATCGCGTCGATTTCGCCCATGGCGTCGATACGTTGCAAAACTCCCTTGTCGCCGTAATAGGCGATCAACGGTGCGGTCTGAGCGTGATAGGCTTCCAGGCGGCTTGCCACCGTTTCGGCGTTATCATCGGCGCGACGTTTCATGTCCGTCCCGCCACACTTGTCACACACACCAGCCTGCGCGGGCTGCTTAAAGCTATCGTGATAGCCCTCGCCGCAATCGGCGCAGGTGTAGCGACCCGAAATCCGGGTCACCATGGCTGCATCATCAACATCTAGGCTGATGGCAGCGTTGATTTTCTGTCCACTTTTCGACAGCAGCGTATCCAGCGCGCCGGCCTGTACGGTCGTGCGCGGGAAGCCATCCAAAATCACGCCCTTGGCGCAATCAGCTTCGGCCAGACGGTCGCCCAGGATCGCGATGACGATGTCATCGCTCACCAACTCACCCGCTTCCATAACGGCTTTGGCGGCTTTACCAGCCTCGGTGCCCGCGGCCACAGCCGCGCGCAACAGATCACCTGTGGACAATTGAACCAGGCCGAATTTCTCTTCGAGAACACGGGCTTGAGTGCCCTTCCCGGCGCCCGGAGGCCCGAGAAGGATCAGAACGGCGGGGGTATCAGTCATGAAAACTTAACCCTTGTTCTGACGGTTTTCGATCAGCTCGTCCACGACCGACGGATCAGCCAGGGTCGATGTATCGCCCAAGCTACCGAAGTCGTTCTCGGCAATCTTGCGCAGGATACGGCGCATGATTTTTCCCGAACGGGTTTTCGGCAGGCCCGGCGACCATTGGATGACATCCGGGCTGGCAATCGGGCCAATCTCGGTGCGGACCCAGGTGCGCAGCTCTTTGTACAGCGCCTCGGTCGGCTCAACATCATTCATCAGAGTGACGTAGCAATAGATGCCCTGCCCTTTGATGTCGTGCGGATAGCCAACAACAGCAGCCTCGGCCACGGCAGCATGAGCCACCAGCGCGCTTTCGACTTCGGCGGTGCCCATCCGGTGGCCGGACACGTTGATCACGTCATCAACACGACCAGTGATCCAGAAATCACCATCTTCGTCGCGCTTACAGCCGTCGCCCGCAAAGTAGTAGCCTTTGTAATCCGAGAAGTAGGTCTTCTCGAACCGCTCGTGATCGCCCCAAACGGTGCGCATCTGCGAGGGCCAGCTGTCGGCCATGCACAGCACGCCTTCGGTTGGGTAGGTATCGATTTCTTCGCCCGAATGCGGGTCCAGAACGACGGGCTTAACACCAAAGAAGGGCTTCATCGCCGAGCCGGGCTTCAACGCGTGGGCGCCGGGCAGCGGTGTCAGCAGGTGACCGCCGGTTTCAGTCTGCCACCAGGTGTCAACGATCGGGCATTTGCCCTTGCCGATGACGTCATTGTACCAGTTCCAGGCTTCGGGGTTGATCGGCTCGCCCACGGTACCCAGAACTTTCAGGCTGCTCAGGTCGCATTTCTCAACAAACTCGTTGCCCTGCCCCATCAATGCGCGCAGCGCGGTCGGTGCGGTGTAGAACTGGTTGACCTTGTGCTTTTCGCACACCTGCCAGAAGCGCGAGGCATCCGGGTAGGTCGGCACACCTTCGAACATCACGGTCGTGGCGCCATTGGCCAGCGGACCATAGACGATATAGCTGTGGCCAGTGACCCAACCCACGTCAGCGGTACACCAGTAGACGTCGCCTTCGTGATAATCAAAGACATATTCGTGCGTGATCGCCGCATACAGCAGATAGCCGCCGGTGCAGTGAACGACACCCTTCGGCTGACCGGTCGAACCCGAGGTATACAGGATGAACAGCGGATCTTCGGCGTTCATCTCGGCGGGTTTCGAGTATTCGTCGGCTTCCAGTGCCAGCTCGTTATAATCGAAGTCACGACCGTCGACCCAAGTGGTCTGACCGCCAGTGCGCTTCACGACCAGACATTTCACGGTATCCTTGCAGTGCAGCAGGGCCGCGTCGGCATTGGATTTCAACGGAGTCTTACGGCCGCCGCGCGGGGCATAGTCGGCGGTGATCACAACCTTGGCGTCGGACCCGTTGATCCGCGCGGACAGAGCATCGGGCGAGAAACCGGCGAACACGATCGAGTGGATCGCGCCGATACGGGCACAGGCCAACATCGCATAGGCGGCTTCAGGGATCATCGGGAGATACAGAACGACCCGGTCGCCTTTGCGCACGCCCAGATCCTCGAGGATGTTGGCCATTTTGCAAACGCTGGCGTGCAGCTGCTTATAGGTGATGTGCTGGGCTTCTTCTTCGGGATCATCGGGTTCAAAGATGATCGCGGTCTGATCGCCACGAGTGGCCAGATGGCGGTCGATACAGTTGGCGGCAACGTTCAGCGTGCCGTCTTCGAACCATTTGATGTTGATATTGCCTGGCTCAAAGCTGGTATTCTTGACCTTGGTATAAGGCTTGATCCAATCCAGACGCTTGCCGTGCTCACCCCAGAAAGCTTCGGGGTCGTTGATCGACGCCGCGTACATTTCTTCATATTTGGCAGCATCAATATGCGCATTCGAGGCAAATTCAGCCGATACGGGGTAAGTCGGTTCGGACGTAGTTTCAGCAGTCACGACAAGGTTCCTCCCTTGGGTCTTTGAAAACGGGACCGGCACGAATGCCGGCAAAAATTGAAATTATCCGCGCTCCGTCACGATCATAGTGAATAATGAAAACAAAGAAATAAGTATGCGGAAAAACAGCATTTATTTGTAAAATCTTGTCAGCTTTTTGTGGGTTTTTGTAAATTTAAGATCATGACGCCACGTAACTGATTTGAAAACAACACTAAAATGTGAAAACGGTTGAAAAGCCAGATCGCGGAAATCCAGGAAAAATTACATACTAAACCGAAGGGTATTGAACCAAGGTCTTGCGCGACAGATTGGCGCGGTATGCCGTTGCATACCAAATCCCATACCCCCTTCGAGTGCAGCGAGTCGCCTCAGAGCAACCCGCGCAAGGCAGGAGGAATCAACACGCGGCGCGGATCTTTGGCCATGACTGCATGATCGACCACGGTTTTCTTGCCGTCGTTTTTGATCGCCCCATTCAGAATCCGGGCGCATTCATCAAAACCGTCCGCGACCTCAACGTCTGAAGCCTTGGCGAAATGCGCGAACTCTTTCTCGCGGATCATCGCCGGATCGGACCAGTTGATCCAAAACCGTTTACCAACATTCGCCGGATCATCCGAGCTGTCGTTATGGGCCTTGGATTGGGCGACGATCTCTTTTCGCTCGGCCATACGGTCGGCGTAATCTGGGGTGACATAGTGAAGGTGGAACAGCAAAATCTCGGGGTCGATTGTGAATTGACCCCGCACCAGACCATGTCCGCCGATTGTGTACACAACCCGCGACCGGACCACACAGGGCTTGGTGTATTTCGCGCTAAGGATCGCCTGAGGATGCGCGACCAGCACCTCCCCGCCGTTCAGATCGAGAACGCCATCGCTGGGGATCAGGTTCAGCCCAACCGGAGACAACGCAACGGTTTGTGCGGCGCTGTCGGCCAGATGGTCCTGCAACGACGCCTTGGGGCCGACATAGGCGATCAGCTCGTCCACATCGGTGCAAATCACCCGATCATAAAAGGACAGCAGCCCGTTCGTAATCCCGCCCAGCAAATCCCAGCGACGTCGATCCAGATCAATTGTCAGCTCTGCGCGGGGGATGTTGATCACATTGCAGCCCGCCGCGATCTGATCGATCTTTGGGTCTCCGCCGTGGTTCAGAACATAGAGGCTCTTCTTGTCGACATATTGCGCATTATGGCTGACCCATTTTTCCAGCAGCCAGTAGTCGCGCCAAACCATCGTGACAAACGCCAATTTCATACCAGATACCCTTCTGCCCTGCCCTGCAATACCACAGCCCTACACGCACGCCTAGACGATGCAAGCGGCTGCCCTTGCAACATGCGCGAACTTCGTAAAGATACTACGGATGCGAATAGTCCGTGGGAGGAAAACGCCATGACATTACCCGCCAAACCGACCGAGCCCACCGCGGATGATCCGCTTTGCGTGGCGCAGCGCCATGGCGCGACTTGCCTGCTTTGGCTGAACTTGCCGGCCAAGCGCAATGCCCTGTCCCCAGCGCTGCGCGAGGCGCTGCATCAGGAATTGCTAACGGCACTTGCGGACGACGACATCCGCGCCATCGTGATCGCCGGGGTGCAAGGATGCTTCAGCGCCGGTGGCGACATCTCGACAATGAAGGGCATTACTTCGGTTGCTGGGCGGGAGCGTATGCAACGGGCCGGCGCCTTGATGCAGACGATACTGGATTGCCCCAAACCGATCGTCGCAGCGGTCGAAGGCTGGTCCGTTGGTGCAGGCCTGTCGCTAAGCGCGGCCTGCGACATCACCATCAGCGGCGCAGGGGCGCGGTACTCTCTTCCTTTCGGCAAGCTGGGACTGATCCCGGATCTGGCGTCACTCTATACCCTGCCTGCAAGGATTGGCATGGGACGCACGAAATGGCTGGCCTATACCCGTCGGGTGATCGACGCCCCAAAAGCCCTGGACTGGGGGCTTGTTGAGGATGTGGTCGAAACCGGAACCGCCGTTCAGCATGCGCTCGGCCTGGCCCAGGAAATCGCACAAGGGGCCCCGTTGACCAACGCCTATACGAAACAGATGCTTGCACGGTTGCCCCTGCCCCTGCCCGAATTCCTGGCGGCCGAGCGTGACACGCAGGCTATCCTCTATACATCCGAGGATTTTGCCGAAGGCTATGCCGCATTTTTCGACAAACGCCCGCCAGAATTCACAGGAAAATAAGGCCCAAGCTTAGCTTGCAACCAGTTTGGCGACATGGCGGGTTGCAAGCGTGTAGCCATCAACCCCAAATCCAGCCATCACCGCGTCGGCCCGCTGGCTGACATAGGAATGATGCCGGAAGGCTTCGCGTTTGTGCACCTGACTGATGTGGACCTCGACCACCGGGCCCTCAAAGGTGTTCAGCGCATCCAAAATTGCCACTGACGTATGGGTAAACGCCGCCGGATTGATAACGATCCCTACTGCAAGCTCTCGGGCCTCGTGAATCCAGTCGATCAACTGGCCTTCCCAATTGGATTGCAACAGACGCGTCTTCAGCCCGAATTCCTGCGCAACACCAGCGCAGCGATGCTCAACATCCTCAAGCGTGTCATGCCCGTAGATTTCAGGCTCGCGCTTGCCCAACAGGTTCAGATTGGGGCCGTTCAGGATATAGATTGTCTTGCTCATACGCGCCTCGGGTCAGTGGAAAGGGTGACGTACCCTTCCCACGTTTATGGGCCTTTCGGCGCGATGTGTTAAGCCCCAAGTTCAAGGGCTTGCCTCAATTCGAGAATTTCAGCGCGTTGAACAGGGCTGCCTGACTGCTGACACCATCAATCGAGAACTTCCGCCCGACTGGCACCGCGTCCAAGTCCATCCGGCGCAGCCAGCGTGACCAGACCTGAGGCACGATCCCGATAACATGGCTACCGCCCATTTCGCGCGTGCAAGCCACCATCTGTCCCATGATCACATTCTGAACCTGCATCCGGCGCGACGCGGGGACATCCTCGGCAATAAACAGACGCGAGGCTTCGATAATCCGCCGCTCGACCGGCGCGTCGATAAACAACACGTCCTGCGGGATACTGTCCAACAGCCCGCGCTGCGCATCGCGCAACATGTAACTGTAGATCCCGCATTGTGCCATCGTGGGAATCAACCGGAACCCGCCCAGAACCTCGCCATACTCATGCACAGCGACCCAACGACATTGCGGAGTGTCGTACTGGTCGAATTCCATCCCTTCGGTGTTGGGAAGATCCCAATGCAGCCGGTCAATAAAGGTACGCTTGCGCGCCCTAAGGAAATTAACCAACAAATCACCGTATAACCCGACGTTGCCAAATGACATCATCGTGGATTTGACGTGCCCCACAGGCGCAAGCGCTGGACGCTTGGCTGACTTGGGGGAGGCGGAAACATTCCGCCGTGCCTGAAGTGGAGCAACTGGCTCCAACTCAGGAAAAACCTTTAACGATCTCGAGTAACGCTCTGCGACTACTGAATTTGTCATGTCCTGCCCGACCATGTTTTTCCTACAAGTTTAGGCAAGTGCAATCGCACGTCACCCAAAATTTTGTCCGTTTTCAACAAAAAAACGCCACAATGATGTATGGGCAACACATGTCGTCACGTTAAGATTGTGGTCCACGGCCCCAATAGGCCGGAATCCTGGCAAAATGCCTTCAAATTATACACGCGAAGCCCCCCTCGACTACTAATAAGGGTATCACATGGCCTGCCAGCAGCCAATAGTGGCATTCGAATAAAAATCTCCTGATTGGTAAAAAAAACATCTAGCGCCGAATTTTCGCCAATATCATTAATTAGAAGTGAATGACGACAATCAGGAAACGATACGGCTGAAAACAGCATGACGCTTCGAGTAATCCTCAGAAAGTTTCGGAAAGACTGGCTTCGGGCTGACCGCCTAGAACGCCAGCTGAAGGACTATGTGGACGCAACCACAGGACTGCTCTGGCAGCGACAGGCGATTTTTTTCTCGGCCACGTTGCTGACAGCGTTTTACTTTGACCCCAAAATTGCCTTCTTGACCTACTCGGGAGTTCTGTTTTCCGAGGTGCTGGATCTGTTCGCTGCCCGGCGTATTCGTGCCTGGGATGGCAAAAACCAAGCCGAGGGCATACGGAACCTTGCCCGCATTCTGTTCAACACGCTCTTCAGCTCTTTGGCGATCTGTCTGTTTATTATCATGGTTGCCGAACAGCAAAAGGACGGTGGGCACTTCACCCCCCTCTTCTTCTTGTTCGCCGCTGCCCTTTTTGCAGCCATGAACAACCATCAGATTCTGTTGGCGCTGTTTTTGCGGTTGGCCATCTATGGCGCAACCTTCGGCTATATCGCGCTGATGGATATCCTCCGGTATTATCCGCCGATTGAATCCCGGGCATGGCTCGAATTTTTCACGATCATTTTCGTGATGTATTTCATCATTGATATCTCCATCCAGTTTCTGAAACTGTACCGTGCCGGCGTGCGGCAACTGGAAGAGCTGCGCCGCGAACACGAACGTACGCTGGCCGCGCTGACCGTAAAATCGCAGTTCCTATCAACCGTAAGCCACGAACTGCGCACGCCGCTCACCTCGATCAAGGCTTCGTTGGATCTGGTGAACAATGGCAAACTGGGTGACATCCCCCCGACACTGGCGCCGGTGCTGGATATCGCCGGCAAGAACAGCGTTCGTCTGGCCAACCTGATCGACGATCTTCTGGATCTGCAAAAGTTCGAAGCCGGCGAAATGGTTTTCAAATTTGAACCCCTCAGCGTCAACGCGCTTCTGAACGAGGCAATTGATGCCAACTCTGGCTTTGCGCGCAACCTCGGCATCACTATCTCCCCCCTCAACGAAAAAGAGGACTTCATCATCGAAGGCGACCGGTCGCGCCTGATGCAGGTTTTGGCCAACCTTCTGTCGAATGCCGCCAAATTCTCGAAAGAGGGTGGGCATGTCGATCTGCGCACTCACACCACTGGGGATAGGGTGACGATCTCGGTGATCGACTTTGGCGTGGGGATTCCTCCCAACAGCCAAGAGCGTGTCTTTGGTCAGTTCAGCCAGATCGACTCGTCTGATCAACGCAAAGTAGGCGGCACTGGGCTGGGCATGCATATCTCAAAACAGATCGTGGACCGCCACAAAGGCCAGTTGGAGTACACCAGCATACAGGGAGAGGGCACAACCTTCTTCCTAACACTTAATAGTGCCCGGGACGACACAACGGACACGTAAACCTCAACACAGCGCCGAAAATATCAACGGTGGATACAGACCACTGAGAAGAAACCAAAACGGCCCAGAAACTGCCTTTTTCTTATGCCAGAATCGTAATCAGTAAAATGGTAAACCCGATGATCACTTTTGTTCCAGCATCCGAGCCACATCTCCAGCTTTCCTCAATCCTGGAAGAGCTGCACGACGAAGTATACGTCTATGACGCTGACACACTTAACCTGGTCTACGCGAACAAGACCGCGCGCATACGTTGCGACTGGGCAACATCAGAAGTCGTTAACAAGAATATCTGCGACACCTCTGGCATGTTCGACACCGAAGGCTTTCATCGGCATGTCGAGCCCCTGCGTTCGGGAATGACCGATGCGGTGACGATCGAAACCATCCATGAAAAAGGCCTGGTCGAAATCACGACACGGATGGTTTCTTCGTTCGAGGGCAAAGCAGTCTTTGTGTCAGTGCTGCGCGATCGTGAACATCGCCGGAAACTGGAACAAGCCCGCGCGCAGGCCTTCTCGGAAATCGTTCATGATCTGCGTACGCCGCTGACCTCAATCATGGGCGCGCTGAAATTAATCGACTCGGGCACCATGGGGGATTTGCCACCGCAAGCGCAAAACCTGCTGCAAATCATCAATCGCAACGCCGATAATCTATTAAATATTGTCGGTGATATTCTGGATTTGCAGAAATATACCACCCATCGTTCGGACGCAGACGAAGAGCTGGAAGACCTTGAACTGGTCGCCCTGACCAAAGAGGCCGTCGCGGCTCATTTAGGGTATTGCGCGGTGCATAACGTCAACATCAACCTGACCGCAACACCCGACCACGCCTGGATCAGGGGCATACCTCTTCGGTTGCATCAGATGCTTGCGAACCTTCTTTCCAACGCGATCAAGAACTCTCCTAAGGACAGCACCGTCGGTGTCGAAATGCGCAGTAACGGCGACACGTGGCAAATCCGCATCAGCAATGCGGGCCCCGGCATACCTGAACACCTGCGTGACCGGATATTCCAGAACTATGTTCAGCACAGCGGCTCGAAAGATTCGAAAGTAAAGGGCACCGGGCTGGGTTTGGCAATCTGTAAAAAAATCATCAAAACTCACGCTGGTGAAATCGGATTTTCATGCGATACTGGCAAACGTACGGTATTTTTTGTTGATATTCCAAAGCTAGATACGCCCCCCAGCTAAACCTAGTAAAACAATCTCCTTCGCCGGTGTAAACGCACGGTGACACATAACAAAACGACAGGGAAAGCGCCTGCAGATGGAAGACCTCAGACGAATCCTGCATGTTGATGATGATGAAGACATCCGCGTCATTGTAAAAATGGCGCTGGAATTGGTTGGCCAATTCGAAGTGGCTCAGTTCTCCTCGGGGGCGGATGCCTTGGCCGGGGTTGGGGATTTCGATCCGCAGATGTTCCTGCTGGACGTAATGATGCCAGACATGACCGGCGAAGAAACCTGGCACAACCTACGCAAGATCCCCGGACTGGAAAATGTTCCCACCGTCTTTCTTACCGCAAAGGCCGAGCAATCTTTTGCCGAACGCCTGCTGGAGCAAGGATGCCTGGCGGTGATCACCAAGCCTTTTGATCCGATTGATCTGTGCACAAAGCTTAGCGCCCACTGGGCCGAACATCAGGGCGGCTAGGCGATCACGCGCGCCCCTGAAAACGGGGCAATCTGAACACCGTTTTCTTCAAGAATTCCCCTTACGCTGCGTGCAATTTGCACGGCTGTGGGCGTGTCTCCGTGCAGACAGATCGTGTCGATACGAGTCGGGATCTGCCCGCCACTTTCGGTGATAATGGCCCCGGCGCGGACCATGTTCAGCATCCGCTGTCCTGCTGTGTCTGGGTCATGGATCACCGCCCCCGGCAGGCTGCGGTCCACCAGCGTGGCATCATCATTATAGGCCCGGTCAGCGAAAATTTCGCAGGCAGCGCGACATCCCAGCTCTTGCACTGCGGCGTTTTGCTGGGTGCCGGCCAGAACCATGATGATGATGTCTGGATCGACCTCAAGCGCCGCGCGATAGCACGCCAACGCCATGGATTTATCCTCGGCCGCCATATTGGCCAGGGCGCCATGCAGTTTCAAATGCCGAACCGCACCATCCCCCGCCAATG
>Ga0070725_10001680_pt1 | contig 12082 bp, 10 predicted proteins | sample tdDd002_FD_69781 | JGI IMG/M metagenome (GOLD analysis project Ga0070725, IMG submission 69781) | Marine sediment microbial communities from the Atlantic coast under amendment with organic carbon and nitrate - tdDd00.2 | ecosystem: Environmental > Aquatic > Marine > Coastal > Sediment | place... | reverse complement strand
TGTTTTCTCTTACTATAAACTATAGAAAACTCAATGGTTTCCCCATTGTACTCTACATGCATAATGTGCTCCTTATAAATCTGTTAAATGGGTATGTTTAAAGTCATCTGTATATTTTAGTCCATAATCAAATATACGATCTAAACTGGAATGTGTAAAGAGGATAACACCAATTAGTACGACCCAATCATTATCAAGAAACCGTCCTCCTAAGAGTACCATTAAGTTAATCCCTCTATGATGAACGACATTATACACCCATGCTCCAACCTTTGTATCTATAACATAACCAAGCATACCTAAGTCTGGTAACAGAATTGCAGCAGCTAATACCCACCACGGAAAACTAAGTTCTGAAAAAAAATAAATGCCTAATATAAAGAACATAACTTCTTCAAGCTTAATAAGTGTTTTCATAATGACTCCTCTCTTATCAAAAGATATGTATTATCTTCTTAATACCCATAATCGAGAACTGCTCTCACTTAATTAGATTACTTTTTGTTCTCTTTGATATATCATTCAATATAATGCAAAAACAAAGGAGAGGCGTCTCCGCCTCTCCAAATCATTAACTTTAATTATTGGAATTTAATTATGCACCTAAGAACATTTTAATGTCATCTTGCACTTCGCCAATACCTGCAATACCAAATGTATCTACAAGTACTTTAGCAACGTTTGGAGACAAGAATGCTGGTAGTGTTGGTCCTAAGTGAATGTTCTTAACACCTAAAGCTAAAAGCGCAAGTAATACGATAACTGCCTTTTGCTCGTACCAAGCAATGTTATAAGAAATCGGTAATTCGTTAATATCTTCAAGTTCGAATACTTCTTTAAGTTTAAGAGCAATAACTGCAAGTGAGTAAGAATCGTTACATTGACCTGCATCTAATACTCTTGGAATACCACCAATATCGCCAAGGTCTAACTTGTTGTATTTATACTTAGCACAACCAGCCGTTAAAATAACTGTATCTTTTGGAAGCTCTTGTGCAAACTCAGTGTAGTAGTCTCTTGACTTCATACGTCCGTCACAACCAGCCATTACAAAGAACTGCTTGATTGCACCAGTCTTAACTGCGTCTACAACTTTATCAGCAAGTGCAAATACTTGTGCATGTGCGAAACCACCAACGATTTTACCTTCTTCGATTTGTGTTGGAGCAGGTAATTTTTTAGCCATTTCGATGATTGCTGAGAAGTCTTTCTTTCCGCCTACTGCTTCAATATGTGTACACCCTGGGTATCCTGAAGAACCTGTTGTAAAGATACGGTTAGCAACTTCGCCCTTTGGAGGTACAATACAATTCGTTGTGAAAAGAATAGGTCCGTTAAATGTACCAAATTCTTCTTTTTGTTTCCACCATGCATTACCGTAGTTACCTACTAAGTTGTCATATTTTTTGAACTCTGGGTAGTAGTTTGCTGGTAACATTTCTGAATGTGTATATACATCGACGCCAGTTCCTTTAGTTTGTTCAAGTAACATTTCTAAGTCATTTAAATCATGACCTGTAATTAGGATAGCTGGGTTGTTGCGAGTACCTAAGTTTACTTCTGTTATTTCTGGATTACCATAACGTGATGTATTTGCTTCATCAAGCAATGCCATTACTTTAACACCAAAGTCACCTGTTTTTAGAGTAAGTGCTACAAGTTCGTCTGCACCTAATGTATCGTCAGTTAAAGCAACAAGTGCTTCTTCTATAAATGTATTAATTTCTTGGTTTTCTTTGTTTAAGTGTAGTGCATGCATACCGTATGCAGCCATACCTTTAAGTCCGTAAGTGATCAGCTCTCTTAGAGAACGAACATCTTCATTTTCTGTTGCTAAAATACCAACTGTTGCAGCTTTTGCTTCGTAACTTGCTGGTGTACCTTCCCATGTTGCTGATTCGTGTAAGCTGTCTGCTAATGTGATTCCTTTAGCAACCAATTTTGCTTTTACAGCATTTCTTGCTGAAAGTGTTTCGTTGATTTTTGCTACAAATGCATCTTTATCAAAGTTTGCGTTTGTAATTGTTGCAAATAAACCGTCTAGAATAACTTGATCTGTAGAAGCTTCGTTTAAACCGTGTTTTCTAGCTTCTTGGTTGTAGTATGCTACACCTTTTAAAACAAATAAAAGTAAATCTTGAAGGTTAGCTACGTCTACTGGCTTACCACACACACCAATTTTTGTACAACCTGTTCCGCCTGCTGCTTCTTGACATTGGTAGCAGAACATTTCTTGTTCTGTCATTCCACCAGTTGATCCATTTGTATCACTTCCAAATACTTTGCTCATCAATTTTTTTAAACTCATGTTAATTTCTCCTTTTTCTTCTATGCGAACGTTTCGCGCCGTTATTTTCTAAACACAGTATACGAGGAAAAAGGATTTAATGTCGTAACATGGGTTACCGTTTTGAACTTTTTTTATTTTTTTATAAAAAAAACACCAAAACCTGAGTTTTGATGTTTTTATACATTATCTAATATATACTGAGCCGTTATGTCGTCAGTAATAATTGTGTTGAATACACCAGCTTTTATTGCACTCATGGCAATTTGATGACTGTTTTCTCCACCTACTATACCAACTAAGTTTTTCACTTTACCAAGTTGTTTGTGATGAATCCCTATAACTTTGTCTGATAAAGGGGTTTCAATAAACTGACCTCTATCATTAAGATAGTTAAGACACACTTCACCTTCAGCATTTATATTGTTTAAATAACTAATTCCTAAAGCGTTAAGATAGTTCTTACCAAACTTACTTTCTTTAGTAGTAGACGTTTTATATACTTGGTCTGCTGGTTTTATTTCTACAAATGCCATAGACAAAGCATCATAAGCCTTAATTACATTTTGAGTAGCCATTTGATTTACAAACACTTCTTTATGGGCAGGATCTTCTACTAAAAAAGGTGTATTCAAAAAGTGTAGGTCTGCACCCATTTTCTTACCTATCATACTCATTATGTACTGTGAGTTCTCATAACTAAGATTAGAATACAAACCACCAATGAGTTGGGTTAAACCGACTCCTTGAATGGTGTGACTAACTGCACCATGGTTTACGTATTCAGCCATGGCCTCTAAGCTCTGACCAAAACCAATACCAATGGTCATATTAGACATGACGGATTTTAAGAAGTACTCACCTGCAGCATACCCTAGTTTTTGCTTTAGTTGCTCATCATCAATGGTATCTTCTTGTATAACAATGGCATCAGTTAGATCGAACTGACTCTCTAGTCTAGATTCTAATTCAGAGATCCCCTTAACTGGGCTTTTAATCTGTATTTCTACAATGCCTTCTTCTCTTGCTTTTTGAATGAGTCTCGATACCATTTGTCGTGTTATATTGAATTTTTTTGCGATCTTTGTCTGCACTTCATCTTGAAAGTAATACATATAGCAGATCTTTGTGATCATTTTCATATTTTCTCTATCCATACCATGCTCCTACAATCGGATTATCGACTTTAATCATACCAGTTCCAATCATTGTATTCAACCTGACTTCCTTCTTGCTTGTGTAGAATGATACATTCTAAATAATAACATGGTCGTCAGTGATACGAGACTACACATCAATATTGGATGAATAATCTCTGATACTGCTATTAAAGAAGGAACATATCTTGTTATTATAGCTGTTAAACATCCTAAAGTCATAGCCATAAATGCAGAATTAGGATGAATTTCTAAGCCACTAAAGCCCATAATAATTGGGAAAAATACAGTTGCAGAAAATATCATATTTGCAAACACAATAGCATCGACAACACCAAAATTCAGGTACATAGCAGTCAATGACATTAATCCAATAACAACCGATGAAAGCCTTGCTACGTTTAAGCATTTTAAATCTGACGCCTCTGGTGATATGACGCGTTTATAAATATCTATTGTAAATAACGATGCTCCTGCATTTAAATAAGAAGAACTTGTAGACATTGTGGCAACAAGCACTGCCGCCAACAGTAAACCTCTCACACCAACAGGCATATAAAGAATAAGTGAGCGCATAATATCCAGTTCATTGTTACCAAGGTTTGGATTAACAATATACATACCGATCCCTAAACATACGATTATAATGCCATTAAATATGGCGGTATAGCCTGCGAAAAGAAAACTATTTTGTGCAGCCTTTTCATCTTTTGCAGCAAATATACGTTGAACATAATACTGAGATGTCGAATACCAGAAAAAGCTCATTAGAATCCAGCCCGTTGGTTCTGACCACCCCAAGGTATCCATACGCCAGTAATCTGGTGGAACTTGACTAACAAATGCACCTATACCACCGATTTTATAAAGTAGGGTTATTAAGGCTATTGTTATACCGCTTAGCATAATAATGTAAGCAAATATATCTGTCCAAATAACTGCGATCAATCCACCAAGGGCTGTATAGGTAATAAACACAATGGTTGCTGCTATAACCGATGATTCCATAGACCATCCAGTCATTGTTTGTATCATTAAAGATGCAACCATGGTTTGAGCTGAAATTGTAAATACTGTTCCCGCTAAATGAAGGGTTGATGCAAGGATACGTGTTTTTAGGTCATATTTTTTCTCTAAAAACTCGGGAACCGTAGTGACCATATACTTTCTATAATACTTTGGTAAAACCATGGCAAGTATAAACCAAGCAGGTATGGCACAAAAGTCCCACCAGCCGCCTGAAAAACCATGTTTATAAGCAAGAGCAGCCGCACCAACGATACTTGCTCCTCCAATATCTGTGGCAGACATACTTAAGCCAAGTGGCAGACCTTTTACACGTCTACCTGCCAATAAGTAGTCCATATTATTAAAAATACGGTCACTTGCAATCTTACCAATAATAAGCATGATTCCCATTATAAAAATAACGACACCGTAGTCTAATAATCTCATTTTCTCACCCTTCAGTTCAGTATATTAGTTCACAAGTTATAACTTTTGCTCATTCCTATAACACTTTCTCATTATATCATAAACCATTAGGCATTTAAACTTGACATAAAGCAATGGCGGAAAACACTAACTTGTTTTCCGCCATATTGCTTTTAACTTATACCATTCATTTTTAACAGATGCTTGAGTCTCATTTAGGTTTCCACTTTTGTTAGCTTTACTCTGTCGTGTTATACATACCTTTGGCATACATAACCCTTGCAATAGCGACCGTTCCGAATATTGGGATGAGTATATTGGCTACAAAAGGATCTATTGGTAACCAGTTAAACATACCACCTCGGTATGCAAGTAGTGTCACAATTGCAACAACCATGGCAACTAGACCTGTCTTTTTATCATCTATGGCAAACTGTGCAAATACAGCACCAAATAATGATGGCAATAAAAAGTTAAGTCCTGTTTTAACTGCTTCTGGCATTTGTTGTAGTACTGTACTACCTATAATAACTGCTATGGTAAGTAGTATCACATTCACATATACTGATGCCGCAATACCTATAGTAGATACAATTGTAGCTTCATCTGATCCTGGTTCAACACCTACGGCACGTTGAGCCGCTGCTGCGCAAGGGATCCGTAAATTTGATATATTACCTGATAGAAAAGCAACGTATGTCCCAGGTACACCTAAAATCGGATAAAAAGAAATAGGTTCAATAATCCACCACACTGCATTAACTGACAATTGAGCTGCTACAGCGATCATTAAAAACTCTTTATTTGGTACGATTCCATATATAAACTGAACTGCAAGAACAGGTGCAAAAATCATGAGTACACCCAGCCATCCAGTTGCCTTTCCTAGCCTATTGATCCCTGGTAAATAAGTTGATTTATAATATCCACCATCCGATGATGCTTGTGATGACTTTAAAGCTGTATTGGTAGCCATAGAATCCCTCCTTATTATAAAATGACTGCTAACAACATACCTGTAAACATAGCTATGGTTAGTCCCCATTCATTTAAAAGTTTATTTTGTGTTTTACGATAGAGTAATGTAATCGCAGTCATCACTACAAATCCTGTTACAATGGCAACCGTATTTTTGTTCATACCAACAACATAACCAGCATTAAAGTAACCATAAGCACCGAGCATAGCTGCCGATGAAATAACAGGAATTAATTTAGATTCTCCACCTGCCATTTTATCTCTGATTACTTCTAATTTATCTGTAAAGAGTACTGTAAAGAGCACCCAACCAATACACCCAATTGCCATACACCACAGTGACGTAACAAATACTTCTGGTGTAATTTCTGCCGCTGTACGGCCAACGCCATATGCATCTGCTGCAAATCCAACAGACATTAGTTCGTATACTACGTTACCAATATAGGCAAGGCGCATAAGTGCTGTAGGACCGCCAACGGTAATAAGTAATGAAACCATACCAACAACTATGACTACCGATGGTCCAACCGAAGCAATGGTACCAGTCTTAAAGGCAAGTTTTAAATCTGATTCTGCTAAGCCCATTTCTTTACCCGCAACATAACTCTTCTTCAAAAAGAGGGTTGCTTGCACCAATACCACTACAACTGCGGTTAAGGTGATTCCCCATAACAAGGGACTATTAGCTATCACTAAAAAATCCATATGATTCCTCCTATTTTAATAAGGTTTTAGTTGCATTTATAAACACTGCTTGTACAGTTGTCATGCATGCTTCATCCATATCAAACTCTGGATGATGAAAGGCTGCTGTACAATTTTTTGCTTCATTTTTTACACCAAAGTAGAAATAGCACGATGGTATTTTATTTGAATAATACGAGAAGTCTTCGCACCCCATGTCTACATCTGGAAGCCATATTACTTCTTCTTCTCCAACTGTTGTTATTGCCACTTCTCTAACGATGTCTACAATGTCATTGTTATTTCTTAGAATCGGGAACATAAAAGTGTCTTCAAAGGTATAATCACACCCATTCATTTTGCAAATATATTTTAGTATTGTTTCCATTTTATCTACAATATGAGCTCTTACACCTTCGTCTAAAGTACGGATGGTACCAGCAAAAGATAAGGTATGGGGTACAACATTTTTTGCATCTCCAGCATGAATATTGCAAATAGATAATACGCCCGATTTTACGGCATCAATTTCTCTGCTAATAATATTTTGAAATGCACTAATAACAAGATTTCCTGTTGTAATTACATCGTTGCACTGGTGTGGGTAAGCACCGTGACCACCTTTGCCCGTAATAGTTACATCAAAAAAATCGCCACTTGCAAAGAGTTCATCGTGTTTAACTATGATTTTGCCTGACTCATAACTAGCATGAGTATGAGCACCAAGCATAATATCAACATCATCTAGTATGCCATGTTCCATTAAGAGCTTTGCGCCTCCTGGTGGTGGTCCTTCTTCTGCTGGTTGAAATACAAATTTTATTTTACCGGTTAAGCCCTGACGGTTCTCAGCAAAATATTTTGCAACTCCTAGGAGTATTGCAGTATGACCGTCGTGCCCACAAGAATGACATAATCCTTTTGTTTGTGACTTATAGTCAACAGTTTTAAGATCCTCCATTCCTAAGGCATCCATATCTGCTCTTAAGCCAATAGTTTTTCCCGGTTTACCCGTATCTAAAATACCTACAACAGCTGTTTCACAGAATTCTTTAACTACTTCTAACCCAAAGTTTTCAAGTAGTTTGGCAACTATTTGAGACGTTCTAAATTCTTCAAACCCCTTTTCTGGATGCATATGAAAATCTCTGCGCCATTCAATCATCTCAGCTTCATATTTTTTAAGTGCTGATACATGTACCATGATATCCCCCTTGTTTTGCTAGATTCATTACGTCAATCTGAATTTTAATCACAATACATATGAAAACAAAGCTTTTTTGTGCGCACAAATTGTTTTTGTCAAAACATTTGTTGTGATTCGTAACATATTCTCATGGTAGCACAGGAATTTGGGTTTTACAAACAGGTTTTTGGGAATTATCAGTATTTTTAAACGCGTTTATTTCTTTGAAACATGTAATTATCTTAATTAGACTATTGGTTAAAAAAAATCAAAAAAAAAGAAAACATGCCATACTTTTAAAAAAAGTATGGCATGTTGGTTAGTTTAAGCTTGTAAACTTTGAGTTAAAAAACTAAAATATGTTTCGTATTTTTTTATATATTTGTTTTGCTCTTTCTCATTTGTTATTCCCTGTAAATCTTGTAACATTGATCGATAAACCATAATGTTAATATCACTTATTCTTTCTAATTCTAATTTATCGTGGTTAGGAAAACTGGTTTCTAAAAAACGCATATCCCTAAGATAAATGTGTTTTTCAAAAAACATCACTTGCAGCGATGAATCAAGAAGTTTCAGTTTATCTGGATATTCAGAGAAATAAGCTTCAAACACTTCTGATACGTCCCTATCAGTATTCTTAAAAAACATGTAGTAATAAACAACAGGTTCGCGAAAAGCATGTTCAACAAACTCAAGCCAAAGGCCTTGATATAACTTATAAGGGTCTGTAACACCCTTTAACCGCTTAATAATAGCTTCGATATAAACGCCTATATGACTTGTCAAAGACAATGCAATTAAATGATCTACGTTGTCAAAATAATTATAAAGTGTTGATACATTATACCCCGCTTGTTCAGCAACCCTACGCGTCGTTATACCTTCGATTCCGTCGGATTGAATAATCAAGTTTGTTGCTTCTATGAAGTAGCCACGCATACGCTGGTGTTTAAGCTCTTTATTACGACTCATAAAATCTCCTAAATCTTTTTATTTAGTTACTCCTTATCATTGCAATGACTTGTACGTAACCATTTGAAAATATGATTAAATGATATCGTAATCACGCTTAGTAGTCAAACACGTTTACCCTAACTCACCTTTTCAAGTTGCTCTTTGTCAGGCTTATGATATTCCTTATAAATGTAGCCATCTTCTTTAATGTTTTTATAAAGCGAAATCATCATCATAATAGATACAAACATAAGCGGAATCGCAGTAATTAGGGATGCCGCTTTTAGAACATTCAAAGTCCCTAATGATAATAGAGCAGCTGATAAACCAAATAAGAGAACAACCCAGAAAATTCTGTTCCAACGCTCTGGATCACGGTTTGGTGTAATGTTTTCTGTCGTTGTTGCCGCAAGTGTATAAGCAATTGCATTAACAGAAGTAGCTGAATAGAAAAACGCTGCTAATATAAATACTGGCAATACAATTGCAACGAGTGGAGCATGTGACATGATTTCGATAATCGTTGTTCCAGGTGCCCCCCCATTTAAGATTTGATCTGCCGCTGAGTAAATTCCTGAAATATCAAGGTGCATTGCAAAGTTTCCGAAAACTGCATAGATTAACCAGCAACCAATGGCTCCACCAAATGTACCACCCAGTGCAAGTTCTCTGATTGTACGGCCTTTTGATATTTTAGCAAGGAAGATCCCAACTGTAGGTGCGTACACTAACCACCATGCCCAATAGAATATTGTCCACCACTGCGGGAACTGGGACCCACCAACAGAATCTGTCCATGTGCTCATTCTAAAGAAATTATCTGTCATTATTCCAAAACCAGATGTAAAGGTGTCAATAATGAATCGAGTTGGACCAAATACAAAGATAATCCCTAAGACAATATAAAGCAACCAAACATTTAAATCCGAAACAATTTTTATACCCTTTTCCAAGTTAAATGCAAGTGTTGCAGCAACCATAATAGCCCAAATTCCTAAGACAACAAAAGTTAAACCCTGACTATCTGCAATACCAAACATTTTAGCTAGTCCTGCTGAAACCATGGGTGTTCCAAATCCCATAGATGTCGCTGTCCCAGCAATAATACCAAACATAAAGGTTAGATCTATTGCTTTACCTATGGGTCCATCTGTTTTACTTTTGAGCAAAGGTCTACAAAGTTCACTAATTCTTAAAATCGGTTTGCCCTTAATGTGATAAACATAGGCCACCGCTACACCAAACAATGCATACATAGCCCAAGCTGTAACACCTTCATGAAATAGGCCATAGGCAACTGACCATTCTGCCGTGTCCCACATACCAGACGTTAAACCAAGAGGTGTTGATCCTCCACCGCCCTTAAAATAGTATGCCCATTCAATTGTTCCCCAATACATTACTGAAGAACCTGTCCCTGCAGTAAATATCATACCAATCCAAGAAGCTGTTGAGAATTTTGGTTTTTCATTTTCTGGTCCAAGTTTGATGCTTCCAATTTTAGAAAATGATAACCATAAAATCATCCCAAACATTGCAAGTCCTAACCAAAGGTATGCACTCCCAAATTGCTCTCGTGAAATACCTGATAATACACCTAAAATTTTGTTTGAACCGTCTGGAAAAAGTGTAAAAAGTACACTTAATCCCAGTGTAAATGCTACTGATAAGATAAATAATGGCCTGTTAAGTTTCAATTTTTCTTGCATTTCTTATTCCTCCCTAAATTGAATACGATTATCAACGCTCCCCAAAATCAAATATCAAATTCGCTGATCTCTCGTAAAGTAAATTCATTATATTCTAAGCGCGTTTATAAATCAAGCGCGTTTATTTTTAAAGCACGCTTATTCGCAAGGCAAAAAAAACACCTTGTAGTCATTTCAGTTCCTACAAGGTATTTTACAATTCTTTTTTTTTTGAGTTTAATAATTGAATGATCCTGAAACTCTTAATTATGACTCAACTAATGAGTTCATGCTTTTTACATAATTTCGATGAGCGTTTTAGGAGATTTAGTAAGACTTTCATACCCATCTGTTTTTACACGCAATAAGTCTTCTATCCTAACTCCACCAAACTCTGGAATGTAAATTCCCGGCTCATTGGTAACCATATGGTTCTCTACTAAAATAGTCTCGTCTTGTTGCGAAAGCCTTGGATACTCATGTAATTCAAGTCCAATTGCATGGCCAGTACCATGTCCAAATTGAGGTCCATATCCAGCCTCTTCAATAATAGTACGTGCAACAGTGTCAATTTCTTTACAACTTTTGCCTGCACACACTGCTTCTTGTGTCTTTAATTGTGCTTCCAATACGATGTTGTATATTTTCTTTTGCTCTTCTGTTGCTTTCCCCATAACAAGAGTACGTGTCATATCAGAGCAATACCCATCATACACACAACCAAAGTCTAAAGTTACAAAATCTCCAGCTTCAATCACTTTTTCCGTCGCAACACCATGTGGAAGAGCTGATCTCCATCCACTAGCTACAATGGTTTCAAATGATAATTTACTGGCTCCCTTTTGCTTCATAAAAAACTCTAGTTCAAGAGCTACTTCACGTTCTGTTTTGCCAGGTTTTATCCACTTTACAATGTGCTCAAAAGCATTATCTGCAATTTGAGCAGCTACTTTCATTTTGCTTATTTCTTCTTCTGTTTTAACTTGCCTTATATTCTCAATTGTTTTACCTAAGGGGATCAATATTGTTTGATCTAAAGATTTAATCATATCCTCGAAAGCGTAAACAGTTATAAATTCATTCTCATAACCCATTGTTTGATAATTATAAGCATTGAGAATATCATTCACTTTTTGCTCATTATTATGAACTTTTATTTCAAAACCTTCACACTGTTGAGCTGCTTGATCTTTATATCTGAAATCTGTAATAAATATTTTTTCACTTTCAGTTATTAAAACGTATCCAGAAGTTCCTGTAAAACCACTTAAATAAAACCGATTAACTGGATTTGATACAAAAACCGCTTCCATGCCATTTTCTTTCATACTACTTCTAAGCATATTTAATTGATCCATTTTTCAACCTCCTTAAATAACTATCCTATGTTTCCCAAAGTATAGCATTTCATTTTCAGCATTTCAATCATTATTCCAGTCTCGCTGTAATTATTTCAATATAGTAATAATTTTTGGCTTTACTTTCTTAAATCCACTTAATATAATTACCATGACGCGGTAATGTTTTCACCACGACTGTATATGTTCTGTATTACATTCATAGCATAAAGTAAGTTGATGATCACTGCTAAAAGCAGTCTCATAAATGTGAATCATACATATTATTATTTTAGGGAGGAAGTAAATATGAATGAAGCAGTAGTTAAAAACAAGCGGCCTTTTGGCTTCTACGTTTGTTGTATTGTATT
>Ga0070725_10001678_pt1 | contig 12086 bp, 7 predicted proteins | sample tdDd002_FD_69781 | JGI IMG/M metagenome (GOLD analysis project Ga0070725, IMG submission 69781) | Marine sediment microbial communities from the Atlantic coast under amendment with organic carbon and nitrate - tdDd00.2 | ecosystem: Environmental > Aquatic > Marine > Coastal > Sediment | place... | reverse complement strand
TCATTTTGTAATACCTCATTGTTTGCCTTAGTTATTAAATTTGATTTATCTTCTATATCTGTCTTTGCTATTAAACTCGATTTATCTTCTATGTCAGTTGCTACATGTTCTTTGCTTTGTTCATTTACAACATTACTATCATTATGATGATCCGAGGTTACCTTCGTATCAACTACTTGCGAATTGGGTAATGTAACTTTTTTCATTGCCTCTTGATTAACCTCAAGCGGAATAAGCTTGGTTTCAGACACTTGGGTCGATTCAATACCCTTATTTGCCACTTGCGTCGTCTGTTCTTTAGATGTTGAAACAACATTATTGTTAGCTAGTTGTTTCACTGATGAATCAGGTTTTACATGGGATTCATTTTTTATTGGTATTTCACTTTTATACTGCTCTATCAACACTTTTTTCACATCATCGACTAATTTCGATTCTGTTAATTCTAAGTTTTTCGATTCAGCTAAATTAACAACATTTTCGAAATGTGCTTTTGTCTGACTAATGAGCTTAACATTTTCTTCCGATACTGGTAATTGATTAAGCATTAATTGTTTTATAATATCCATGTTCTCTTTTGTTGGTTGAATACCAGTCTGTTGAATAACTTGTTGAAGCTCTTTATTCTCAAGCATCTCCATAACTTCTGGAGAAACAGCTTTAATATAAACTTTACCATTGCTATCATGCTCAGTAACAACGAATTCTAAGACTTCTCCTTCTTGATATTGTGCACCCGTAGTGTCTTGTGCTTCTACGTAAGTACGTGGTGCTATCTCAAGCGTTAATAAACCATCAAACACATTGGCTACCTTAGCTGTAAAAGCAGTCCCAACTTTAAGTCCTTCACTATTTTGAGACCCAGCCGTTGATTTCCCATGTATTTTCTTCAATTGATTCACTAGCATTTGGTTGGTAATTCGCATATAAACACCCTCTTAAACAAGTTGTATACAGAGTTTAATCTATTTATATAAGTTGAAATAATTTTTTCAACTTATTACCTTGAAGCTTTTGTTGCATAAATCGATTCAAATTGCTTACATTTATCGCTGGTATTAAAGCGAAAAATGTTGCAATACTTTATGCAACTTATTTAGTAACAAATGAAGATATAAACGTTTTTCTATGGAACTCCGTAGGTCCATATGCTCGGATTGCATCTGTATGTTGTTTCGTGCCATATCCTTTGTGTGAAGCAAAGCCATACTGAGGATACTTCTCATCATATTCCTTTATCATTCGATCTCTTGTAACCTTAGCAATAATTGAGGCAGCAGCAATAGAGATGCTCTTTGCATCTCCCTTAATGATACTTTCTTGCTTAATTGATATATCGGCAAGTTGAACAGCATCAATTAACAAGATTTCAGGCTGTGGCTCTAATTGTTCTACAGCCATCTTCATTGCCAATTTAGTTGCATTTAGTATATTTATGTCATCTATAACGTCATTATCTACAATGCCAACACCTACAGAAATAGCCTGCTTCTTAATTTCATCAAAAAGATACTCCCGTTTTGCTTCTGGTATCTTCTTGGAATCATTTACCCCTAACAGTTCAATGTGTTTGGGTAATATAACAGCCGCTGCAACAACCGGCCCCGCTAGTGGTCCACGACCCGCTTCATCTATCCCAGCAACCCATACATAATCCGATGCTAAATCATCTTCAAATTGCCATAGCCCATGTATACGATTAAGTTCGTCATCATGTGCTTTTATCTTCTTGGCATATTGGTTGGAAATAGCAAGAACAGCTTTACGTGTATCTTTGTTCAAAACTTCAACATAATCTGAGTATTCTTCAAATGGTACACCTAGCATGTGTTCTTTTAATGCTTTCGCTGACATTTTTTGTGTATCTAACATATATGTAATCTCCTGATCTATGATTTATTCTCTTATTATTATAGCAGAAGTTTTTCTATACATTTAGTGCATAGTTCCGAATTGTTCACGTAAATCATCGCAAACATCCTTCTCCCTTTGTTTACTTTGTTATATGAATAATAAGATTTAGTTTAGAAATTCCACGTTGCTATTTCTAAGGTTATCGAGTATGATAGTACAGTTGGTATATTTTTAGGAAATAAAATTATTTTCACGATGAAAAATTATCCGTTTTAGAACTCAATGAAATGTTCAACGGAACTATAGAAAGAGGAAATTTATGAACCGTAAAAGTATTATAAATGTAGCAGTTATTGCCCATGTTGATGCAGGTAAATCTACACTTGTTGATGCACTGTTATCACAAAGTGGAGTTTTTAGAGAAAACGAAGCTGTAGTTGACTGTGTTATGGATAGTAACGATCTTGAAAGAGAACGTGGTATTACAATTTATTCAAAAAACTGTGCCATTGAACATGATGGTATGAAAATTAATATTGTAGATACACCAGGCCATGCTGATTTTTCTTCAGAAGTAGAACGTATCATTAAAACTGTAGATACAGCAATACTTCTTGTTGACTCAAGTGAAGGACCTATGCCACAAACACGATTTGTACTGCAAAAAGCATTACAAAGAGGATTAAAACCGATTCTATTTATTAATAAAATCGATAAGAAGGATCAACGTGCAGAAGAAGTTGTAGACATGGTATTTGACCTTTTTGTAGATTTGAATGCTACAGATGAACAATTAGAATTCCCAATTGTTTATGGTATTGCTAAAGATGGCGTTGCCAAACTAGATATGGGCGATGAGAGTGATGATCTTACACCTTTATTCGAGCTCTTAAAGGAACATGTTGAAATATATCCTAATTTAGATGAAGAACCGTTACAATTCCAAGTATCTTCTTTAGATTACGACGATTATATTGGCCGTCTAGGAATAGGTCGAATCACTAAGGGTATGATCAAAAAAGGACAAACTGTTTCAGTAGCAACAAGAAGCGGTGAAGTTAAACGTGCAAAAATTGTTAAACTATTTGTAAATGAAGGTTTAGCTCGAGTTGATGCTGATGTTGCTCATAGTGGTGATATCGTTGTTGTATCTGGTATAGCTGACATATCAATTGGCGAAACTATTTGTAGCATCGATCATGTAGATCCATTAGAACTCATAGATATTGAAGAGCCTACTCTTTCAATGAACTTCTATCCAAATGATTCACCGTTCTGCGGAAATAGTGGTAAGTTCCTAACATCTAGACACTTGAGAGCTAGGTTAGATAGAGAACTTGAAGTTAATGTAGGTTTGAAAGTTGAAGAATTACCTGGAAATGACGGCTTCAAAGTATCAGGTCGTGGAGAACTTCACCTTTCAGTTTTACTTGAAAACATGAGAAGACAAGGTTACGAGTTAGGCGTTTCTAAACCAGAAGTACTCATGCGTGAAATTGAAGGAAAAAGAAACGAACCTGTTGAACGTGTAATCATTGATACGCCAGATGCTTTCAGCGGTACGATCATTTCGAAGATCAACCTTCGTAAAGGTTCTATGGAAAATATGTTTTCAGAAAATGGATATACAAGATTAGAATTTTTAGTCCCTACTAGAGGTTTACTTGGTTATAGAAGTGAATTTATAAACGATACGAGAGGCGAAGGAACATTAGTTAGATCATTCCACAACTATATGCCTCACTTCGGCGACATACCAGGTCGTACAAACGGTGTTTTAGTATCTCAACAACCTGGAACAACGATGGCATATTCATTGTTTAACTTAAGCGATCGTGCTCAAATGTTTGTTTCTGCAACTGTAGAAGTTTACGAAGGTATGATTATTGGTCTAAATTCACGTAATGAAGACATGGTTGTTAATCCATGTAAAAACAAAAAGATGACTAATGTACGTTCTTCAGGTACAGATGATGCTGTTAAACTCATTAACCCGCGTATTTTTACACTTGAGGAAGCTCTAGAATTTATCGAATTTGATGAACTTGTAGAAGTTACACCTGATGATATTAGACTCAGAAAACGTGTTTTAAATGCGACTGACCGAATGAGAGCAAATAAAAAAATAACATAAGACTTATTACTAATGAATTCTGCCTTTCCTTACGTCAAGTCAGACCAGCTTCATTTAACCGGATATCACAAGAATAGTGCCTCTTGTAAATCCTCGATGAAGCTCTATTCATAATTAATAAAAAAACCTATCCTCATGGATAGGTTTTTTAGTATTTAAAATACTATTGATCTCTTTAAGCGTCTTCTTCAACCACTTCAAAATAACGTTTTGGTAGCCAGTTGATTCGTCCGCGATCGTCTTCAATTTTATAACAATCTTCATCATGAGATAATACTTCATATAAATTACCTACAGTTGTATGATGTGTTATAAGTGTATCAATTGCTTTAACTTTCATTTAATCCCTCCTCTTACTATAATATTATCATAACATATATATACCAAATAATGACTAAAAAAACTCTACATCTGTTGCGTTTATTAGCATATGACATCCACATCTTCTTTTTTGTATAAAAAATCATCAGCCATAAAAGTTTTTTTATATGTATAACTATTGTTAAATGGACTGAAAAATGTTATCTTAAACTCGGAACTACATTTTATTATTAAAGGAAGTGATTACTGTGCGTTCAACAGGTGTCGTAAGGAAAATAGACAACATGGGTAGGATTGTTCTGCCAAAAGAAACACGAAATTATTTAGGTATTCAGGTAAAAACACCATTAGAAATCTATGTTGATGAAGAATACATATATTTAAAGAAATATGAACCTTCATGTGTTTTTTGTAAAGAAGCTAAGAACACAATTCTTTATCGAGGTAAGATCGTTTGTGAAGACTGTATTGCAGAAATTCAAGAATCTCTATAGTTTTAACCTTTGTTTAATTGAAGATTAAACGGGTATTCATCATACATGACTGCAACTGAAGGAGTGATTGTATGGATACTAATAGAGTTAGTCAGTCCATGAACTATGCTCAACTAAAACAACAAATTGATGTTTCAGTAACGAAGATGACCATGGATATGGCACAAATGCAATCTGATCAGCTCATTCAATTGATGGAAAAAAGTGTAACACCCCACCTTGGTGGAACTATTGATATACGTATATAAACTAAAAACAGGTCATTGACCTGTTTTTTTGTATTATAAGAAGTCTATTCAAATTATACCTAGTAATGACGAAATCATCATTAAGCTTACAACTCTATTTGCATTTCGATCCAATTCTCGCATTCATCAACAACTGTAAACCCAGCTCTTTCATAGACCTTAATTGCTTTTTTGTTTGTGGAACCAACAACTAAGTCTATAATGCTGTGACTATAATCATAATGGTCAAGTACAAAATCAATACACTCAGATATAAAATCTACGCCAAGCCCCTTCCCTAACATATCTGGACTTAAAAAGTTTTCCATTTCGATAATACCATCATCACCAAATGTACAAGCTAAAAAACCAACAGGTTCCTTAATCTCATCGAGTACTATAAAAGTATCAAAATCTTCAGCTATTAAAATATTATCAATGGATCTTTTATTTTTATCTATATCAAAACAACAATACTCGCCTTCATAATTCCATGTTTGTACTACATCTGCAAAATCTTCATTAACGGACTCAAAATTGAAATGCATACTCGTCCCTCCTTATGCTTAACTTAAACCGTATTATATTGAATCTTAAGACTTTATCTTATTTAATTTAACTACCCTGAATTATAAGGAAAATCACATAAATTTTAGACAAAGTCTATTTGTACAAGTAAATTTTTCATCATTTGGTCAAAATTCTAGTATGAATAATAAGAGATTCTTGCTCTTGAATAGTGTTGTGACGAACAGAAGGACTTGTTCTCACGAACAAGCCCTTCTAATACATCTACTTAGTATTAATCATTCATTATTGGTAGTATCATTTCAAAGGATGTACCAATCTGATCTTCTGAATATACTTTTATGTCTCCATTTAGTTTCGAAATTTCTTTTTGTACAGCTGCTAAACCAACACCTCTACCTGAAATTTGGGTTTGTTCTCCCTTCGTACTAATTTGATCTGTAAACACATATTGTATCAATTCATGTTGAGACATTTGATTTATTTCTCTTTCAGTAAAAAGACCTTGATCTAATAATGCACGCTTTATTTTAGGGACATTTATTCCATTCCCATCGTCTCGTATAATGAGTTTAAACTGATTATTTAGCATTAGCTCTATACGGCATATAATTGATCCCATTTCATCTTTACCTAAGTTAACACGTTCATTCGGCGTTTCAATACCATAGTCAACCATATTTCTGAAAATGTGATTAATAGCTCTAATAAAAGGATAGTAATGGGTTTTGTCAACAAATACATCATCACCAATAATAATAATATCATTTATTTTCTTATCCAATCCCAAAGCCAAATTCTTTAAGTACTCATCAAACTGATGGAGGACATCTTTAAAGTTCGTAAATCTTGATTTTCTTACCTCATAAATAATAGGTTTTAATTCAGCGAGTTCAGTGACTGCGTTTAAACGTTGCTCAAGTTCAACAATTAAGGATTTTTCAATTTCCAGTTTTTCTGTACTTTGTAAGAAAGAAACACCTACATATTCCTTTACAATACTTAAATCTTTTTCAATCATTCCTTCAAAGTTTATTTCCTCAATAAATTCTCTTACTTCCTCATAATCTAAGTCAAGATGGCCTAATTTCATATGAATAAGAGATTCTAAATCATGCAAAGCTCTTTCAGTATGGGTCATAGACCATTGTGCAAAATCACCCTTAAAAGTATGTGCAAGTCTATAGAATTCCAACATACTTTGTCTCACATCACAATTTTCCGAGAAAATCTCAAAAATATCAGTATTGTAAAACTGAACATAATCTTCAAGGCTTTTTCTAAAGTTGTTTTGATACTTTACTGCCTTAACAATCATTTTCAAGTTTCTTTTTTCTTCTTCTCTAGCTAATTCCAAAGCTTTTGTATCCGTAATATCTGTCAAAATAGCCATGACTTTTTTTTCGAACAAGTCTCTAATATGACGGTATTCAATAGACACAATTTGAGTATGAATATTAACTTCTTTAGGGAGTAAAGACAAATACACGTTTGATTCAAAATCATTATGTGCTTGGAATATTTTTTCAATAATTCTATCAATAAGAACTTTTTCATCATTAGAAATAAAATGGCCTATCAAACTACTGTAAGATAATCCAGACAAATCTTTCCTGAAGATCTTATAGCACTCCTTACTATATTCATTACTAATCAAACCATTTTGATCAAATGATAAAAAGCCTTGTCCTGCGTTATCTAACAGGTTCTGTATTTGTGAATTAGCATAAGATAATTCTTGTGTTCTTTCTTCAACAAGCACTTCAAGGTTTTCTTTGTGAAGCTTCAATTCACTTTCAGACAGTGTTAAATTTCGATACAATTGTGCATTTTCATATGAGAATGCAAATTGCGCTGTTAAAAGATTGAGTACTTCAATACCATTTTCTCTAAAGGCACCATCAATTAAATTATTCTCTAAGTACAACACACCATAAATCATCCCTTTGTTAAAAACAGGTAGACAAAGAATAGACTTAGGATTGTGATAATTAAAATATAAATCTGAATTCAAGCGCGCCTCTGATCGAATATCATCTGTGATAAATACTTCACCCGTACGCATTACATAATTCACAATACTTTCTGGAACAAGCCCACTGCCTTTAACAGGTGTTTTATTAAGTACTTTAATGACATCTGAAGTTGAGCCCACAGCTTCAACATTCATTTGGTCTTGTTTCATCATTAAAACGACATGATCAGCTCCGGCATTTTCTAAAATGATAGAAATAAGTTTCCTTAGTAATTCTTCTAATACAATTTCTGCTGACAGGGTTTGCGATGATTTAATAATTGTTAAATAATCAAACCTAAGTCCGCTCGACCCAGAAGTAGCTGTCGTCGTACTTGTTTTATCAGTATGTGCTCTCATACCATCTTCGAACACAATTTCAGGGTGATTTTTCTTTAAATCATTCTTCTTAGCAACTGCACCCCAATTTGAATAAGCATAAAAAGCATCTTTCAAATACACATTCCGGACTCTCTGATTACCTACTGCTTGATAATAGCCTGCCAACAATTCACATGCTATTGCTTCATCTTGTTTATATCTAAATCGTTGTGCATATCTAATTGCTTCAAGATAATGCTTTTCAGCATCAGTATATTTCTTCTTTAGACGCAGATTTTCAGCTTCTAATAAATGATACTTATGACTAAAGTTAGCTGGCGCGTGGTCCATCCATTTTTTAATTTTATGAATATTTCTCTTTACAATACGTTTTAGTTGCAACGTATTCCCTTCGTTCTGTTCAATCAGCTTGAACAGAGCTAAAGTTTGATAAAACTTTAGATTTGCATACGGCATAAGACCCATAAGCTCACTGAATAAAGGCTTCATTTGTATACTTAAATCGACTGCCTCTTTATAATTTCCAAATATATATTTTAATTGAATCTGTAGCACTCTATATACAGCATATATCGAGAGCATACTGCTTGACTTAAGTCTTTCTTCAAATTCTTTTTCATCAAATTCATCTGATGCAAAACAAGTATGTTGATGGGTTTTTGACTTAAGACATAAGATATATTGTTTAACAGCTTGTATCAAGTTAAATACATCGTCAACCTTCATACCACGAATCGAATCATAGTATTCATCAATTTCTTCAAGAATATAATCTAAGTTTTCTCCCATTTCAAGGAGTGTTAATACATACGCAGCAACACTATAAGTAAAAAACACCATATCCCCTGCATAATAACCATTTTGAATTGCTTTTTTTAAATACTGTATGTTATCAGACGAATGGTTAACCCAATGGTTCAAGAAGAATCCTACAGAAAAGTGACACTTGTTCAAAATCTCATAGTTGCCAAACTCATTTGCTAGTTTTAACCCAACTTGTCCATATTCAAGACCAATTTCCGGATTTCTAAAAGCGACACCTTCTATCAATCCATAAATTGAATAAGCATAAGGCGAAACTTCAGAATGCCCATACTTAATAGAATAATTAAGCATCTTCATGATGACGTAAATAAACAAATTACGACTTACGAGATAAGTAACTGATATCAAGGTCATTAGAATTTCCATAATCATGATTCTAATAGGATCTTGCATCATAGGTAACTCTAATAAATCTTCAGGTTTTTTAATAGCCGAATTCATTTTGAAGGAAATCAATTCCTTACCTACAATGACCATACCTGGATTGACATTTATATCAAAATCCAAAGGTTTTAAAGCTTCTTTAGCAATTGTAAAAGCATCATGGACTTTACCCTGATTAATATACAATATCATTTTCGTTTTAAGTACTTTAGCTATATCTAATGGCTCAACAATCAACTGGATTAAATGATCAAAATAGAGCTCTGCTGTTTCAAAATTTTTATTTAAGTATTCTGATTCTGCTTTAAGTAGATATAAGTCATAATAGAAATCATAATCCTGTTCAAATAATTGATCATCTACCAACTCTAAAGCTGATGTTAAATACTTTGAAGCAATATCATAACTATTCACATTTTTTGACCTAAGCCCAATAATGTAATTGAATCTTGCAAGATTAATACGCTCATCGCGATTTGATATCAGTGTTCTCGAAAAGTTCAAATGGTTTACGATGTCCATTTGTATATCTTCTAAAGAGCTTAGCTTCTTAATTGAATAGTGTCCAATTTCATAAGATAGTTGAATCTGATGTTCAGACAAAAGCCTGTCAAAAAGAGATAACCTTACTTTTTCGTGTATAAATCTAAAATAGATAGGTTCATCTTCGACATATTGCAAGTACTGAGACCTTCTATCATTTGAAAAAATAAGTTGGTTTTCCAGTGCTTCTTTTATACATTCTTTTATAAGTTCTAACGGCATATCTGTTATTGTCAGCAAGATTCTTAAATCAAACTCAATACCTATACAGGCTGCATAACTCAACAATTCTTGAGTTTCTTCCGATATGCTAATAGTCTTCTTTAATACAGTTGAAACGACATTATCATACACTTCGTAGGTCTGCAAATGATCGCGGTTAAATAACCATATTCCTATTTCACGGTCAAAATGAATATCTCCACGCAAGTAACTATCTTTAAGCATCTCGAACACAAAATAAGGATTACCATTTGTTTTTTGATATATGATATTACCCAGGATACCATTTTCAAGTGACCCTAGTTCAAACATATCCTTAGTTAACTCATTTATATCCCCTAGCTTAAAAAGTGGAACACGCGCAGTTTCAAAGTCAAGCCCATTCTTTTTTCTAGACAAAAACCCAGTTAAATAGTCCGACAAAGGGGGTGTTTCTTCAAAAGCACCTATTATGAAAACACGCTTCAAACTCTTATCGTCTAAAATGTAGTCTAATACTTCAAATGTACCAAAATCAGCTTTATGAAGATCGTCAAGTATCATAATCGTTGGATACTCATCACGACTCATTAATCGAATAAAACCGCGCATTAGATTTTTGATCCGATTTGCTGCTTCAAATGGGTTCAATGACTGAGGTTCAGCCATTTGATCAAATACATTTCTAAGCTCCGGTATCATGTCAGCTAATATTTTGATACTCGGTCCTAATTCAGCCACAGCCAATTCTCTAAATTCATTGATTAGATCGTCACTGCCACCAAGAATTTTTTTAACATATCCACGAAATGCTTCTTTAATTACATAATAAGGGTCATTCATATGATCATCTTCACAACAACTATAAAGAATATTCAAATTATGATTAACTAATTGGTTTTCAAAGTGTTTCAGAATGTATGATTTTCCAGCTCCGAATTCACCATGTATAAACATAGCTTCATTACTACCCGTTTTAATGCGCTCTAAACCATTCTGAATGCGTTCGACCAGTTCATTACGTCCATATAATACATCTGGGATTATAAACCTTTGATTCTTTTCCTTACGACCTAATTCAAATCTCTCAATACGTCCATTCTTTTCGAATGAATCTATACATTCAATGAGATCTTCCTTTACAGCAGAAAGACTCTGATATCTATCATCAGGGTTTTTCTCAATCATTCGCATGATAATATTAGAAATTTGAACTGGAATTTCAGGGTTCAAGTCATGAGGTGTAACAGGCACTACAGCTATATGTGCATGAATTAACTCAATAACATCTTCTGAAGCAAACGGCAATTGACCCGTAGACATCTCATAATATGAGATTCCTAATGAATAAACATCACTTCTAAAATCAATACTCTTATTAATTCTCCCACTTTGTTCTGGAGGTAAGTATTCAAAAGTACCTATAATATCATCAGGTTTAGATAAGTTTGTATTATTCTTAGAAAATCGTTCCGAAATGCCAAAATCAGATATTTTAACTTCAAGGGTTCGTTCATTTATCAGTATATTCGATGGATTAACATCTTTATGAATAATTTCCTTATCATGAATCGTAATCATTGCATTTACAACATTGTTGGCAATGGTTAAAAATTGAAGTGTATCTAATTGAGCATTCTTCAAATACTTTTTTAGTGAAATAGCACCAAAGTCTTCAACGACCAAAGCATGTAGATGGTCAATTTTTTCCACTTTAAAAGCCTGAACGATATTTGGTGATTTAAAATCGTTCAGGATCTCATATTCATGTTTTAATTTGTAGACCTCCATAGGATCGGAGTATTCTGAGTTAAGAACTTTTAAAATAAAGCGTCGGTCATCCAATGTATCTTTAGCACGATATACCGTCCGATTTCGTCCTTCACTCAATTTTTCGATAATTTCGTATTGACCTATCGTAGCCATATATACTCCTCACAGAAAAGCTTAAATAGCGTTTTCAAGGGTTGTTAATAAAAAGCATTTCATTGTCTTCAATTAACAAACATAAACCTAATTATATTTCGAGTAAATTTATTATTGTGTAACATAAAATTTGATTGAATATTTCTCTCTCTATATCATACCCAATTCTCGTCTATTTTTCGACATTTTTTTTAATTTTTTTTTCATATTGTTACATATTTGCAGTATAAGGTAAGGAATAGACTCTTTTAATCTATATAATGTCACAAACATTGCTATTGGTCATTTATTTA